>Ga0315268_10005104_pt1 | contig 14154 bp, 9 predicted proteins | sample C1_top_MG_FD_204535 | JGI IMG/M metagenome (GOLD analysis project Ga0315268, IMG submission 204535) | Sediment microbial communities from Yellowstone Lake, YNP, Wyoming, USA - C1_top | ecosystem: Environmental > Aquatic > Freshwater > Lake > Sediment | place: USA: Wyoming | collected 2017-08-01 | reverse complement strand
TCGAGACCTGCCCGGTGGGCGCGCTGACCGAGCGTCCCCGCCACCTGAAGCCGGCCCCCTGGGAGATGCCCAAGACCAATTCGGTCTGCACCTTCTGCGGGGTGGGCTGCGGCACCGAGATCCATTCCAAGGACGGCAAGGCGGTCAAACTTACCGGCAACCAGGAAAGCCCGGCCAGCCAGGGGTCGCTTTGCTTCAAGGGCAAGTTCGGCTTTGAACTGATACACAGCCGGGAAAGGCTGGCCGCACCCCTGGTGAAACAGGGCAAATCCCATGTCCCGGTGGAATGGAAGAAGGTTTTCAACCTGGTCAACGGGGACATCGACGCCATGGTCAAGAAGCACGGGCCGGAAGCGGTGGCGGTGCTGGCCTCGGGCCGGACCTCCATGGAAGAGGCCGAGGGTCTGCGTTCCTGGGCGGCCAAGAAGGGCGTAACCAAATTCTCCAGCCTGGTTTATTCCGAAGGCCGGGCCCTGGACCAGCTGGAAAAGATACTGGGCGGACTGAACGGCAAGAGCTACGCCGATCTGGAAAAGGCCCAGGCCATACTGCTGGTGGGATCCGATCCCTACAGCCAGCATCCGGTGTTCGGGCAGATATTAAGACAGGCGGCCAAAAAGGGCGTACCGGTCTACATTCTGGCAGAAAAAACCGGACCATTGGCCGAGATCGCGTCCGGGCAGTTCACGGTCAAAGCGGGCGGCATCTCTTCGGCGCTGAACGGGGCGCTGAAGGCACTGACAGCCTCTTCCAACCTGGCGGGTTTCACTGAATACAAAAAAGGCCTGGCCAAGATCACCGGAGCGGCGGCCATCAAGGAAAGCGGGCTGAAGAAGACAGAGCTGGAGCAGTTGGCCCAGGTCTTATCGCAGAACAAGAATATTTTGATAGCCTTCAACGCCGAGGCGATAGACGGCGAGACCGCCAAGGCCATCGGCAACTTCCTGCTGTTGAATGAGACCCCGGAGAACTTCATCGCCCTAAGGGCCAAGGCCAACCTGAACGGGGTGGACCGGTTCATCACCGTTCCAGCGGCCGAGGCCGTCAAGCAGATGGAGAAGGGCGTCATCAAGGCGGCGGTGCTGTGGAACGAGGATCCCCTGGGCTCCCTGCCCGGCGGCAAGAAGCTGGCCCAGGCGCTCTCCAAGCTGGAGAAGCTGGTGGTGGCCGACCTGTTCCTGACCGAGACCGGAAAGACAGCAGACTTTGTGCTTCCCACCTGCGCCTTTGCCGAGCAGGACGGCAGCTTCATCAATTCCGAGGGGCGTTTGCAGCACTTTAAGCAGGCCATCCAGCCGGCCTGCGGCATGACCTCCAAGCAGATCCTCTCCGAGCTGGGCGGGACGGCCCTGCCCGGAATGCCGGCCGAGAAGAAAGGGGCCAAACAGTTCCTGGGGCCGGAGATCAAGAAGACCAAGCCGGCCAAGGAAGGTTTCTTCAGCGATGTACTGGAGAAGATGGTTTGGGAGCTGAAGAAGAAAGAGGGGCTGGTCCGTTAATATTACGACAATCTAAACGGCCCAGGCGATAAGCCTGGGCCGTTCTGTTACGGGTTTGCCATAGGACCCACGATAAAAATCCCTCTGATTTCCAGAGGGATTTTTTACATGAATACGGACCTGTCGCGAATTATTTTGCTTCCGGTTTCCGAAAAATAACTACCGAGTAGATGATCGTTATAACCGCGGCAAGCAATAGCGAACCGATTAGCAACACCTCTGCCCACACCGGGAATAGTGGCACACTGACCAGTCCCAGCAATCCGGAGGCAACAAACAGTTTTCCGCCCAGGCGGTTGGTGCGATTCCAGACATCCTCTCGCGCCAGCGTCCAGGGGAACCTGAATCCTATAAACCAATTCTGGCGGATCTTGCCCATCAGGTTGCCCATTACGATGATCAGCAGCGAAAGTACTGCCGTTGTGAATTTCGTGATCGGCACCGGATGGCCGATGTAGGTTATGATCATGCTGCCCTGAACCAGGCAGAACAGAGCGACAATGGCAAACCTGATGGTCCGATAGGGCTGGTCGAACAGGGCGTACTTTTCTTGCTTGGGATCAATGAAGGGTAAGAACAACATTAGCCCCATGATGGCCACGGTTACCAACGGCATCAGCAATGTATTCAAAACGGTTTTATCGGCGTAACCATCAACCTCGCCCCGCAGGTTCCAGTGAATTGCCAGCCGGTCCGGGTAATGAGGGTATAACGCTATGGTAATGGCAATGACTATCAGCACCAGCATGATGGCCGGCAGTTCCTTTTTCCAAGTAATCAGATACATGGTTTTTCACCTCTTTTTATTGTTCTTTTTTCCGAAGATATCCAGCATCATGCCGACCGTCTCCTCGAACACGCTGACATTCAGGGAATACACTAAATTCTGGCCCTGCCGCTGGGCGATCACCAGGTCGGCTTGCTTGAGTATGTTCAGATGGTGGGAGAGAGATGGCTGGGTGATGTTGAAACTGCCTATCATTTCACCGGGCGTCGTGTCGCCATTGCGGAGCAACCTGAGAATCTCCCGCCGGGTGGGGTCGGCCAATGCCTGGAACACGCTATTTTCTTTCATCATGGCAATAATTATAATATTAGTTAATTAGACAACTATCTAATAATAATAAATCCTAAACAGTTTGTCAAGGGTTATTTAAAATAATGTGGTGTAAAATTTCAAGGACGGTAGTAAAAAAGTTACTATTACCGGGAATAATCCCCACGCCCCCAAAGTATATAAAGAGCTTATCCTCAAATAACAATTTGGGCATAAACGGCTGCAAACCCGCCATACTGCGTCACACTCATTCACCGTATCGCTATGGATACGTTTCACTCGCGCTTCTTGTCTGGCAGCTTTTCGCTCATTTATGCGTCCCCAAAGCTTATTCAAGGATAAACTCTAACAGCCAACCAAAAACCAAATTACTTTACGGGAGAGGAAAAATGAAAAAGAGTACCTTGATAGCCTTGACGGCGGCCCTGATCCTGAGCTGCTTCAGCTATCTGCAGTCCCAGCAGACCGGCAGCCTGTCCGGAACGGTCACCGACGCCAGGACCGGCCGGGCCGTTTCCGGGGCCGCGGTCAATATCCTGAACACGCAATTCAGCGCCCTGACCGATAACCAGGGGAAGTATCTCATAAACAATGTCCCGGCCGGGAAATATTCCATCCAAGCCTCAGCCGCCGGGTATGATGCCCAAGTCAGGAAAAATATCATTGTCAAGGCCGGATCTACTGTCACGGTGGATCTCAAACTTAAAGCCTATGTTCCGGCCAAGGACGAAAAAAACCAGCTGACTCTGTACAAAGCCATGAAATGCAGCGAACAGGCGGCAGCTCCCTGCATGTCCGTTGGTTCCGGAATGGTCTACCGGGGAGTTCCGGCCGATTTCAATACCGAGGAATACTCCAAGATCGAAGAGAACTCCTTTAAGCAGGTCAAGGTGGACCCGCTCTCCACCTTCTCCATCGACGTGGACCCGGCCAGCTATGCCAACATGCGGCGTTTTATCAGCTCCGGGCAGATGCCGCCCAAGGACGCCGTCAGGATAGAGGAACTGATCAACTATTTCGACTATACCTACGCCCAGCCAGACGACGGCCGCCCCTTTGCGGTGCATACCGAAGTGGCCGAATGCCCCTGGAACCAGGGCCACCGCCTGGTCCGGATAGGCCTGAAGGGAAAAGAAATAGCGCTGGACAAACTTCCCCCGACCAATCTGGTCTTTTTGCTGGACGTCTCCGGCTCGATGCAGGACCCCGCCAAGCTGCCGCTCTTGAAATCGGCCTTCAAACTTCTGGTCAACCAGCTGCGGCCCCAGGACCGGGTGGCCATCGCGGTCTACGCCAGCGCCGAGGGGCTGGTACTGCCCTCCACTCCGGGCAGCGACAAGAAGACCATCCTGGGAATGCTGGACAAGCTTGAGGCCGGTGGCTGCACCGCCGGGGCGGCAGGGATCCAGTTGGCTTACAGAACGGCCAAAGAGAATTTCATCAAGCACGGCAACAACCGGGTGATATTGGCCACCGACGGGGATTTCAACGTCGGCGTCTCCTCCACTTCGGAACTGATCCGGATGATCGAGCAGAAAAGGGAAGAAGGCATTTACCTTTCGGTGCTGGGCTTCGGCACCGGTAACCTGAAGGACTCCCGGATGGAACAGCTGGCCGACAAGGGCAACGGCAACTACGCCTACATCGACAACATCACCGAGGCCCGCAAGGTGCTGGTCAGCCAGATGGGCGGGACCCTGTTCACCATCGCCAAGGACGTCAAGATCCAGGTAGAGTTCAACCCGGCGAAGGTGAAAGCCTACAAGCTGATCGGTTACGAGAACCGGCTGCTGAACAAGGAAGACTTCAACGACGACAAGAAGGACGCCGGCGAGCTGGGCTCCGGCCACACCGTGACCGCTTTGTACGAGATCATTCCGGCCGGTTCACAGGAAGAGGTGCCGGGGGTGGATCCCTTAAAATACCAGCAGACCAAGGTCTCCCCCAATGCTTCCAAGAGTTCCGAGATGATGACGGTGAAACTGCGCTACAAACTGCCAGCCGAGAGCGAGAGCAAGCTGATCTCCAAAGTGATCATGGACCGGAACGGCGAGATGGCGGAGGCTTCCGAAGATTTTCGGTTTGCCGCAGCGGTGGCCGAGTTCGGCCTGCTGATCAGGGATTCCGAGTTCAAGGGCAAGGCGTCCTACGGACAGGCTCTGGCGCTGGCCCGCGGGGCCAAAGGGCAGGACAAGGAGGGCTACCGGGCCGAGTTCATCAAGCTGGCCGAGACGGCCAAATTGCTGACACAGAACCAGGATTAGTAGACTCAGAGCTTAAGATAAAGGACGGTCATTATTGACCGTCCTTTTTTTCTTGACTTTAGCCCCAATTTACGTTATCTTAATTTATCTTAACAATAATTTACTGAGGTTCTAAAGCAGGTGAAAATAGCCATTTGCCAATATAACCCGGTGGTGGGAGACTTAGAAGGAAATCTTGCCAAGGTCGCTTTGGCCCTCAAGGCCAGCGCCAGGCAGAAGCCCGACCTGCTGGTCTTTCCCGAGCTATTCCTGACCGGCTATCCGCCCCGCGATCTGCTGGAAAAGGACTGGTTCCTGGAGAAGATCAAGCGGGCCATAAAAGACATTACTATACTGTCCGGAAAATATCCCGACATTGGGATACTAATTGGGGCGCCGACATTAGTTGTAGAAAAGACTTCCAGCCGGTTGTATAACTCGGCACTACTGATCCACCGGGGCAAGGTGATCTTCACCCAGCACAAAACTTTGTTGCCAACCTATGATGTCTTTGACGAGACCCGTTACTTTAAACCGGCGGAAAAAGTCTCGGTGGTGACCTTCAAAGGCCGGAAACTGGGGATCTCCATCTGCGAGGATGCCTGGAACGATGCAGCCTTGTGGCCCAGTGATAAGAAACCTTACACCTTGGATCCATTAAAAACTCTGGCCAAGTCCGGGGCGGAAATATTCATCAACCTTTCAGCCTCGCCGTTCGAAATGGGAAAAGCTTCCCTCAGGTCCGGCCTCTTTACCCGGCTGGCTCGGAAATACCGCAAGCCGTTCATCTATGTCAATCAGATAGGCGGCAACGACGAGCTGGTCTTTGACGGCCGCAGTTTTGCAGTGAACGAAGCCGGGCAGCCGGTCCTGACAATGAAGGCCTTTGAAGAGGGGCTGGAGGTCAATGACACTGATTTCCTTGGGTCGTCAATCAAATGGCCAAAGCCCGACCCGGCCGGGGATGTTTATCAGGCCCTGGTTTTGGGCCTGCGGGATTATATTAAAAAGACCGGTTTTCACCAGGCAGTGATAGGGCTTTCCGGCGGGATAGACTCGGCCCTGGTGGCAGCAATCGCGGCCGAAGCGCTGGGTCCCATAAACGTGACGGGAATCTCCATGCCCTCGCCCTATTCTTCCAAAGGCAGCGTGGACGATTCCAGAAAGCTGGCGGAGAACCTGGGGATAGGGTTCAAGGTCATTCCCATCTCAGAACTTTATCAAAAATATCTGGCCTCGCTTAAAAATACCTTCAAGGGAACCAAACCTGGGCTGGCCGAGGAGAACATCCAGGCCCGCATCCGGGGAAACATTTTGATGGCCTACTCCAACAAGTTCGGACACATCGTGCTTTCCACCGGTAACAAGAGCGAGATGGCGGTGGGCTACTGCACACTGTACGGCGACATGAGCGGCGGGCTGTCGGTGATCTCGGACGTTCCCAAGACCCTGGTCTATAAGATCGCCGGATATGTCAACCGGAAGGGGGAGGTGATCCCCAGGGCCACGATCAGGAAAGCGCCCTCGGCCGAACTGCGGCCCAACCAAAAGGACCAGGACACCCTGCCGCCCTACCCGGTGCTGGATGCGATCCTGGAGTATCATCTGGAAGACGGCAGGTCCCGGGAGGAGATCATCAAGCGCGGCTACAAACCGGCGGTGGTGGACTGGGTGATCAAAGCCGTAAGAAACAGCGAGTACAAGCGGCGGCAAGCCGCGCCGGGGTTAAAGGTGACCAGCAAGGCCTTCGGTTCAGGGCGCAGAATGCCGGTGGCGGCCAAGTACTGAATTGAACCGCTAAGCCGCGAAGATCGCGAAGGGATGACATTTTCTTTTTACTCAGTTGTAACAATTAATATGAATAGCCTTAGCGTACTTGGCGTCTTTGCGGTAAAGAAAAAGCAGAGAAAGAATATTTTATTGAGGAGGCATTATGGCGGATCAGTTCACCGAGACCGTCACCACCGGGTGGGGCAAAAGGATCATGAACTCCTTCATGGGAGTGCTGATAGGCATCCTGCTGTTCTTCTTCTCCTTCGTGGTCCTGTGGAAGACCGAGGGTCGGACCAATTACGCCAAGGTCGCCGGCAAGGCGGTGGCCCTGTCCACACAGTCCGTGGACCAGAACGGCCAGGACAAGCTGGTCTCGGCCACCGGGCCGATGGAAACCCCGGATTCGGTGGGCGACCCGGAGTTCATCCGGCCCGGCAATTACATAATGCTGCAGCGGACGGTGGAGATGTACGCCTGGCGGGAGCGCTCCAGCTCCAAATCCAAGAAGAACATGGGCGGCAGCGAGACCACCACCACTACCTATACCTACGAAAAAGAATGGACCTCCAACCCTGAGAACTCGGCCGAGTTCAAGAAGCCCGAGGGCCACGGCAATCCCGGTTTGAACGTGGTGGAAAAGGAATTTTACGCCGCCCACGCCAACCTGGGCGCCTATGAAATGGATGTTCAGAACATGCAGCTGCCGGATGCCCCAAAGTTGGAGATCGGGCAGAATGATCTGTCGTCAAACCTGACGGCCGGTTTTAATCTGGTCCAGGGTTATCTTTTCAAAGGAATGGGCACTTTGTCCGAACCGGAAGTGGGCGATGTCCGGGTCAGCTTCGGCGCCATCCTCTCAGGCAGAAAGATGACCATCTTCGGCAAGCTGATCGGCAGCGCCATCGAGCCGTATATGATCAAGGGCGATACCAAGTTCTACCGGGCCATGGCCGGCACCAGGGACGAGGCCATAGCCCAGCTTAAGGCGGAGTACAAGATGACCGGATGGATCGGCCGGATCATCGGCTTTTTGATGATGTGGATCGGGATGCTGATGCTTTTAGGCCCGATCAGCACCATAATGGATGTACTGCCGTTCCTGGGCTCGGCCAGCCGCTTCGTGGTGGGGCTGATGACCTTTCCCATAGCCCTGGTGCTGTCTCTGGTCACCATTATCGTTTCCATGATAGCCCACAATGTAATAGCGCTGATAATCGTCCTGGCGGTGGTGGCCGGGTTTATATTATTCCTGATGCGAAAGAAGAAACAGCCGGTAGCTCAGGCTGCGGCGAAATAACCGGAAGACAAAAAATAGCCCAGGCATTAATGCCTGGGCTATTTTGCGTTAATAAGTGATCGGGGGCTTCGATATGGGCTTTGCGCCCTACTCAGCCCCCGACAAACATAATATCAGGTGGCTGAGTAGCCGCGCCCGGCAAGTGTAAGGTCAGGTGGCTGAGTAGCCGCGCAAGGCGGCGTATCAAAGCCACCACTCAAAACACCCTTTCCACTTCATCTCTCCTGACCCAGCCGCCGATGCCCCCGGGCATCTGGATCAGCAGGTACTCGCCCCTGGTCTCCTTGATCTGTCCCTCGGTGCCGTCGTGGACCAGTATTATCTGCTTGTACTCCGGGCCGGGGCCATTCAAGGCGCTGATCTCGGTGGCGGTGATCACCACTGGGAGCTGCTGCCGCTCGTTCCTCCAGGTTAAAAGGTCAGCCAGGAAAAAGAGAAAAACTAAAACCCAGAAAGCGGAGATGTAAACATAAACCTTTTTGCCGTAGATCACGAACAGGGCCAGCATCAAAGAACCAAGCCCAAAACAGATCAGGGCCATCAGGGCGGCTTCGCGCTCCGAAAAAAAGTGGAATAGGTCGTAAAGGAATTTGGAAAAAGGATCAGGCACTGTCAGTATCTTGTCGGCCCGGTAACTGCGGACGAATTCAAGGTTGGCCCGGATGTCCCGGTCCCGGGGGCTCAAATACTGGGCCCGGCGGTAGCTGGCCACGGCCTGTCCTGTCCGGCCGCTCTTGAAATAGGCGTTTCCCAGATTGTAAAGCACGGCGGCGTCGGGACCGGCCTGCAGGGCCTGCTGATAGGCGGCCACGGCTCCGGCATAGTCGTTCTGGCTGTAACACATGTTGCCCAGGTTGTAGGATTCCGCCGGGCTCAAGGCGATGGCGATATAGAGTAATAGATGGGTCAGCATAACATTAATTATTGGATAATGTTTATCTAATTCGATCATGTTCTTTTTCTTTTTTGTGCCGCCAACTAAGAAAAAGAACCAAAAAGAAAAAAGCTCGTCGCAAAATACTATCCTGGCCACGCTTACGCCAAGGCTCCCGCCTATGCCACTGCTTCGGCGGACAGGTCAGCGGGCCCGCGCTGCGCTTCTCGTTGCTGGCGGGCTTGTCTGAACTCGGGCTTTTGCCCAGCCCTCAAACAGGCGCAGACAAGCCTTTTCCGCCATCAACTGCGATGCTCACTGATAGTATTTAACGCGACATACGGGGTGGCACCGGTAGATCAGTACATTTCTGGTGCTATCTGGATAATTGTTTATTGAACATTAGGGCTACAGTTGGCTCAGGATCTCCCGGGACCTTTCGAACAGTTCCCGGGGCGTTTTGTATGCGGCTTGTCCCGGAGAGAACCTGGCGATGTCGCATTGCTCTATTATCTCGATGATCCGGTCCACCAGTTCTGGCGCCAGGTTCAGCTGCAGAAGCCCGGCCTTGAGCTGGTCCTTGGAAAGGGCCTGGGTGTCTATGTTGTAACGGTCGCCCACGTACCCCAGCACCGCCTGGAAAAGCACGGCGTAAAATTCCTGGCGGGGATCGTCCTGCAGCAGCTTCTCGGCTGATTTCAGCCTCTTTTTGACCAGGGCTCCGGATCTGTGTTTGCGGGCATATCCCCGGTCGCTGTCCAATTTGTTGCGGTGGGCGCGATAGAGGAAAGAGGCTCCCAATACAGCCAACGACAGAAGATAGCCCGATCCCAGCAGCCACCATGGCATCTGCTCGACGGGTCTGATCTCCGTCCTGTCCGGCTTGATGTAATTGATGTCGGTGCCCAGCACCTTCAGGCCGGTGGCCTCCACCAGCGGGGCGTTTGGGGTGCAGCCGGTGGCGGTGCATTCCAGCACTTTGGACTGGAGAGTGTGGTAGCTTTTGTCGCCGGGATCAAAGTAGGCCATTTTGATTACCGGCAGGACGTACTTGCCGTCGGCCTGGGGGATGACCGGATAGCGGAAGGTCTTAGAGCCTTTGATGACATCGCCCGAGGTCTGAACCTGGTCCTTGATCTCGGGATCCAGGATCTTCAGGCCCGTGGTGGCTGGAATGACGGGCTTTTCGATCAGCCTGATGTTCCCGGTGCCGGAGACCTTGATGGTCAGGTTGATGGGCTCGCTGCCGGTGGTGGAGGTTCTGTCCAGTTCCGCGGTCATGGTGAACCTGCCCACCCCGCCGGTGAATTCCACCGGCTTGCCGCTCTCCGGCAAAGGCAGCACCGTCAAGAGCAGGGGTTTGGATTCCACCTTGACGGTCTGGGTGGTGCCGAACATGTCAAATATATCACGGGAACCCTGCACCACGCCGACGTTCATGGACAGAGGACCAATCTCGACCTCGCCGGATGTGACCGGGAACAGGGCGGTCTTTTTAAGCAGGGCCACCTCAAATTGCTTGCCGTCGATCACCTTGCGCTGGAAATTCAGCTTATCCGCGTCATATATCTTCTCGGGCCAAAAGCCGCTGAAAGAGGGAAACTGCACATCCCCGACGCCGTTTATCTGAAAACGGTTGTAAAGGGAGAACTCCACGTTGACCTGCTCGCCCACGTAAAGGGTCTTCTTTCCGGCCTGGGCCGAGAGGAACAGGTTGCCATCCATGGGTATCCGGCCCTGCGAGACTTTAGAGTTTTGTTCCGCCTGCTGTCTGGGCTGGTTTGCCTGGGCGGTCTTGGTCGCTTCGATGCTGATGGGCTGGCTTTGGTATTCCTGGCCTTCGTAGTTTATTTTGCAGGCGCCGATGGTCAGCTGACCGGTCTTCTTGGCGCTGAGGTAGTAGACGAAGTTGACGGTGGCCTGCTTCTTCATGCTGCCGTTGATGATCGAGATGCTGGTGGACTGGGAGGAGGAACTGCCCAGCAGGTTGAAATCGGGCAGGTCCGGCAGCTGGGGCTTGGGGACCGTGGCCATGCCCTCGCCCTGGACGGTAACATTCAAAGTGAATTGTTCGCCCACGCCCACCGTGCTTTGGTCCACCGAGGCGTTGAAATCGATGCCGGCGGCACATACAGTGGAAACGAGGGCAAAAGTCACCAGGACGGCAGAAAATATTTTTACAAAGGTAGTCATAGAATATTCGTTATTTTCTCTGGGTATCCAAGTATTTATTTTGAAATGAAAGGTAGTAAAAGGTGTAAGCCAAAGCCACCGCCCCTAAAAAGCCGAAACCTGCAAAGATATCGAAACGGGTGCTGAAAAACCCGAACAAGAGGCCTACTACAATGGAGCCGATCCTCAAAGCCAGAGATTGAAATGATTCGATCGTGGCGCGATGAGAGGAGTCTATGCGGTGATGGAGATATCCCAGCGACAAAGGCTGGGCTGCGCCGACCAGCGAAAAGGCTGCCATGAACGGGACGAGACCCCAAGGCGAGCGGATACGGCTGGCAACGATGAAGCATACCGCCAAAACGACCAATATGGCAGACAGTACCATTTTCAGTGGTATCCGATCCTTGTATTTAACGGCCAGGTAGCCGGAAGCATTATACAAAAAACCGAAACCGGCGCTGATGATGCCGAAATATACCAATGGTATGCCTACTTCCTTGTTGTAGACCTGGTAGTACTCCCAGAAATAATTCACTATGGAGCCGATAATGACGCCGTAAAAAATAACAAACAACAAGGAATGGGATTTTCTTAGGAACTGGAAGGCACCCTGCATATGTTTCCAGTACGAACCATCGCTGTTATCTTCACTGGTGACTACTTTCGGGTTTTTAAGGCTGAGGGCAAAGAAAAATGAAGCCGTGACGCTTATTACTGACATCCAGTAGTTGAAGGTATAGCCTTTTCTGGAGGCCATATACCCTCCTAACAGGGCGGCGGAAGCGGCGGCGGCGAAATCTAAAATATTAATCCGGGCCAGTTTGTTTTCAAAGAAGGATTCCTGTCCTTGCTCCTTCATGGTATCGTACAGAATTGAATTGATGGTCCCGCTGGCTAAGGCTCCGGCTATGGCCGCCGAGACCATTGACAGTGAAAATATCCAGAAATTATAAGCGAATATAAGTATGAAGAATTCAAAGAAAGTAAAAAAAGCGCTCAGTACCATGACCTTCTTTCGGTCCCATTTGTCGGCCAATGCTCCGGTGGGTATTTCCAGCAGGCTGACTATGGTCATGTAAATGACCTCCAAATAGACCATTTGCTGGATGGAAAGGCCGCGCTCCAAAGCGAACAGACGCTCGATAACATAGGCGAAGATCAAAGTGTGAAAGAATAAATACCCGTATATCTTCCAGATATTCGATCCTACGCCCTTGTATGTTATCACCAGTCCTTCTCCGCGTTCTCCTTCTGGGGCTGGCGTTCCTTCTGCTTCTTCATATTCTCCTTCTCCTTGTTCTGCAGGGCCTGAAGCATGCGGTTGGCGTCGTCCTTGTTGATCTGCCCCTTTTGGGGCTGGGGCTTGGGCTGCTGTTGTTGCTGTTGGCTCTGTTGTTTTTGCTGCTGCTGCTTTTGCTGTTGATCCTGCTTGGTGGAATCGCTTTTGGATTCCTCTTTTTTCTTCCAACAAAATTCCAGGTTCTGCTTGGCCTGCTGGTCGCCGGGATCCATCACCAGGGCGGCGGTGTAGGAGCCGATGGCCTCGTCCAGCTTCTGCGCTTTGAACTGGCAGTTGCCGATGTTGTACAGGGTGCGGGCCTGGAGTTTCTTGTCCTTGGTAAGCATTGTCAGCTGAAGTTCGGAAACGGCCTCGGGATATTTGTTGAGCTTGTAGAGGGCCCGGCCGATGTTATAGTGTATCTTAACATTATCCGGCTCAAAAACCAAGGCCTCCTGGTACTTTTTAAGGGCTTCCTCGTAATTCCCCTTTTTGTAGGCCTTGTTGCCGGAGCGCATGTCGGAGCCGATACCAGCTTGGACCGCGGTCGAAGGCAGAAGGCAAAAGGCAGAAATTAGAATCACCAATTTGAAACGGGTAAACTTCAGTTCCGGGAACCATTTTCCCCGCCGGTCGCTGATGAATATCCCGGCCAGAATGAAAATGAATGCCGCCAGCAAAAAGTATTGGTACCGCTCCTGGTACTGCACAAAATCTCCTCCGCCGATGTCCTTCTTCTTCAACTGGTCCAATGACAGAAGCAGGGCGTCCAGGTTAAGGGCCTGGCTCCGGAAATAGCGTCCGTCGGCGGCCTTGGCCATCACCAGCAGCAGGCGCTCGGCCAGCCGGGAGACCACCACCTGGTCCTTCTGGTCCTTCTTGTAGGAAACGCCGTAGCCGCTCTGGTCGCTCTCCGGTATGGTGGAGCCTTCCAAAGTACCCACGCCCACCGCGTAGATCCGGATGCCCTGCTCGGCCGCCAGCTTGGCCGCCTGCATGGGGTCTCCCTCCAGGTTATCCCCGTCGGTGATCAGCACCAGGGCTTTTGAGGCGCCTTCCTTGGCGTCAAACAGGGTGGAGGAGACCTCGATGGCCCGCTGGATATTGGTGCCGGGTTTGGGAATGTTTCCGGGCTCGATGATGTCCAAGAACATCTTGGCGGCGTCCACATCCGTTGTCAGCGGGCACATCACGTAGCAGTCGCCGGCAAAGGCGGTGATGCCCACCTGGTTGGCGCTGAGGTTGTCCAAAAGCGAGGCCACCTCCACCTTGGCCCGCTCCAGCCGGCTGGGCTGGATGTCCCCGGCCAGCATGCTCTTGGAGGCGTCCAGGGCGATGACCACGTCAATGCCCCGGCCCTTGTAGCTCTGCAGCTTTTCCCCCCACTGGGGCCGGGCGGCGGCCAGGATCAAAAAGAAGAGACCGGCCAGCAGCAGCGTTGCCTTGGCCAAGGCCAGCCTGCCGTTGTAATTGGCGCTGATCCTGGCCAGCAGCTCCCGGTCGGCCAGTTTTTGACCGGCCAGGGACTTAAGCCAGCGGCCCCACAGCAGGGCCAGCACCATCAGGGGCAGGGCCAGCAGCAGGTAAAGATATTGCGGTTGGGCCCACTTGATCATGGCAGCCTCCTGGCCACGGTCAGCGACAGGGCCATTCCCAAAAGCATCAGGAACAGGGCCGGGAACAGGAAGAGGTAGGCTTTCTCTGAATACACTGTATGGCGGTTGACTTTATAAGTGGTGGGTTCCAGTTTGTTGATCTCGTCGTAGATGATCTTCAGCGCCTCGTCATCGGTGGCCAGGAAGGCCTGTCCCCCGGTTACCTTGGCGATCTCGTCCAAGGGCTTCATGTCGAACTCCATGTTCACGGTCTGGGGCCGCTGTCCCCAGAAGGGGTCGTTGACCATGATGGTCACCGGGCCGTTGGTGCCGATGCCAATGCAGTAGACCTTGATGCCGAA
>Ga0315268_10005103_pt1 | contig 14154 bp, 15 predicted proteins | sample C1_top_MG_FD_204535 | JGI IMG/M metagenome (GOLD analysis project Ga0315268, IMG submission 204535) | Sediment microbial communities from Yellowstone Lake, YNP, Wyoming, USA - C1_top | ecosystem: Environmental > Aquatic > Freshwater > Lake > Sediment | place: USA: Wyoming | collected 2017-08-01 | reverse complement strand
TACCAAAGTCGCTTGACAAAAATTGCCCTTCATGGCGTTATGTGAACAAATTTTGCCAAAACCGTAAATCTTTGCTTTCTACACGAAGCCAAAACGAAGAATTCCTGACTTTGGTAAAGCCATGAATTGCTGTCCGCTTTCACTTGACAAATTCAACCGACAAGGAGTATATTTAGAACAGGCGTTCTAAATATGACCAATCAGTTTGCTTTAATACTGGATGCGCTGACTGAGCTTGCTCCTGAAATCCAAGCGGCTCAGGCAGACCCTCAACCTGCTCTGCCTCAACTGAGCGAGGTCCTGGCTGAATTTTCTGCCCTGCCCCGCGAAGCCCTGTTCCTGGGTCTTGCTTCGGACGGTTTACCTGTGCTTTTGAATCTTAACGACTCAGCGCCTGGACCGTTGCTGGTCATTGGCGATGCAGGCAGCGGCAAGACAAACTTATTGCATGTCATTGCCCGCGCAGTACAAAATATACACAATCCGCAAGATGTGCAATATGGCGTCATCACTTCTCACCCGCAAGAATGGGGTGGCTTTGATAACCCTGAACATTGCGTTGGTATTCATGATGTCAACGATAAACCTATGCAAGACTTTTTAGAATCGCTGTCAGAATGGACACATTCAAATAAAGGTCAGGGCGGTTTTATCTTGCTGTTGATTGATGATTTTGAAAGCGCTTCAAATATAAAAGAGATACAACAAAACCTGAGCTGGCTGTTATCGCGCGGACCTGCGCGCCATGTGTGGCTCATCGTCACATTGAATTCAACACGCGCCATACATGTCAATACTTGGATGGGATTCTTCCGCACACGGCTGTTTGGTCACATGGATAATCCGCTCGAAGCGCGAGCCTTAACCGGCGGCAACGCGAATCTGGATGAATTAATGACCGGCGTCCAGTTTACCATGCGCGAAGGAAGCGAATGGCTGAAGTTTTGGCTTCCAAGTTTGGGTCTTGATACGGACACTGCGGTAGATGAGTAACATTCTCTGCATGTCGAAACCAACCGCAGTATCCTACTCGACCAACGATTTAAAAGGAGAAAGTTATGCACACTGGAATGTTATGGTTTGACAATGACCCCGCGACTACATTGTCCGTCAAGATCCAAAAAGCGGCGGATTATTATCGCAAAAAATTCGGACGCGTACCTGACTTGTGTCTCGTAAATCCAAGCATGTTGGAGAAAGACCAAATGAAATTGGAACTGGGGAAATTGACGATACGTTCCTATCGTCCCGTGATGCCGGGTCATCTATGGATTGGCGTTGAAGATCAGAATTAATCTGAGACGCTTATAACCTGGACACTTTTTAGTTTACATTTCCGGGACGATCTGATCCGTCGCCTGGAAATGTTTTTAACATCATCTTTCCCGCTTTAACCAATTACATTCAAAGCAGCAATTTCAAATATGAAACTGGTTTGGGAATAATACTGTGGGAAAAAGAAAAACCCGAGCCTTCATTCTGGAAGAACGAAGGCTCGGTCCGCGTTTCAGTCAGCATGGCGGAAGGAATTGGCTGTGGAAAATTACCCGCGATACAAGCCGGTGTAAATAGTATAACGGCAATAAATGGCAATAAAATTTTATTCGGTTTCATTTTTCTATTGCCAGTGTAACATTTATTTTAACATTTGGCTTACTATTCAGTCCATGTGGCGCGAAAATGCGGTACAAAATAAAAAACAGTCTCGAACCGGCCTTAATTCGACTGTGTCAACGCGGCCGTTTTTTGTATTTTGGCATTGCAGTTCATGTCTCACCGTGCTAAACTGTGTCTATGGATTTCGAGATCATTGGGAACATTGAAGCCATAGAAATCATTGCCGTTGGTTCAAGTATTCGCGTTCTTGACTACTTGCAAAAGACACACGGACACGGAAGATGGCGTAAACTTAAAGGCATTGCCAGCGTCAGAATTCCAAACGGACAAATCCGCCGTGTGGAACTTCACTGGTATGAAGTGCATGGGATTGGTCGAAAAGACATGAAAATCAAACAATATCTGGATGAATAATTATGAATACAAAAAAACGATACGCTCTTTGCATTAATAATAAAGATTACGAAGCGTCTCTTATTCCGCGTAAGATTTACGAAATTATTCCCGATGAGCGCGCAGAAAAAGACGATTTTGTGCGTATCATTGATGAAAGCGGCGAAGATTATCTATATCACAATAGTCATTTTGTCTTTTTAGAATTACCTGTAGAGGTAGAACAGGCTTTGGTATCCATTTAAGTTAAGGGCAATTTCTGCAAAGATAAAAAACGGTCTCAGATCGGTCTTAATTCGACCGTGTCAACGCGACCGTTTTTCATTTCTCTCATGGATTTCTTGACAGCTGCACTTCCGCGTCATATACTCACGCTACAACTGAACGGGGAGTCTGCTGAATGCAGGCTGAGAGGAGCGAAACGCTCGACCCGCAATACCTGATCCAGATCATACTGGCGGAGGAATTTTTATATTACCTGTCAACCATCCTTCGCCTGCGGAGGATTTTTTATTCGCATGTCACGCGTCATCATTTTTGCCAACGGATATTTACCCGATCTCGAAAAAGCTCGCGCCATCATCCGCGCGGATGACGTCCTCATCGCCGCGGATGGCGGCACGCGTCACGCGCTTGCATTGGGATTTAGACCAGGCTTGATCGTCGGCGATCTCGATTCCATTACAGAAGATGAAAGACGAAAGATGGAAAACGCTGGAGTCAGGATTGTAAAATATTCCCGCGATAAAAACGAGACCGATCTTGAGCTTGCTATTCAACACGCGCTGGATTTCAAGCCGGAGCAAATCATTATCGTTGCCGCGCTTGGCGGACGGCTCGACCAGACGCTTGCCAATCTGGCGCTTATCAGCGATGAGCGCTTCGCGCAATTGGACGTGCGGTTGGATGACGGTGTGGAAGAAGCCTTTTTTTTTCGCGGTCAGGTCCAAGTCCGGGGAAAAAGCGGAGATGTCGTTTCGTTGATTCCGTGGCAGGGCGCAGTGAAAGTCATTCGCACAGAAAATGTCAAATGGCCCCTTCACAATGAAATGCTTTATCCTGAAAAATCGCGCGGCGTCAGCAATGAACTGACAAGCGATACCGCGCGCATTGAAATCGAATCTGGATTGTTGCTTGTCGTTCATCGCCGTAATTCGTAAAAGGAGTTCAAATGAAACGTTTCTTTCTTCTGCTCGTCTTTCTTCTCACAGCTTGCGCGTCAAAACCATCTGAGCCGCAAACGCTTACCGTGATGACTCATGATTCTTTTGCCGTGAGCGAAACGGTTGTGAAACCTTTTGAGCAAGCCAATAACGCAAAAATTATTTTTCTGCAAAGCGGAGATGCCGGCGCGGCGCTTAATAAAGCCATCCTTACAAAAGACGCGCCGCTTGCGGATGTGTTCTTCGGCGTGGATAATACTTTTTTTTCGCGCGCAACCTCGGCGAATATTTTTGAAGCGTATCAATCTCCCGCGCTTGCAAATGTGCCCGCCGTTTTTTTTCTTGACCCAACGAATCAATTAACGCCGGTTGATTATGGCGATGTATGTATAAATTACGATAAGGCATATTTCAAAAATAAAAATTTGGCTGTGCCGAAAACGCTTGAAGATTTGATAAAGCCTGATTACAAAAATTTGCTTGTCGTGGAGAACCCCGCGACATCATCGCCGGGATTGGCGTTCATGCTTGCCACGCGCGCACATTTTGGCGATGGCTATCTTGATTATTGGCGCGCACTCAAAGACAATGGCGTTGTCGTTGTGGATGGTTGGGAGACCGCCTACTACACCAACTTCAGCGGATCGTCCGGCCGCGGCTCACAGCCGATGGTTGTCTCTTACGCGACTTCTCCAGCCGCGGAAGTTTTTTTCTCTGAGACTGCGATGAAGGACGCGCCCACCGCATCCATTATCGGACCCGATACCTGTTTCCGTCAAATTGAATTTGTCGGCATCTTGAAAGGGACGCGTCAACGCACGCTTGCCGAAAAATTTATTGACTTTATGTTAAGTCAACAATTTCAGGAAGATATGCCGTTACAGATGTTTGTTTATCCGGTAAACCAAAATTCAAAATTGCCGGAGGTATTTGTGAAATACGCTCAGCTCGCGAAAGAACCCGCCGCGCTTGCTTCTGACGTTATTGCCGCCAACCGTGACGCGTGGATTCAAGAATGGATAGCGGTTGTCTTGAAATAATCTTATGCCTCTGCCTGCTGTAAATTCCGTCCTGAGCGAAGTCGAAGGACAGAACAAAGCCTGCCCTGAGCCTGGTCGAAGGGTCAAAGGACGCGGATTAAATACCCGCGTCTTGATCTGGTTTTTCCCGCTTGCTTTCCTCGGCATATTTTTCTTCTATCCTCTCATTCGTATCTTTACCCTGACTCTTAAACCCAGTTTGCTTTTGCAAGCGGATACATTACACATTACGTATGACGCGTTACGATTTACGATTTATCAAGCCGCCCTCTCCACCATTCTCACACTTCTGCTTGGACTGCCGTCAGCTTATCTTTTTGCGCGTTATGATTTTCGCGGAAAATCCTTATTGCGTGCATTAACAGCCGTGCCGTTCATGCTTCCCACCGTTGTTGTCGCCGCGGGATTTAGCGCGTTGCTTGGTCCACGCGGCTGGATGCAAACTCTGTCTGCATTCTTCTTTCCTCTTTCTGCTCCGATCCCTTTTAACTTCATCGGTACTTTTTCTGCAATTCTCACCGCGCATGTTTTTTATAACACTACCATCGTCATTCGCATTGTAAGTAATGCCATCTCGCGCCTTGATCCAAAACTGGAGCAAGCCGCGCGTTCCCTTGGCGCGGATTCTCGCCGCGTATGGTGGCATGTCATTCTGCCGTTATTGCGACCATCCATACTAGCGGCGTCTCTGCTTGTCTTTTTATTTGATTTCACCAGTTTCGGCGTGATCCTGTTATTAGGCGGTCCCGGATTATCCACGCTTGAAGTTGAGATTTATTTACAGTCTGTTAAATATTTCAACTTATCTTTGGCGGCTTTGCTTTCGCTGATTCAATTGTTATGCACATTGATATTTTCCATCCTTTATACGCGCGTGACTTCCGCCGTGACCGTGCAAACGGCGCCGCGTTCAATTTCTTCAAACACGCGCAAGCCTCATAATGGACGCGAGCGAATCTTCGTCTTTGCTTTTTATTTATTACTCATTACATTTTACGTTTTGCCTCTTATCTCCATTCCTCTCCGTTCCATCACGCGTCTCGAAGCGGACCGCGGTCAACGCGGCGAAGTGCAGACCGGCTTAACCACAGATTATTACTCCGAACTATTTATCAATCGCCGCGACTCTGTTTTTTATGTTCCGCCGATTCAAGCCGCGCGTAATTCCCTGCTATATGCCAGCGCGACTATCATCCTTTCTCTCGCGCTTGGTTTCCCCGCCGCGTCCGCGCTTGTAAAACCGACGCGCTTCGAAAAAATCCTTGACCCAATTCTCATGCTGCCTCTCGGCGCGTCTGCCGTTACGCTTGGTCTGGGATTTATTATTTCGTATGGCAGGTTGTTGACTAATCCAGCGCTTGTTCCGCTGGCGCATACGCTTGTGGCGCTGCCGTTTGTCATCCGTACGCTTCAACCTGCGATTGCTTCCATTCCAGAAAGATTACGTCAAGCCGCGGCATCTTTGGGCGCGTCGCCGTTCCGCGTTTGGCAGACTGTAGATTGGCAAATCCTTCGCCGCGCCACGCTCAGCGCGGCAACTTTCGCGTTTACGATCTCGCTTGGAGAATTCGGCGCGACCCTGCTTATCTCGCGTCCAGATTATCCAACTATTCCGGTTGCCATCGAAAAATTTCTCTCTCAACCCGGCGGTCTGAATTACGGTCAAGCCATGGCAATGGCGACTCTATTAATGCTTTTGACGATAACCTGTATTTTGATAATCGAAAAACTGCGCTTGCCCGGCGCGGGAGAGTTCTAATGCTCGAATTGCATAACATTATAAAATCCTACGAAGGTCAGCCTCTTCTAAAAAATATTTCCCTCAAAGTTGATTCAGGTGAAACGATTTGTTTGCTTGGTGCGTCGGGAAGCGGCAAGTCAACCTTATTGCGGATTATTGCCGGACTCGAATTTTCCGACTCTGGATTTATTCTCTGGGATTCGATTGACCTTTCATCTACCCCGCCTCACCTCCGGGACTTCGGCTTAGTCTTCCAAGACTACGCGCTTTTTCCGCACCTTGACGTTTTTGAAAACGTCGCCTTTGGCTTGAAGATGAAGAATTGGAATCGGCAAAAAATCCAGGAACGCGTCGTCGAAACTTTGGGACTTGTGAATCTATCCAATTTTGAGAATCGCAAAGTTACCGACCTCTCTGGCGGAGAACAGCAACGAGTAGCTCTGGCGCGCGCGCTTGCGCCGCGTCCGCAGTTGCTGATGTTTGACGAACCGCTTGGCGCATTAGACCGCGCTTTACGCGAAGAAGTGTTGAATGAATTGCGCCTGATCCTGCATCGTACACAAGTCCCTGCCATTTATGTGACTCACGATCAAGAGGAAGCCTTTACCCTCGCGGATAGAATCCTGCTCTTGCACAATGGCGAGATCGTTTGTGAAGGCACACCCGCGCATGTGGTGGCGAATCCATGCTCGGCGTGGGCGGCGAAGTTTTTAGGGTTGGGTAATGTGATAAACGGTTTGAAGATTGAAGGTTTGAAAGTTAAAACTGAATATGGAAGATTTACCTTGACTTGCAAGCATAAACATTCAAAGGGAGATAAGGTTAATTTATTGGTGCGTCCGCATGAAGCGCGGAGTGAATCGAATGTAATCCGCGGTAAGGTCGCGGATGTCAACTTCCAGCAGAATCAGTTCAAAGTTACGCTGGAGAACGGTCTTTATGTCTATTTGAAAAACGCGCCGCAGATTGGGCGAAAGATCGCGGTGAAGATTGCGGTGGAATGTTTGGAATAATGTCAAATAATAAAAAGAGACAGCATAAAGGCTGTCTCTTTTTATGTCAGATATTCGATACCTATCTCTTTTTTAATTTGCTCTTGCTTGTCTTCTTCGCCGCGGTTTTCTTGACAACCTTTTTAGCCGCTTTCTTCGCAGGCTTTTTCGTAACAATTTTCTTAGCCGCAACCTTCAACTTTGGATTCTCAATCTTTGGCGTTTTATCCATCCAGTTGATAATCGCATCGGCAAATTCGGAACACTTTACTTCCTTTGCGCCTTCCATCAAACGCGCGAAGTCGTATGTAACAGTTTTTGCTGCGACCGCGCCTTCCATGCCCTTCACGATCATATCGGCAACTTCGCCCCAGCCCAAGTAGCGGAACATCATCTCGCCGGAGAGAATGACCGAGCCGGGGTTTACTTTATCAAGATCGGCATATTTTGGCGCGGTGCCGTGAGTCGCTTCAAAAATGGCGTGACCACTCACATAGTTGATGTTTGCTCCGGGCGCAATGCCGATACCGCCGACTTGCGCGGCAAGCGCGTCAGAAAGATAATCGCCGTTGAGGTTCAATGTGGCGATCACATCATAATCTTTCGGGCGGATGAGCGTGAATTGCAAACTCACATCAGCGATGGAATCTTTAATCAACAGCATTTTTTTCCACTTGCCGCCGCCGTGTGTGTCCCATAATTTCATGGCTTCTTCCACTTCGCCTTTGATGTCATTCTGTTGCGCGGGACTCATCATGTCAAAGCCCGGGTCAATCATCTTGGCGTTTTCTTCAATGCTCAAATTCGGTCTGGATTCTTTGTTACCCAAGATCCAGGTTTCGCGTTCGGTGACGATCTCATTACGGAACTCACGCTTGGCAAGCGCATAACCCCAATCTTTGAACGCGCCTTCAGTGAATTTCATGATATTGCCTTTATGCACAAAGTTCACGCTCTTGCGTTTGTTATCCAATGACCATTGAATCGCCGCGCGAACCAACCGCTCAGTTCCTTCAATGGAAACAGGCTTGATGCCGATTGCCGCCGTATCCGGGAAACGCATCTTGGCATATTCCTTCGGGAAATTTTCCTTGAACAAACTCATAAACTTGGTATTATCTTCTGTGCCATACTGAAACTCAATACCGGTATAAATATCTTCAGTGTTTTCGCGGAAGATGACCATGTCCACAAATTCAGGATGTTTCACCGGCGAAGGCACACCTTTGTAATAACGCACAGGGCGCTGGCAAACATACAGGTCAAGCAATTTACGGAGCGCGACATTCAACGAACGAATGCCGCCGCCGATGGGCGTGGTCAATGGTCCTTTGATGCCGACCAAAAATTCCTTGAACGCCTCGACGGTTTCATCGGGCAGCCAACTCTGGTACATCTTGAACGGTTTCTCGCCTGCGTACACTTCCATCCAATGGATTTTGCGCGTACCGCCGTAAGCCTTCTCAACCGCCGCGTCGAACACGCGCACCGATGCGCGCCAAATATCGCGTCCTGTTCCATCGCCTTCGACGAACGGGATGATCGGATTATTGGGAACGTTCAATTTCCCGTTTTGAATCGTGATCTTCGCCCCGCCTTCGGGGACTTTTACTTGTGTGTAAGCCATTTGACTTTCTCCTTTGAATTATTTTGATGAATTATAACAGCGGACTCTTTATCTTTTATCCCGTCTCATTTCTGACCTCATACTTGCCGCCGTTAAATTGATTTTTTTCTGTTCCGAAAGGATTAACGCTGATTCGTGTGATACCGATTTTCATCTTCATTTCATTAGGCGTTTTCATCGTTTTTTTGCTATAATGCTTCCATTATTCCAATCAAGGGAGCATCCTGTTATGAGCGGTAAACAACCTCTACTCGAAGTGCAAGGCTTGAAGACCTACTTCTTCACGGAAGATGGTGTGGTGAAGGCTGTAGATGGTGTAGACTTTGAAATATATCCCGGGGAAGTGCTGGGTCTTGTGGGCGAATCAGGATGCGGCAAGAGCGTTACGTCTGTTTCCATTATGCGCCTGGTCAGCCCGCCCGGAAAAATAATAGAAGGGAAAATCCTGTTTGATGGCGAGGATCTGCTGACTGTGCCTGAGACAGAAATGATGCGCGTACGCGGCAATCGTATTTCGATGATCTTCCAACAGCCGCAATCCGCGTTGAACCCGGTATTCCGCGCGGGCGATCAGATCAGTGAAGTGCTTAACATCCACCAGGATTTCGGTAAGGAAGCGGGACGCAACCGAGCAGTCGAGTTGTTGAAGCTGGTCGGAATTCCAGACGCCGAACGCCGCGCGGATTCTTTTCCGCATGAATTGTCAGGCGGCATGGCACAGCGCGTAATGATCGCCATGGCTTTGGCTTGTGTGCCTGATCTGTTGATTGCAGACGAACCGACTACCGCGTTGGATGTGACCATTCAGGCGCAAATCCTTGATTTGATGCGTGACTTGCGCGAGAAGTTTGGTTCTGCGGTAATGTTGATCACGCACGACCTGGGTGTAATCGCTGAAATGGCTAACCGCGTGGCGGTGATGTATGCTGGCGAGATCGTGGAACAGACCGGCGCGCAGACTTTGTTTGATAGTCCTCTGCATCCTTATACCAAAGGCTTGATCGGTTCCATTCCGGTGCTTGGCAGGGTGCGTGAACGGCTGGATGTCATCCCCGGCAATGTACCGAATTTGGTAAACTTGCCGGTTGGGTGTCGTTTTGCGCCGCGTTGTCTGGCGCGGCTTGAACATCATCTGTCCATTTGCACAGACCAGCGTCCCAAACTAATTGATATTAATTCGGTGCATAAGGTGCGCTGTTGGTTGTATGAAGATGCGGAAAATCATGTTGCGCCCATGCGTGCGGGCGGGAAATCATCCAAAAGGTAATGATTGATATGACTGCAAATCCCTCTGAACTTAATAATAAACGTGACCTTCTGATCGTAAAAGACCTGGTGAAATATTTCCCAGTCCGTTCGGGTATTCTTCAAAGAGTCACTGCCTGGGTTCAGGCAGTGGATAAAGTCAGCTTTGCCGTGAAGGAAGGCGAAACGCTGGGCATGGTGGGCGAATCGGGTTGTGGAAAGACAACCGTTGGACGCTCCATTTTACGCTTGATCGAACCGACTTCCGGCGCGGTTGAATTTGACGGCGCGGATGTTATCAAGATGAAGCCGAATGAGCTGAAGCTTGCCCGCCGTAACATGCAGATCATTTTCCAGGATCCGTATGCCTCGCTTAATCCGCGTTTGCCGATTGGCGAATCTGTCATGGAAGGTTTACAGATCCATAAGATCGGTCATCCCAAAGAACGCTGGGATATCGCCGTGAATATGTTAAAGAAAGTTGGATTGGAAGATTATCATTCGCGCCGTTATCCGCATGAATTTTCAGGCGGACAACGGCAGCGTATCGGTATTGCGCGCGCTTTGGCGCTTCAACCGAAATTTATCATTTGCGATGAGCCGGTGTCTGCGCTGGATGTTTCCATCCAATCACAAGTGCTTAATATCCTGAAAGATCTGCAACATGAATTTGGACTTACCTATCTTTTTATCGCGCATAACTTGAGCGTGGTGGAACATATTTCAGACCGTGTGGCTGTGATGTACCTCGGCAAGATGGTGGAATTGGCTGGTCGTGATGTACTTTTCCGCGAACCTTTGCATCCATATACCAAAGCGTTGATGTCTGCCATCCCCGCCGCTGACCCGGGACTTAAGCGCGAACGCATTATCTTAAAAGGCGATGTGCCAAGTCCGTTGAATCCGCCAAAAGGTTGTCGCTTCCATCCGCGTTGTCCGGTGGCGATTGAACATTGTTCGCAGGAAGAACCGCAATTCAAAGAATCCAGGCCCGGTCATTGGGTGGCATGTTGGCTGGTTGAATAAGTTTGCCAAACCCGTTTCCGAGAGGAAGCGGGTTTTTTTATAACACCGTTTCATCGCGATAAAATTTTAGTTGATGTATTAAAAAGGAAATCACATGAACCAGCTTCCGCGCACAATCAACCTTGTGTTTGTTTTGATGTTCATAGCCGCGGCATGTAATAACCTTCCAGCCAGCGCGACGCCAATGTTGGAATCTACTGCAACATCAATGCCTGCGCCATCGCCGACAATCGCGCTTTTACCAACGCAAGCCGCGCTCACAATCCGCGCCAAAGAACAACCGGTAAACTGCCGCTTTGGTCCCGGGCTTGTATTTGAAATTGTGGACATCATCAAACCGAATCAATCCACGTGGGCAATCGGCAGGACTTCCGATAATTTATGGCTTAATGTTCAAGACCCCGGCAATCCGGGCGGAGTGTGCTGGGTGGCGGCAAGCGCTGTCGAAATAGAAGGTAGCGCCGATTTACTGTCAGTGGCGAGCGTGTCGCTTGCAACGGTCACCAACTTGACGGTGCGCGTGGAACCGTCAAAGATCACAGTCGCATGTAACGCGTTTCCGCAAGTCTTCGGTTTTATCGCAGAGATCACGACCAATGGTCCAGTGATTGTTACATGGAGATGGGAAGTTAACACCGGCAATAGCCCCGACCAAACGCTGACCTTTGAAGGCGCTGGCACAAAAACGGTGCGGGAATTTTATCGAGTCAATGGCGCGAACGATTACAACGTGAAACTGCATGTGCTGGGTCCAAATGAAATGATTGGCGAGGCGAATTTCTTCGCGCTCTGCACGCCATAGTAAAGTAAAATCAACGCATGTCTAAAATCAAATCTCCTCTGACGTTATTTTTTCTAACTGTATTTGCGATTATTCTATTAGCGTTGTTTGGACCTGAAGAACAATCGCTTGGATCCAACGTGCGGATTGTGTACCTGCACGGCGCGTGGGTCTTGACTGCGGAAGCGGCATTTGCGCTTTCGGCTCTCACCGGACTTTTCGGGCTGGTTGCGCGAAAAGAAAATTTCCAAGCTTGGAGCGCCGCGCTCGGACGCGTCGGCATCCTCTTTTGGGTGACGTATCTGCCGCTTTCGCTATATGCCATGCAAGCCAATTGGAACGGACTCTTTCTGGCTGAACCGCGCTTTCGTCTGGCATTGACGTTTGCCGTTACCGGCGTTCTTTTGCAAGCGGGTTTATGGATTATTAACCAGATGCGATTAACGTCATTTGCCAACTTAATATTCTTTGTCGTTCTGCGCGTGGTTTTTTCCGTCGCGCAAAATATTATGCATCCGCCTCCATCGCCGATCTTTAACTCAGGCAATTATGTTATTATGATTTTTTTTATTGCATTGAATCTGCTGGCATGGGTGGCGGCATATTTCCTGACGCGCTGGTTTTTAATATTTGAATATTCGAAAGTCTAAATGCGTTTACGCTTTCAATTAATTGTCTTCACATTGATCCGCGCGGTGATGAACACCATGCACAGGATGGTGTATCCGTTTCTGGCAGTCTTTGCGCGCGGACTGGGCGTAAACATCAGCGTAATCACCGGACTGGTTGCTAACCGCGCAATTATCGGGTCGCTTGACCCGTTTCTTTTTCCGTTCATTGAACCGCGCGGACGCAAATTCGGCATCCTGCTGGGATTAAGTTTGTTCGTGTTTTCGATGGGCATGGTATTTTTTTATCCGAGCCTTACCACACTTGGACTCGCGCTCATCTTAAGCCTGACTGCCAAAGCCATCTATGACCCATCGCTGATGGCTTATCTCGCCGATCATATTCCGTACGAACGACGCGGTACCGCGCTCGCAATCAGTGAATTTGCCTGGTCGCTGGCGTTTATTGCCGGCGTCCCCGCGGTGGCATGGATGATCGCGCGTTCTTCATGGTCTGCTCCATTTTCAGTGTTGGGTCTTTTGGGAATTGCCGGCATTATTTTTGTGGCGGTTACGATCACTGACACTGCCAAACCCGTGAATCATGTAGACGGTATTTTTGGAAACGTCAAAGACATTATTACATCTCCCACTGTGTTGACCGCGTTCTCAATCGGCTTGTTGGTTTCCGGCGCCAATGAATTGGTTAATTTGATGTTTGGCGTTTGGCTGGAGGATTCGTTCAAGTTACAGATCACGGCGCTGGGAGCCGCGTCCGCGGTCATCGGATTTTCGGAATTGGGCGGCGAAGGCGCGGTGGCGCTATTCGTTGACCGTATCGGCAAAGTCCGCGCGGCTGGGATCGGCATTATCGCCAATTGCATCGCGGCGATTCTTTTGCCGATCATTGGACACACACAACTCGGCGCGTTGACCGGATTATTCTTTTTCTATATTACGTTTGAATTCACAATTGTCAGCATCATCCCGTTGATGAGCGAAGTCATGCCGTCTGCGCGCGCCACCACTTTATCTTTTGCCGGCGCCGCGCAATCCATCGGGCGCGCCATCGGCGCGTTGCTCGCGCCTGTGTTATATGCGCTGGGTTTTTCCATGGTGACAGGCGCGGCTGTACTTTTCAATGTATTGGGATTGGTTGCAGTCTGGTATGTTTCCAAACATCATGATTGAGACATTTCAATGCGCGCAATTTTGGTCCCCAGAGTCTGCGGCGCTTACATCCCAAAACTCACCTGCCAGGGACGCATCAACAACATTGGTACGTGCATTGCCAATTGCGGCAAGATGGAGTTGCTCACATCTACTTCATAAAGCGACATCCACGCGGTACGCGCCACCTCAAGAGTTGATCCCACTCCTGTTTGAGAAGAATAGCGAATTTTGCCTTTGAAAAGAAACGTACCGAGTAATACACTAACGGTGTCCATGGAACGATTCTTTTCATCGGGAGCATAATCCAATGCCTCATTGTTAGGCGGAGCCATGTGAAAAACGACCACATCTTGCGTAGGTAGAAAAAACTCAGCGTAAGTTAAAGACTTTGGCGGTCCTCCCCCAAACACCAATATTTGCGCGTTCAGCAAGTGGATATAATTCGGCGCGCCATCCGTCCGCATCCACACACTCACGCGCACATTGTCTTTTGTCACAGCTTCGCCGCGCACCAACATATTGTGCGTATACGCCAGAACCATCGTTGTTTTTTCTTCAGATGCCAGAGTGTACATAGAAAAATCCTCCAGCAATATTATACAACACCCTTCCCTACTCTTCCATATTCCCGTTATACTTCATCATGGCTTTACCAAAGTCAGGAATTCTTCGTTTTGGCTTCGTGTAGAAAGCAAAGATTTACGGTTTTGGCAAAATTTGTTCACATAACGCCATGAAGGGCAATTTT
>Ga0315268_10005102_pt1 | contig 14154 bp, 11 predicted proteins | sample C1_top_MG_FD_204535 | JGI IMG/M metagenome (GOLD analysis project Ga0315268, IMG submission 204535) | Sediment microbial communities from Yellowstone Lake, YNP, Wyoming, USA - C1_top | ecosystem: Environmental > Aquatic > Freshwater > Lake > Sediment | place: USA: Wyoming | collected 2017-08-01 | reverse complement strand
CAGAATCCCCCGCCGGTTATAATGGAGGTGTTTTTGCTGCCATGATTCCCGCGCCTGTAGCTCAGGGGACAGAGCAACGGACTTCTAATCCGTGGGTCGCAGGTTCGAATCCTGCCAGGCGCGCCAATAAAATCAAGGGATTGCCGATTATGGCAATCCCTCTATTTTGCCTTGGTGAATACATAGGTGAATATCGTTACCGGTTTTCCCCCACTAGGGCCTTTAGTTCTTCCTTGCTCACGGTGTTATACCGCTTAAATACATTCAGGGTGTTGTGGCCGGTGGCAGCCATTATACGAAAGTAGTCAGGCCCCTGCAAACGCCAGTTGTTGATGGGTGTATGCGGCAGTCCTGGGAGGGTCCAGACAAGAGAAATCCGCCTGGCTTGGGGAGCGGAGACAGCCAAGATGAGTTTACCGGCGCGGGGGGTAAGGCGGGAAATTATGCGGGCATTGCCGCATTTCTAGAGCACGTGAAAACATCGCTCTTGCCAGACCTGCCTCCATCCTATGAAGGGAGGAGGGGATTGAGAGCGCCGCCCCCACCCCGCTCCCTCCCGCTTCAAAAACTGGGGAGCTAACACCCTGAAAAGGGTTTCCGCAATTTATAAGGCCTGGGTCCAAACCATCCGGGAACGGGGGAAACCTTGCCTTGCCGCACCTAACCCTCAGTCTCCCGGGGCTGCTGGGTCTCCTGGGGGGCCGGTTCCGGCGCCGCCTTCCTGGCCACGGTGAATTCGCAGGACTTCTCATCCTTGGCGTTGGCGGTCTTGACCTGAGTGATGAGGGCGTAGGTCCCCGGGGGCACTCTGGCCGTAATGGCTGCGGGGGTAGCCAATTCGTAGGTGCCGCTGACCTTTTCTGCCTTAATGACATTGGCGCGGCCCACGGCCTTTCCCTGGCTCACGAGCCTTTGCGTCACCTCCACCGCCACGGCTTCGTCGGAGCCGGTCAATACCGTATAGGTGGCGTACAACCCGACGTTTTGGCCCTGGGCCACTTCTTCCGGCTGCACCGAAACCGATTCCACCACGACCTTTTCGCCCTGTTCGGGGTTATATTTATGCTCGGCTTCCGCGGCCTGCCGGTCCCGGGCCAATTTCTCCTGGTAATTGCCGTAGATCACCCCCGCGAGGCCGCCGGCCAGCGCCCCCGCGGCCGCGCCGATGGCCGCGCCCCGGGCCACGTTGCCGGTGGCCGCACCGATAATGGCCCCCAGGGCGGCCCCCAACAGCGCCCCTCCGGTCATGCCGCCCACCGCCGCCGCCCCCCGTGAGGGCGTGCCGTCGGGGTTGGTGGTGGCGCAGCCGCTGCCGCTGGCCAGCAGGGCCACTATCAGGACCAAGATTAATAAATTACGCCCCATGGTCTTCCTCCTTTCCATTAATCAGCATTGAATCAACGAATCTTTCTGTCCACCGGGGTGCCAAAGATAATGGGCTCGCCGCGGGGCTGACTTGGAGGCGGCGCAGAGGCCCTGGGGGGAGGCTGCATCTCCGCCACCCCGGCCGCCGGCGGGGCCGAGGGCCTGGGTCTCCTGCTTACCAACAGTCTGAGAATCCTGTCCGCATTCTCCTTCTCCACCGGGCTCAGCTCCGCCAGGACCGATTTGTTGACTTCCACCATATTGTCCGGGGTGCCCCGGGGGCGGTACCATGGTTCCTTCTGAAAATACCGCTGCAGTTCCCGCTCCTTGAAGACCATGCCGTGCCGGGCCAGGATCTCGCTGCGCATGAGCTGCAGCTCTTTGCCGGTCAGAGAGCGCAGGTCTTCCTCCGTCACCGGGCGGCGCGCGGTCCAGGGCCAGCGGCCCTGTCCCACGTCAGCCGGCACCGAAGGCGCCGCTGGAACCGCTGTCACCTGAGGGGCCGAGACCCCGGCCGGGGCCGGCGCCGCCGGCAGGGATGCCAGCCGGTTGGCGGCCTCCGCCGGCCCCTTGGCTGTCAATTCCTCCTTTTTTTGGCCCCGGGCCCCGGCCATATCCTGGCCCGGGGTGACCGGGGGCAGGTTGACGGAGGGCTCGCCCCGGTCCCGGCCTGGAGGAGGGGGCGGCTTGACTTCGGCTGGTTTTTTCTCAACCCGCGCCGGGTGCAAGGCTTCCACCACCGGCGCCGACAGTCGCCCCAGGTATGACCCCACCCCCGCCACCAGGAGGACCCCGGCCACGACCGTGAGGGCAGCCACCAAAGCCAGTTTGGTCTTTCTTGGCCGCCCCCCGAAGACAAGAGCCACACGAGGTCTCGCGGCTTGGGCCGAAGCTGATGCGGCTTGGGCTGCCACCGCGGCTCCCACCGGCGCCGCCAAAGCCTCCCCCAGGGGCGTGGCCGCGGGCGCCGGTGCTCCCCCCCGGAGGGCCTCCTGATACTGCTCCATGGTCTGGAAGCGGTCCTCGGCCTTGATGGCCAGGGCTTTGAGCAAGGCCCTTTCCCCCTGCTCGGGCAGGGTCACCCCCAATTGCGAGGGCGGCACCAGGGTCTCCTGCTCCAGCCGTTCCAGGGCCTCCGGCGGGGTCTGGCCGGTGATGGCCCGGTAAATGGTGGCTGCGGTGGCATAGATGTCGGTCCAGGGACCCTGTTTGCCCCTGGTGCGGTACTGTTCCGGCGGGGCATAACCGGTCTTCAGAATCACCGACAGGCTCCGGCTGTGCTCCCCCGTCTGCTGCCGGGCGGCGCCGAAGTCCATGAGCCTCACCTGCCCGTCCCGGGTGAGGTAAATGTTGTCCGGGCTCACGTCCCGGTGCAGCAGGCCGGCGCTGTGCACCGCCCGGAGGGCGTCCATCACCGGCATCATGATCTTCAGGGCCAGCTCAAAGGAAATCCTGCCCCCTTGTTGTCCTAAGTATTCTTTAAAATCCACCCCCTGGACATAGCGCATCACCATGTAGGCGGTGCCGTTGGCCTCAAAAAAGTCCCGGGTCGAGACAATGTTGGGGTGGTCGGCGAATTGGGCCACGGACCGGGCCTCCTCCAGAAATTTCTTGAGGCCGTAGAGATAATGCTCCCGGGCCTCGCCGGTATAAATGGAGACCTGGGAAGCCCCCTCGGCCCGGGTGGCCAGTTGCCGCGGCAGGTATTCCTTCACCGCTACGTGGACGTTCAAGGCCAGGTCCCGGGCCAGGTAGGTGATGCCGAAGCCGCCGTGGCCCAGAACCCGATCAATTTGGTAGCGGTTATTCAGGACGGTGCCGGTGGGCAGGTACATCGTCTCCAGCCTTGGCACTCATTGTGTTAACAGCAGGAACCGGGAATCATTTCGGTTCCTCTCCCAGGACAGTGGAAAAGGGGTCTCTGGGCACCACGGTTATTTCCGGTCTGGAGGCCGGCGGTTTGGCCGGGGTTACGGGCGGTTTCGGGCGCTTAACCTTTTTAACCGGGGCCGCGGGCCTGGGAGGCGCTTCCTCCTCTTCTTCCTCCTGGTCCGCCCCGGCCGCCGCGGCTAATGCCTTTTGCCTTTTGGCTTCCTCCAAGGCATTGAGGCGGTTTTGGATCGCCTCCCGGTCCTTGGCTGCGCTGGCCGGGGCCCGCTGGAGGGACTCTTCATAAGCCGCGATGGCCCCGTCCACCTGCCCGGCTTGCTCCAGGATGCTCCCTTTGTCAAGATAATGTTTGTAATGCCAAGGAGTTATGGCAATGGCCCGGTCTAGGTCGGCCCGGGCCTCGGAAAAACGCTTCTGCCCACTGTAAATCAGTCCCCGCAGGGCGTAGGAATTATCGGCCTTGGGGTTCAAGGCGATGGCCCGGGTGAAATCCGCCAGAGCCTCGGGAATTCTATTTTGGAAATAATAAACTATGGCGCGCAGGTGATGGGGTTCCGGATCACCGGGATTGATGGCAACGGACTGGTTGAGGTCCCGCAGGCTCTCGGAAAATTTCTTCTGCAAATAATAAACCCGGCCGCGCTGGTAATAGGCCTGCCCATCCCGGGAATTGAGAGCGAGAGCCCGGCTTAGGTCCTGAAGCGCGGCCGCCAGCTGGTTTTTCTCCCGGTAAGCCGTGCCGCGCAGCCGGTACAGGCCGCCGTCGTCATTAACCAGCGCCAGGGCCCGGGTGTAGCATTGAATGGCCTGGTCGGTCTGCCCCTTTTTCTGATACTCCTTTCCCTGTTTTTCCAGGTCGGCAGCCTGAAGTTTCTTTTCCAGGCTGACGGTCTTATCGGTGCTGACGGTGGTGGTCCGGGCCTTCTGGGCGGTGGTGGTCCGGGATTTTTTGGAGGAGGCGCAGCCGCACAGCGCCGGGAGTACAGCAACGATGAGGAACAGTTGCCATTTCTTCATGTCTTTCTCCGTGGGTGCCTTCCCTTGACGGGCGTCTGCCGGGAGGGAAGGGAAATCACCGGTTTCGTGGTGTCAGGACAGCTCCGGAGCCGGACGGACGAGGTAGAATTCCCCTTTGTCATCCTTGCCTTTCCTCAGAGTCGCCTTCACCCCTTTCCTTTGTAATTCCGCCCAGTAAGCGTTGGCGGACCTGAGATCCCGAAGGTGGTGACGGCCGCTTTCTTCTTGGGGGCCCGGGTTTTGCTGGGCCCCTGGTTAATCAAAGCCAGCAGTTCGCTGGCCAATTTCGCATCCTGGTTCAGGAGGATGGCGTGCTGAGAACGGGCCAGGTCGAGGCGGCCCAGCTTGCAGTAGATCGCTCCCAGGCTGTAATGCGCCTGGGCGTAATCCGGCTTCAGGCGCACCGCCTTTTCCAGGGCCCGGGCGGCCTCCTGATAACGGCCCAATTTGGCGTAGGCCATGCCCAGGTTATGGTTGGCCAGGAAAGAATCGGGGTTGAGTCCCAGGGCGCGTTGGTTGGCCTCCACCGCGGCTTGATAGCGTCCCAGGTTGAAATAAGCCCGCCCCAGATTCAGCCGGATCTGGGCATTCTTGGGCTCCAGGCGGAGGGCCTTCTCCAACGCCTCAACGGCCCGCTGGTTGGACCCGGCGTCCAGGTATTTAATGCCCTCTTCCAGCAGTTTCTGGGCCTCCTGGGGGCCGGCGCTCTTCACCGGCTCTTTCTCGGGAAACTTTTTCCTGATCAGCGCCAGGAGGTCAGCCGCGCTCTTGGCGTCCAGGTTTCTCAGGATTTCCTGCTGCTTGAAGGCGGCGTCTTTGCGGCCGCTTAAGGCATAAGCCAGCGCCAGGTTAAAATGGCCCTCGGAGAAGTCAGGTTTCAGGCGGACCGCGGTTTCAAAGTTTTTCGCCGCGTCGTTTAAATTACTCTGGAAAGCCAGCGCCACCCCGGCCTGAAAGTAAGCCATATGGTTCCCGGGCTCCAGGGCCATGGCCTGGCTGGCTGCGTCCAGGGCCTCCTTAAAGCTTTTTAACTCGAGCAAGGCCTCGGCCAATCCCAGGTAGGCCGGGACATTCTTGCTGTTCAGGCGCAGCGCCGAATTGAATGACCCCCGGGCGATTTCATAATTTTTCATTGCCAGAGCTTTCCGGCCCTGGTCTACGTAATAATGGTCATTATATGTGGGCATGGAGGGACCGGTGAGGCCGGGAGGCAGGGAAGCATTGGTCCCCTTCTCCGGTTTCGTGCCCAGGCTGGCCAGGATGATCAGGGCCAGGATGATGCCCACCACTGTAAAGACCACCGGAATGGTCCGGTCGGGTTTCTTTGCCGGGGCCGCCGGGGTGGGGGCGGGGGCTGAGGGTTTGGCGGTCTCCATCCTGGGGGGAGGGACACCCAGCGCCGCCCCTGGCGCCGGCCCCCTCCCCTCCAGGGCCGCCTGAAACTCCGCCATGGACTCATAGCGCTGGGCCGCCTTCAGGGACATGGCCTTCATCAGGGCCTGCTCCGCGGCGGCGGGGATGGCGGCCCCCAGCCGGGAAGGAGGCAGGAGTTCGTCCCCCGTCACCCGGTCCAGGGCCTCCGGCGGGGTCTGGCCGGTGATGGCCCGGTAGATGGTGGCCCCGGCGGCATAGATGTCGGTCCAGGGGCCCTGCTTGCCCTTGCTGGTGTACTGCTCCACCGGCGCATACCCGGCCTTAAGGATCACCGACAGGGTTTTCTCCTGCTCCCCCACCTGCTGGCGGGCGGCGCCGAAATCCATGAGCCTCACCTGCCCGTCCCGGGTGAGGTAGATGTTGTCCGGGCTCACGTCCCGGTGCAGGAGTCCGGCGCTGTGCACCGCCCGGAGAGCGTCCATCACCGGCATCATGATCTTCAGCGCCAGGTCAAAGGAGACCTTCCCCCCCTGCTGCTTCAGGTATTCCTTGAAGTCCACCCCCTGGACATAGCGCATCACCATGTAGGCGGTGTTGTTGGCCTGGAAGTAATCCCGGGCCGAGACGATATTGGGGTGGTCGGCGAATTGGGCCACGGACCGGGCCTCCTCCAGGAATTTCTTCAAACCGTAGGCGTAGTGCTCCTGGGATTTGCCGGTGAACACCGATACCCGGGTGGCGCCTTCGGCCCGGGTGGCCAATTGCCGGGGGAAGTATTCCTTCACCGCCACGTGCACATTCAGGGTGCGGTCCCGGGCCAGGTAGGTGATGCCGAAGCCCCCGTGGCCCAGGACGGAGTCAATTTCGTATCGGTCGTTCAGCAGTGTGCCCCGGGGAAGATACATCAGCAGTCAACTCCACCCGTCCCCCGGCCCGGGGGAGTCCCGCCCCCCCGGGCAGAAAGGCTGAAAGTCGCTCAGGTTTAACAGGTACATAATCAGACCCGGCCGCCAGAGGGGGCCACAAGGCCTGCGCTCCCGGCGCTCGCCCCTTCTCTTAAGGGCAGGGGCGGCAAAGGACGCTGCTCCCGCGCCTTTTCCCGCTTAAATCAATGACAGGCGAATCTCCGTCTTGCCGATGCGGATGATGTCGTCATGCTGGAGGCGGTGGCGGCCCGAAATGGGCACCCCGTTAACCATGGTGCCGTTGGTGGAGCCCAAATCCAGGATCTGGATGGCGCCCTCCTCCAGGGTCAACTGGCAATGCTTCCGGGAAATCTCCCGGTCGTCGGCGATGGCCAGGTCGCAGGGCGGCTTGCGGCCGATGACCAGGGACCCCGTGAGGGTGAATTCCTTGGGCTCGGCGTTAGGCTTGCGGATAAAGGAGAGCCGCACCTTGAGCCCCTGGCCCCCCGGCAGCGGTCCCGCCCCGGCCACGGCCAGGGGTACGGTGGGGTCGCCCCCGCCCAACTGGCCCGGCTGGGCCATGAAAGGCTGCCCCGGAAAGTCCGCCTCCCCGGGCTGCCAGCCCTCCGGACCATAGGACATCTCCTCTTCCTCCCCAGCCCGGCGCTTCCTCGCCAGGAGCGCCACGCCCCCCGCGCTGAGAAGCAGGAGCACCAGGATGACGGAACCGTAGAGCCAGCCGGGAACCCTGCGGTCGCCCACTTCCCAGTCGGGCAGGCGGCGCCATAATTCCCACCATTTAGACGGCGGTGGTTCTACCGGGGGCGCTGGGGGCTTTTCCCAGGCCACCAGCCGGATGTCCATGCCCGTGCGCATGGCCCGGGGTCCCCCGGCCAGGTCCATCTGCAGACGGCGCACTGCGCCGTCCCAGGGGCCCGCCTCGTGCTTCAGACGCACCACGTAAACGTTCCGGATGCGCTGGCGGATGTCGGCGTACACCTGGCTGAAATCGCTGGTCTCCGCCCGGAAGTAAGCTCCCCCGGAGGTGCGGGCGAACTCCCCCAGCCCCTTCAGGGCCTCTTCCTTGGCGGCTTTCCTGGGCGGGCGATAGAAGCCGATGGCATAGATGGGCACCGGGTCCACTTTGAGGCGGTCCAGGACCTCCTGCTTGGTCATGCCCCCGGCATAGTCGTCCTGCCCGTCGGACACGGTGATGATGGCCCGGCGGCGGGGCAGGTCCTGGTCGGTGCGCCGCGCCGTCTCCAGGGCCTGGGCCAGCCCCCGGTGCAATTGGGTCTTCATGTCCGTGGGCTTGAGGCCGGCCACCACGGCCTTCAGCGCCTCCTGGGAAGAGGTGAAGTCCGCCGCCAAGGTGACTTCCTCACCGAAGGTGAGGACCGCGGCCCGATCCTTGGCGGACATCTGGTCCACCCAGTCGCTCAGGACCTGGCGCATGCCCACGAATTCTGTTTCCGAGAGGGACTTGGAGACGTCCACCAACAGAAGGTAAGCCACCCCTTCGCCCTGATCCTTAAAGGCGCGCACCGACTCCAGGACCGCGGGCCCGGAGCCCACCGCGGCGCCGAGCTGCTCCGGGCTCACCGGCGCCAGGTTGCCCTGCAGGTCCAGGACCTCCAGGTAGGCGGTGAGGCTGGGGGGCTCCACCCACACCTGGCTGAGGCGAAATTCCGCCACCCCTGAGGCCGCGGACGGCCCCGCCAAGGCCGCGCCCCAGACCATGGCCCACAGGGCCAGGAGGCAGCCGCACCGGCCCGCCGTCCGCCTTACTCCATGCTTTTCTGCTCCCATTGGAAACTCTCCCCGCAAAATGGTATGAAGACGAGCTTCGTTTCTCCCAGTTCGATGACGTCATAGGCCTTCAGGGGTGCGGGTACATCCAGGTCCTGCCCGTTGAGGTAAACTAGGCCGCGGCCGTCGCCGGGCTGCAGTTTGAAGGTGTTGGCCCGGGGGTTGAAAGTGACCATGGCGTGGTTATCCCGGGAGATGGTGTCGTCACCCCGGATGCACACGTCCATTTTCTCGGAGCGGCCGATGAAATTGCGCTCCCCGTGCAGACGGTAGTCCCGGCCCCGGTCCGCCCCCTCGGTGCACACCAGCCAGCCCACCACCGGCTCCACCCCCAGCTTCTTGGCGTAATAGCCCACCGTCACCCCCAGTTCCCGCTCCGGGCCCTCGGGCTGCCCCTTGGGAATCACCCCGGCAGCGAAGGTGGGGTCGTCCGCCCCTCCCCCCTTGACGGGATGCGTGGGGGCCACATCCAGGTTGGGGATGCCGCAGAAAGGACAGGAACTGTGCTGGGTGGGGTCATAGTGGTGCCCCGCGTCACAACGCTTCAACCTCACTGTCATGGCCTGCTCCTCCGTTCCTTAAAAGTGCGCTTTATGGTTGACCTTTAGCCGGAAGCTCCGGTTAGCGGGCGCCTGAAGTTCACCATGGGCCGCCGGCCGTCATCCCAGGGGCCCCTGGAGAAAAATGGTGATGGCCGTGTAGTTGTCGGCGCCATTTTTCTCAAGGTGCGCCACCCGTGCTATCAGCTTTTCTTCCATGGCCTTCAGCCAACTTTTGGGGGTGTCGGCCCGGGCCAGGGCCTGCTGCATATCCTCCTCCAGGACGTACTCCCAGAAGCCGTCGGTGCACAGCAAGAAGGCGTCCCCGGGCGCTAAATCCAGGGGGCCGCTGAGGGTCGGCTTCAGCTCCGCCTCCTCCCCCAGCGCCCGCAGCAGGCGGTTGCGGTCCTCATGGAAGCGGACGGCTTCCGGGGCCAGGTCCCCGGCGTTGACCAGGGCCTGGGGCACGCTGTGGTCCCGGGTCTGGAAGCACACCTCCCCTCCCCGGAATTGGTAGCACCGGGAGTCGCCCAGGTGGGCGCAGAGGGCCGCCTGGTAATCCGAAACCAGCAGGGCTACGGTGGTCCGCATGGCGGCCAGCTCCGGCTGGGCCGCCTGCCGGGCCCGGATGGCGGACTGCGCGGCCTCCAGGTGGGCCTTCAGGGCCTCGACCGTGAGTTGGGGCCGGGTCTCACAGGAAGCCATGATCTGTTCCACGGCCAGCCGCGCCGCCACCTCCCCGCCGTTGTAAGCCCCCAGGCCGTCCGCCACCACCCAGCAGGCCACCCGGTCCAGGTGCAAATAACCCGCGCAGTCCTGGTTGCTCAGGCGGCCATGCCTGGAGGTCACCGACGCGGTGGCGAATCCCACGGGCTTCATCCTGTCCTGGCGGGTCTCCGTCAGCAGCCGGCACCAGCCTTACCGGGCCCGCAGTTCGAAGGCCACCTCCGGGGTGGCTAGGTGGAACCGGTCTCCCGGCCTCAGGGGATAAGGGGTGCCGGGGGACAATCTCTGCCCTTGCAAATAGGTGCCGTTGGTGGAGCTGCAATCTTCCAGGGCAAAACCCTGGCTGACGGAATCAAACCGCAGCAGGCAGTGCTTCTTGCTGATTTGCCCGGAATCGCCGGAAATGACCAGGTTGCACATGCGCGCGTCCCGGCCGATGATCACTCCCCGGTGGTCCAGGTCGATGGCCTTGCCCGCCAGGGGGCCCGCCACTCCATAGAGCTGCCACCGCCCCAGGGCTTCCGCCGCCCCCCGGGGAACCCCCACGGTCCTGCCGAAGCCGTCCAGCAGGTTGGCCCGCCGGGTCAGACGGGGATGGGTGGAGACCACGTCGTTGAGGAACCCGAAAAAAGTGATGAATTCCTGTTCCTGGTGCATGAACGAGTTGATGTTGGTTTGGGAGGACAGAGACTCACAGCCCCCCGCCAGGCTGGCCAGGGCCCGGGTGGCGGCCTCCAGGTCCCCGGTCAGGATCATGCCGATGCGGTCCGCGGTCAGCTCGCAGGCCCGGAAATAGGCCCGGTGCAGCAGGAAGCCCAGGAAGGGAATCCACAAGACCGGGAAGATCAGGAAGCGCTTCAGGATGCTCACGTGCCCGGTGGCGTGGTGGGCCAGTTCGTGCCCCAGCACCATGCGCAGCTCCCGGGTGGCATTGCGCTTCAGCATCAGGTCCACCAGGGCCGCGTGCATCACCACGTAAGCGTGGCCGATGAACCTCAAGGCGTAAGCGTTGATCTGCCCCACTTCCGGGACGATGAAGATGTAGGGCAGTTCCACCATGCCCATTTCTTTGGCCAGGTCCGTGACGGTCTTGTAGATTTCCGGGTATTGCGTCTCGCTCACCCGGATGCTGTTGGCGAAAATCTTGGCTTTGTAATACTCCCGGCCGATCCACCAGCTCAGCAGAATTGTCAAAATCAGGGACCAGAAGGCGGTCACCAGCTTGAAGGGGAACAGGAAAAATCCCAGCATGGAGATGCCGGTCAAGCTGACCACCCCGATGAGGATGACCAGAGCCCAGAGCAGCCCCCCTAAAATGGCATTGATCAGAAAATAGATGGGTTCCCTTTCATACCGGTACATATCAATGTCAATCATGACCGCCTCCCCAAATTAAGTCTTTGATTTAAATGAATTATCCAAACAGATGAGGAAACCATCATTCCGCCTTCTTCCGGGGGCCGCTTCCTGCTTTCTTTCCCGGGCTGGTTCTCTTGGGCTTTGCTCCTTTGCCGGGTCTGGCCTCGGCCCCCTTGGACTGGGGCGCCGGCGTGGCCGCCAGCTTCTCCGCCTCTACCAGAGGAGGGGTCCCGGCCGGAGGGGGGGCCGTAGTTTCCGGGCCAGGGGGCGCAGCTTTAATCCCTGCGTCGGCCCGGGGCTTGGGGACCGCAGCTGTTTCGGGGGCCGGCACCGCCGGGGACGCCGTCGCGGCGCCGGCGGCAGTGGGCGCCTTCGCTTCCGAGGCTGCTGGTATCGTCAGTTTCCTGGCCGCCATCCCCGCGGGCGCCGGCAACTTGGCCCCGTCGGGCGCTCCCGCCGACCCGGCCACCGGCAGCACGGCCTGCCTGGGCCCGCCGGACGCGGACATGGCCGCCTCCCTGGTCACCGCCATGGGCTTGCCCGGCTTCAGCAGCGCCGGCCACTGGCGGGCGGCCATCCAGAGACCGCCGACGCCGCACAGGATGCCCACCAGCGTGGCGCCGGCCAACTGGCGCCAGTTTGCTCCCCAGCCCCGCACCACCGCCCGGGGCGACCACCCCCGCAGCCGCCGGAGAACCCCCTCCGGCTCGCAGGCCAGGATGGCCACGGTGATATTGTCCTGGGAGGATTTGCCTTTGGCCAGGGCCCCCTCCACCAGCCAGGTGGCGGCATCCTGGGGGTCCCCCTCCAGGACCGCGGCCATCTCGTCTTCGCTGAGGCTGCCATAGAGGCCGTCGCTGCACAATAAAACGTGGTCCCCTGCCTGCAGGGGAACCGGCTTGCGGCTGTAGTCCACTTCCGGCAGGCGGGCCAGCCCCAGATAGCTGGTCAGGGCCGGACGCTGGGGGTTGGCCCGGGCCTCTTCCCAGGATACCTGCCCCGCCTGCGCCCTAAGGTCCAGTTCCCGGCCATAATCATGGTCGGTGGTGAGCTGGTAGAGCCGCCCCTCCCGGTGCAGGTAGATGCGGCTATCCCCGGCGGAGATCCAGTGCAATTCCTGGTCCTTGACCACCGCCGCGGCCAGGGTGGTCCCCACTTCCCCCTCCTGGCCGGCCTGGCGGGACAGCTCGTAAACCGCGGCATTGGCTGCTTCCAGGGCCCGGCTCAAAGCCGCCGGGACGGATTCCTCCGGGAGCTTGGCCTCATATTCCCGCAGCATCGTCTGCTTGGCCACCCGGCTGGCGTCCCGGCCCATGGCCAGCCCCCCCATGCCGTCGGCGATGACGGCCAGGATGCCTCCATGGCTGACAAAACCGCGGTCGTTCAGGTCCGAGAACCCGAAATCGTCCTGCTGCTCCCGCCGGGCGCCAATGTGCTGGGCATTTCCTGGAATTACGCGCATGGCCGTTCACTCTCAACCCGGCCGTCTCGGGCCGAACTTACCACCCCACCGTAACTGTGAGGGCTACAATGGCCGGGCCTGCTTTACTTTATGCTGTCAAATTCCGCTTTGTTGATAAATCTAACGGAACTGCCCTTATCGGAAAAAACCACCTTCTGCAACGTCAAGGTGCCGGTCACCCCATCCTCTATGAAGTAACGGTTGCCTTTGGCGTAGATCTTCTCACCGTCTTTCATAAATGAGATATACACTATGTAATCCCCGGAACGGGACAAATTGAAGGTGCACGATTTGCCGTGGGCCAATTGGCTCCGCCCCACCAGTTTTTTCGACTCCCCTGCCAATTGCACGTACTTTACTCCGTCCAAATTGTATCCGGTTTCATTCTTGACTTCGATTTCACTGGCCGCCTCAGCCGTTGGCGGCAACCCCGCTCCCCCGCCCAGAACCAACAGAGACACAAGAATAATGGAAATGCCCGTGCGAGTCCCCGCCATTGCCAAAGCCCTCCCTTTGGGGAAATAAACTCAACTTATAATTTCGTCCTGGCAAAGTTGACAGTCGAAATGGGCTGGTTTCGAAGTCAGACCTTAAGAAGAGACCCCGTTATTTTGTCTTATTCATTATGTTGTTCAGTTGTTGATAAAATACCATCCGGGTATAGTTCTTTACCTGCTTATCTTCATCACCTTTGTCTTTTATTTCGCCGTCATCGTCCAGCAGCGTGACCACCACACTGACCCTGGTTTTCTCGTCGGATACTTCCTTGATGAGGATGCTCCGCTGGAAAAAAATCTCGGGGCGCCCTTCTTCGGACAGGCCGCAGGCTTCCCAGTCCACCGGGGCCTTGCGGGTGCTGATGACCCCTGACTTTTTGTCGGTTAGAAAACTGCGCTCTTTCAGGGAAGCCAGGGTCTTCAAGGCTGCCTTGTAAACCCCCTCAAAATCCCCCTCCACAACCAGGCTCTCCGGGTAGTCCGCAAGCTTCTTTGCTTGGGCCGCCTTCCCCTGGGGCTGGGAGGCCTGGGCGGCAGCCTGCTTCTCTTGGGCTTTCCCCGCCTTGGCCGGCTCCTTGCCGGGCGGCAACTGCGGCAGTTGGGGGGCCGGTTGAGCGCCGGGAGGCGCCAGCGCGCCCAGCAATTCCAAGCCGCTCAGGGCGGGGAGCACCGCCAGGGGGGCGGTGCAACTGCTGAGCCACAATAAACTCACCAGCGCCGCCCCCCCGAGGACCCCTTTACCGCCCCTTTTTGCCCTGCTGCAGGCCATATTTCTCCCCTGGAATCATGCGGCCACCTTGGCCGCCGCGGTCAAAAAATGGGTTTTTGTGCCTCTTTGCCCGGGCCAAATTCCCGATGGTCGGCATTTGGGGAGCCGAATCCCCATATAACCGCCTGATAGCATAATTTTCCCTGCAAATCAAAAAATTACCGGATTTTTGGCAGACCACCCCCTTGGTTCAGCTGATTCAGGCTGGGTGTCGGCCTATAAGCCCCAGGCCAGCACTGCCCGATAATGGTGAGACAGGGGAAAGGCTGAAGCGACATGGACATACCATTGCCGGGCATGATACCCCGCTGGTAAAGCCAAAGAGCGGATGGAAGCAGTTCTTGGCAAAATGGCCATTGTAGGCCACCCCCTCCTGCTTGCCGTGGGCCGGGTCCTCGGTGGAATCCAGGTCGATAATCAGCCGCTTTTTGTTCTTCTTCTT
>Ga0315268_10005101_pt1 | contig 14155 bp, 11 predicted proteins | sample C1_top_MG_FD_204535 | JGI IMG/M metagenome (GOLD analysis project Ga0315268, IMG submission 204535) | Sediment microbial communities from Yellowstone Lake, YNP, Wyoming, USA - C1_top | ecosystem: Environmental > Aquatic > Freshwater > Lake > Sediment | place: USA: Wyoming | collected 2017-08-01 | reverse complement strand
CTGTCCGGCGGCCAACAGCAGCGTGTGGCGATCGCGCGCGCACTCATCCACAGCCCCGCGCTCGTGCTCGCCGATGAGCCGACGGCGAGCCTCGATACGGAGCGCGCGTTCCAGGCGGTGGAGACGTTTGCCAACCTCATTCACGAGCAAAACCGGGCCGGCATCATGGTGACGCATGACCTGCGCATGGTTCAGTATGCGGATCGAGTCATTCGGATGCAGGATGGTGCGGTGACGGGCATTCTTGAGAATTGCGCCGAGATCGAGTCATTTGCTCGGACGGGTCGTTACGAGCCAGTGCCAGTCATGGCTCAACTCGATGCATCCGTTGAATCGCGCAAGAATGGCAAGCAAGGTGTGCCCGCTTCGACGTTGGTGGGACAATTCGCGGGCGCAGGGGTCTAGAACCAATCCTGTCAAGGCAAGCCGTGGGGCAGGCATCCGCATGCCTGCCCGTCGAGGCATGGGGCTGCCTCGGCCAGTTATCTGTGCGGCGGTCGGGCGATGCCTGACCGCCGCACTTGTGTTCTAATGGGCGGTTGGCGCGATTTGGTATTTTTGGGGCAAGAGAATACAATTAGCCCTGTTGAGCCGTCCGGCAGCCTCGCCGGGTCACAATGCGGAAAGGAGTCCTCCCATGGCAGTCGAACATGATCAAAGCCCCGATTTGAAGATTTGGCAGAGTCGTTGGGATTCTCTCAACGTACTCATGGGCAAATTGGCCTCACACTACAATTACTCATCGTTTTCTCGCCATGCCGAGTTGGATCGTATCATGGCATGTCTGCAGGCATTTGCTCAGGCGCATTTTACTCTTTGCTACACCGGTTTGACAAGTTGTCAATCAGCAGGAATACAACACCCTCTCGAGGTTCCCCAACCCGAAACGAAACAAAGCCCCAAGCTTTTCCCCGAGGGCGTTTTAGGAGCGATTTTGGATCAGGTAGGCTATGACATGGAAGTGTTCCAGCGAATAGCCGATCAGCGCGGACACGATACTTTGAGGCAAGTGCTCGATCAAGCGGATAAAATCGCTTGGAAATATCTTGAGCCTATCAAAGACAAATTGGAGACTGATGCATGGATAAGGGATGGCCCGGCGACAGTCATGACGTATTTTCAAAAGTCCCCATCCATCCGGGTCATACCTTATGCGCCGGTGGCCCTCATTGGCATGCCTTTCACTTGCGTGCCAGCGACTGGCTCAACCATTGTCGAGGAAGAATGTCTTACCATTCCGCACGAAGTAGGCCATTATGTATTTTGGCGTGGTCAGGTTACATCATCAAATGGCGAGGCGCAGAAAGACCTGATTACTCACGCCCTGGCCGAAAGACTATCGTTAGATGGGTATCCCATGTGGATATTCAAGTGGGCAGAAGAGATTTTCGCTGATGTCTATGGGTGCCTGCTTGCTGGCCGGGATATAACTCAGAGTTGTGAGGAAATCCAGTGTGCCCGCATAGGAAAACAATTCATTGAAGATGATGGTGAACACCCTATACCGGCTTTACGTCCGTATGTTTATTATCAAACCCTGGGCAAGATGCACAAGCTCGATCCGGCTCAGGAGGAAAATTGGAAAGTCAAGTTGAAAGAGAGGGGGATTCCATCCGAGGATGCCCAGCAACGTAAGTTTGAGGTGAGATTGTCCGATGATGAGACAAATGATGAGACAAAGACGTATCTATTTGATGTAAAACAAAAGATGAGTGGCGTAGTTGATATCGTGTATGGTTTGATACAGAGTAATTCTCTCGCGCAGTCGGCCGAGGAAGATGTCAGCGTACCCAGCTTGAATTTGAAACAGGGTGCTGAAAAGACGCTGTGGCATACTTGGCTGGACAAGCATTTTCCGGGACTCTCGATACCGGATGACCCTGCTCGGATGACAGCTGGTGAGGCCAAGAGAATCGACTATGACACTTGGAAGTCAGTGCTGAAGGCGAGGCAGTGGACAACCAAGTGGCCCAATGGCCGCTGGAAATAGCCTCTGCGGCCAGGGCCCGCCCAACCTCTATTGGGTGAGGCGCTCCCGCAGCGCCTCGCCCTGTGGATGTTGTAATTCCTCGGCGAGCCGCAGGCCTTCTGACCACATTTCGCGCGCCCGGTCAATCTGACCCAGCGACTTGACAATATCGCCGAGGTGACGCAAAACATGCACCGTTCCCCATGTGTCATTCAATTCCCTGCACAAATTGAGACTTGCCAGGCCTTCCTGCAACGCCACAGCATATTCGTGCCGGTCGGCATCAACTTGGCTCAACTGGTACAAGGCCCTCGCTTGTGACTTGCGGTCCCCCATGCGCTTCAGCAACTCGAGGCTTTTTTCCGCGTGCTCTCGGGCGGTTTCAAGATTACCTTGCAGCCGGCATACATCGGATAGGATGTAAAGACTGATTGCCAGCTCCCCCTCTTCGTGAATCTCCTCGCAGAGCCTCAGCGCGTGCCGACAGTGCCTTTCGGCCACATCAAGTTGATTTTGTCGTTGCGCGACATCAGCTAACAGGCCAAGCGTCCGTACACAACCGAGCTTGTCGCCCGCCGCTTGTTGCATTTCCAAGGCTCGTTCCCCAAGCCGTTCTGCCTCTTCATGAGCAGAGTGATAGAAAGATATGTTAGCTTGCCGATAGAGAATCGCAGCAACACCTGCGGCATCGCCCAATTGCTCCCGAATGCGCCGACTGGCTACCAGCAGCCGTTGAGCTTCATCATAGTCTGCTTCCTCACTAGCAATTCGCCCAAGATAATACTGGGCACTGGCTACACCTGGCAGGTCATCTAGTTCTTCACAGTTCTGCAGAGTCTGAGATAGGTGTTCTTTGGCCTCAACATAGTCGTTTTGTTCTATGCACGCTTGTCCCCAGTGCAACAAAGAAGCCGCCAGCGCATGACGATTTCCCAACTCGTGTGCGGCTTCGCTGGCCCACGCATACGCCTGACGCGCATCCGTATAGCGTCCACGCGCAAACCACATGTCCTTGAGCGCATCGGTATAGTCTATGACGACTTGCCACATTTGCTGCTGGTATGCCACTTGGATGCCCGCCCCTAGATTGTTCCACTCTTGTTCAAGTTCGGCGTAATTGTTTCGATGATCTTGTGCGAATTTGAGATAATACTGCGCCATCCTGGCATACGCGGCTTCTTGTTGCTCCAACTGCTCGCATGCAAAGTCCGCTAATAGTGGATGCTGGTGATAATGCGCTTTGCCTTCCTCCTTCATCAACGACAACGCGATCAGCGCGTCGAGGCAGTCGCGCGCTGTACGCGGGTCCATCTCCGCTACCGCCGCGAGCGCCTGCGCCGTGAAGGCTCGCCCTTCAAAGACGGCGGATGAAGCAAAACTCTTGCGCAGGTTTTCGTCCAACGCGGCCCAACTGACGGCGAATGAAGCCCGCACCTGCCGATTGCCGACTTGCAGTTCGTTGAGGCGGTTGTGCTCTTCGCGCAGACGCTCCGCGAGATCCGCCAGCCTCCAACGCTTGCGAGACGCCAGTCGTTGCGCTGCGATTTCAACGGCCAACGGCAAGTGCATCAACAACCGGCAGATGTCGTCGGCCACGTCCTTTTCGGCCATGACGCGTTCTTCGCCCAGGATGCGTGACATCAACTGGCAGCTTTCCAACGGGCTGAGCGTCTCGAGAGGATACACGATTGCATTGAGGGCTGCTGCGACTTCTAAATCACGGCTGGTCATCAAAACGACGGATTGCGGACTGCCGGGGAAAAGCGGACGCACCTTGTCCGCATTCCAAACGTCGTCCAGGACGATCAGAACCCTTTTGTCGGCCAGCACGTTTCGCATCGCGGCAGCTCGGCTGTCGAGGTCGGGCAGGCCGCTGAAATCGCATTGATATGCACGCGCCCAGCTTTCCAGGATGGCCAGCGGCTCGCTCGTGAAGGCGTTGCCCCACAGGAGGCCATCGGTGTAATGCTGGCGCACTCGGTGCGCGATGCGAGCTGCAAAGACCGTTTTCCCGATGCCGCCCATGCCGGTGATGCAGACGACGTTATTGCCCGTGGCGCGAGTCAGAATCTCGCAAATGTCTTTCAGTTCTTCTTCACGGCCAACGAACCAGGCGACGCTAGACGGCGCTTGGAACGGCGCAGGCGGTAGTTGGATTGGCGCGCCACTCGGCGTGACCGGTCGGCTGCTGGGTAGTGCGGATGGTTTTGAAGCGGGCGGTTGGCCTTCGACGTATGGCGTCGGCGTAGGAAGCTGGGCGCCCTCTCGCCGGAGACGCGGCTTGAAGCGTTCGTATTGTGCCGGATTGAGTTTCTGGACCGTGTCCAGCAGTTGTTCCACCTGGTTTTGTCGCAGGCAATATGCCAACAAGCGGCGAATCTTGTCGCTCTTGTCCATGCCCTCAGCGAACTTGTCATGCACCGGGCGAAAGTAGTCGAAGCATACATCAGTGATTTCGTCATCGTCGAACGCCTCATTGAGAAGCTGGCGAATGACCCCACTATCCCAGGGCGACTCGTCCTGGTGCATCTGAAGCGCTGGCGAGGCGAAAGGCGCTAGGCTTGGCAGGACTGGCGTGTCAAGCGCACTAGGCAGGCCAACCTCGGCTGGAGGTTGACTCGGTGGCGCCTGGCCGACTATCGCACGGCTCAATTCGGCCAGGAATTCGTCGGCTGTCTGGAAACGGTCGTCGGGCGATTTGGCCAGGCTCTTCATAACGCAGCGCGTCAGGCTGGCCGGCAAGTCGGGTTTTACACTGCGAGGGTCAGGCACGGGCGTATTGACGTGGCCGAGGATCACGCCAGCGGCTGTATCGCCAGTGTAGGGCATGCGGCCTGTCAACAGCCGATAGAGGATCACACCCAGCGCATAAAGGTCAGTGCGCCCGTCTACCTCACGGCTCATGATCTGCTCCGGCGACATGTAATCGGGGGTGCCGAATACGCCGCTGGCGGTGATGCTCGGCCCGGCAGCCAGCTTGGCAAGGCCAAAATCGTTGAGGATGTGGCGTCCGTCTTTGTCGCGCATGATGTTGGCCAGCTTGACATCCCGGTGAACCATGCCGTTTCGATGGGCATAAGCCAGCGCGGCGCACATGTCGCTCATGATGCTCTCGATTTCAGCCAGTGATAGCGGCGAGCCATGTGCCTCGCGCTCGACCACATATTGTTCCAAAGGCTCGCCCTCGATGAACTCCATCACTATGTAGGGTTGACCGGTCTCGGCATCCACGTCGAAATCGTACAACTGCACGATGTTGGGGTGACGCAGCGCCGCCGCGCTCTTGGCCTCTCGCTCAAACAAGCGCAGGCGTTCTTCCGGGTGGTCGGCCGCCGTGGTCTTGATGAACTTGAGAGCGACGTACCGATCGAGTATAGCTTGGGAGGCCAGGTAGACTTCGGCCATGCCGCCCTGACCCAGCCGTTTGACGATTTTGTATTTGCCGCAAGTTCTGCCGATCATATCGCTGCCTTTCCTTCTCGCCACGGGGGGAACGCTGGTAAAAGTATAGCAACTCTTGGCGCGGAACACAAGGCGATGCCCTGGCCAGAGTGGTATAATCGTGGGCATGAATCAGCGGTTATCGCCTCGTCGTTTCCTCTTTGCTTCTGCGCCATTACCTGGTCACCTTGATTGGGGCGGCTACCTCTTGACGGCTGCCGAGCTAGCGCGACGCGGATATCAAGTGTTGTGGGCCAGCGAACCTTGCATCGCGTCTCGCGTCGAACAAGCAGGTGTGGCCTTCCAGGCTGTCGAGGGTGTTGGATGGAAATGGCCTCCGGACGAAATGCCCCAAAATGTCTCTGCTGATGAGTTGCCCGCGCTTCGTCTGCGCCGCGCGATGGATGCATGGCTCACCTGTGATTTGGTCGAGCGCGGCGTGCGCGAGCTGATTGCGCTGGCCCGCCAATGGAAGCCCGACGTGATTGTGGGCGAGCCGTTCGTCACGTCCGCGGCGATTGCGGCCGAGGTATTGGAGATTCCCTACGTGCAGGTAGGTTACCCCGCTGCGCCGTGGGAGACGCACGGCTTGAGCGATGCCGAACGTATTGTGGCGGAAGAAGGCGCGGCGAGATGGAAACAGTTGCTGGCAAGCTTTTACGCGCGCGGCGTCAACTGGCCGGGAGGATCAGCGCTGTGGCCGCAGTCGCCACATCTGCACATCGCGTTCTGGTCACGCGAGTGGTACCGCGACGAGGCCGAGATTTATCCGCAGACGCAATTCGTCGGGGGGATGCCTCGGCCCGTGCAAGGTGAGCCGCCGCGATGGTTCGAGCAATTGCCCAGGGACAAGCCGCTTGTGTTCATCACGCTCGGCAGCACGTTCACTGATGATGTGTCGTTCTTTGTCAACGCAGCGCGAGCCGCAACGCTGGCAGGCGCGTTTCCCATCGTCGCGTATGGAGAAAGTGCGCTCGCGCCTGACCTGAAAGAAAAACTTGCCGCGCGGCTGCCGCGTTGCTTTGCCGTGCGCTGGGTAGATTACGCGCACCTTTTTCCGCGCCTGGCGGCGATCATCCATCATGGCGGTGTTGGCACTACGCACGCTGCCGTCTTGCATTGTGTGCCGCAGGTCATTGTCCCGCATGGCGGCGATCAAAACCTGCAAGCATTCCGGGCTGATGCGAACGGCGTCGGCATTCACGTGGCGGCGAGCCAGGCGAACGTGGGGCGCTTGAGGCAGGCGCTCGAAACGGCGCTTGGCGATCCGGGTTTTCGCATCCGCACGATGAACCTGGCGATCGAGTTTGCCAAGTTAGGCGGAACCGGCAGAGCAGCGGACTGGATAGAGTGCGTGCTACCCTAACTCGTGTATGTGCTGGTGCAGCTCTCGTTGTGCGATTCTCTGGTACTGACCCTTGATAATCTCCGCTATCTCTTGCTCGGTGAGCCGAAGCTTGAGGCTTTCGTACGCATCCTCTGGGCTTGACCCGTAGGCGATTTTCTTTTTGCCGTTCGTCATGGCGAACAGGTAAAGGTGATGCGGGTTATTAAAGCTGCTCATGCTTTCACCAACGAGTCAAAGAATCGTCTGATCCTGCCCCTGGGTTTGGCCCAGTCGGGCAGCCCCAGGTTGACCTCGCGGTCATACTTGCCCTTCAAGAGATCGTTGTAAAAACCATAGTCAATTCCCTTGACCTTTTCATCGCTCGGATAGCGGTGATAATTTTCCTTGGTCATCAGGCTCTTGCCTTCGGCGATCAGTTGATAGCCCAGCGCAGAGCCGGGGTAGGGGGCATAGTACGAGATCGAGGGCAACACGCGCTTCATCTGCCGCAGCAGCCGAATCGTCTCGAAGGCATCTTTGCGCGTCTCGCCCGGAATGCCGAGCATGATGTTGGCCCAGAACTTGGGTGCTTCTTTGCCCTGCTTCTCCAAATCATCGCCGATGCGGTTCAGCAATTCGACGGCGAACAGGTTGTCTTCCGCTGTACATTCTTTGTTCAAAATCTTGAGCACGCGGTCGCTGCCCGATTCAAAGCCAAGCGAAACCGTCGTCCAGTTGGTTTCCCTGACGAGCGCTTCAAACAAATCGGGCCACTGGCGCACAGTGTCCGAACGTCCGGCGGCCCAGTAGGGCCACGGCTTGTGCGCCTTACGCGGATATTTCTCCAACCACTCCCTGAGCCACGACGGCTGTTGGAAAAACATCGAGTCGTGAATTACGACTGAGCCAAGCGGGCCGTATTTGTCGTCGAGGTAGTTGAGTTCGTCAATGACCTGGTCCACCGACTGGCGACCCATGTTCGGAATGTAGGACGACTCGTTGCAAAAGACGCACTGCCACGGGCACACGCGGCTGGTTAGCACGGTGGCCACAGGCCCCGGTCCCCAGCCGCACTCTGGCTCAAGCGGCCACGGAAAATTGGGCAGCTTGGGATTGGGCCACAGTGTTCGATCTATCATCGGCCAATCGGACATAGACTTGGCCCCGATGCCCATGATGAGCCTGGGGAACGATGACGGATCTTTGACCAGGTCAACGATCACGTTCTCGCCCGGCCCCTGGCAGATGTAATCGAACTCGGGGATGGCTTCCATCTCATCCGGTGAAACTGTGGCGTGCATGCCGCCTGTGAAAACGATGCCTTTCGGGTTCACCTGTTTGAACATTTTGGCCGCTCGATACGCAAATGGATACGTATAGCTCCTCACGTTGATGATGAGCATATCGTATCCCTGCAGATGTTGGGGGAGTTCTTCCCACGCAGTGATCGAGCGGAGCGAGAACAGGTCGGTCTCGACGCTGTGCTGATGCAGAATCGTGCGCAACAGACCCAGCCCGTGATCTTGCCATTTCTCGTGCGGGCCGGAAGGGTTGACAAACACTCCCAGGTCGCCGTTATCCAGCCAAAGTCGTCTCACGTTGTGACTTCCTCTCTGATGATTGCGTTGGTGTCGAGTCTCAATGCCAGGGAATTCGGGAGAACTAGAACTCGATTGGATCAATCGAGCGGTTGCCTTCCAGCGAATCCAGCGTCCACGTCGTGCCAGAACGCGACTTCCGGCTCGCCATGTTGCCAGCATAGGAAAACCTGGCGTCCGTCGCGAATTGAAGGGAAATCCACCAGACCCGTGTTGATGTCCTTGAGGACGCAGCCCATCTCGGAAAGCTGACGCGCGCCCCGCTCGACGCGGCTGAACTCGGAGAGCATCGCGCCGGCCTTTTTGCTGCCGCCGTTGCCGATGGCTTTTTCAAGCACCGGCCACAAGTCGGCCTGCGCCTCAACGATGCGCTGGCGCGCATCCAGCATGCTTTCGATCACCTGGCTGATCTGAGGTAACAGGGAATTTGCTTCTGTGACGGTGAAATAGCGTGTTGGCATGACGTTGCCCGCGTTGCAGCCGCATCACGTTTGCCGCCGGACGTGGGTGCTGTGTGACTAGCGGCAGCCGCACTCGCCCCCACACGCACACGTCGAAGTGGCTTTCGGGTTCTCGATGCGGAATCCGCTGCTCATCGGGTTGTCTTCATAATCAATCGTCGCACCGTCAAGATATTCGGCGCTGGTCGCATCCACAAATAGCTTGACGCCGCTCACTTCGAGGATTTGATCCATGTCTTGCGCCTGAGCTTCAAGCGCCATACCATATTGCAGTCCGGAACAACCGCCGCCGGCCACGAACACGCGCAGGCCATGATCTGGAACGCCACGCTCTTTTAATATGTCTTGAACTTTGGCAACTGCGCCATCCGTCATATTCAACACAAACTCGCCAGTTGTTTCGATCACAGGCTCACTCATCACCGCACTCATTCTGCATCCTCCGATAAGATTAGATCGCCACCCGATCATTTCCTCAGGTGGGAGCAGGCTGAAAAGGAAGTCGAAGCCGGCTTGACAGCCTTTTGAAGAGGAAGGTGGTGTGCCTGCTCCACCGCGTTGGATTCTAGCACGGTTTATGCAGGTTGTCAATAAAATAGACTGTAATAAGGAAAATTAGCTGTCTGCGCTGACGTTCAAGGGAATATGATAGGAACAATCGAATTCGCCCGCCACCATCCACGACACGCGTTCGGGCACAGAACCCAACAGCTCGGAAATAAGCGTCATGTCCATCACGCAGGTCTGGCTGTGATTGTGTGAAATATCGTGGTAAGGGCAATTCATAGTATGTAAATAATAGCCGTCGCCGTGCTGCGACTTTTCCCACTTGGCAATGTAGCCTTTTTGATTGAGAAAACTGACCAGGCGTGTGAGGCGTTGCTCCATCGGTTCGCCGGGCACGGGTTTGGGCGCATCGGCCGCCATTCGATGCGCCATGCCACGCAGGATGTGGTCGAGTTCTGCTGGCTCACGCTGATCTTTGATTTCAGAGATCATCAGATTGGTAAAGCCAGCATAGTTCTTGGGAAAGTAACCGTCGGCGTCTTCGGTCAGCGTGTAAACGTACTGCGGGCGGCCTGGCGTCGCCCGCCGCTTGACCTCCGGTACCTCGACCAAGCCCTCGCCGCGCAAGATATCCAGGTGATGGCGAACCGTGACCGAGGTCAATCCCAGCGCCTCGCTCAGTTCGTCAATGGTCGCTTCGCCGCGCTCTCTTAGAATTTCCAAAATCCTTTGTCTGGTCGCTTGCATGGAACACCTTCCCTTTCTGGTCGCTGTCCTGAAAAAGATTGTAGCATGGCGAATTTCATTTGTCAAATAAGAACATCAATTATTGTTTATAATGGGCGGGTCTTGACATAGATGGTTGACCTCGCTATAATAATGATGATAAATATGATAAAAATTGTATATGTCGCGCTGAAATCGGCTGTGATGAGGCTTTAGCTCAGCGAATTCAAAAGGGACATGGCCAGCCCGGAATCACGACGTACTGGAAGCGATTCAATGCACATTCGGTCGAGTGGGTTTGCCGATTCTTGTGAACCATAGTAAAATCAGGCGCGTTGTCCGAAACTTGCCGCAGGAGGATTTTGCTGGATGGGTGAGCAACCGACTTTTCCTCAAATCCCAGATGAACTCAAGAGAAATGTTGAGATTGTAGGTGGCCCCAAGGTTCTGGATTTCCTCTCCGGCCTCTACAACTGGGGTCGCAAGCGCAGCATGTGGCCGATTGGTTTTGGCTTGGCCTGTTGCGCCATTGAGATGATGGCGACTGCCGCAGGCCGCTTTGACCTTTCCCGCTTCGGCATGGAACTCATGCGTCCCAGCCCGCGTCAGGCCGACTTGATGATTGTCTCCGGCACGGTGACGAAAAAGATGATGCCGCAGATCGTCCGCCTTTACAACCAAATGCCGGAACCCAAGTACGTCATCTCGATGGGCGCGTGCGCGACCGGAGGCGGGCCGTTCAAAGAGGGCTATAACGTCGTCTCGGGCGTGGACAAGTACATCCCCGTAGATGTGTATGTCCCGGGTTGTCCGCCTCGACCCGAAAGTCTCCTTCAGGGCTTTCTCAAGCTGTTTGAAAAGATTGACGGTCAAAAGATTTCCACCGTCGCGTGGTACTCGAAGCGAGACTTTCCGGCCGTTCCTGTGCCAGTGCTGGGGCCGGATCTGATTGACCTGCGCCGCGTGCCACAAAAAGAACAGTCGAACGAGTAGGGGAAGCTACATGGCAGAGAAAACCACCTCCGCGCCACTCGCGCAATTGACGCCAGAGATGCAGCAGCTCAAGGACCGCTTCGGCGAGGCAATTCAACCTGCAGAATACGTGGGCATTGTCATCTCGAACGAAAAACTTGTCGAGGTCGCCAGAGTTATCCGCGATGAGCTAGGGTACAATTACCTCTCAAGCCTCACCGGCGTGGATTATCTCAAGGAAGGTTATTTCGAGACAGTCTATCACGCCTTTTCGATAGAAAAGGGTGGTGGGCCCTTTGTGTTCAAGGCACGTGCGCCACGCGATAATCCGGTGATTCCATCGGTCACGAGCATCTGGCGCAGCGCGGATTTTCAGGAGCGCGAAGCCTATGATATGTATGGCATCCAATACGAGGGGCATCCCGATCTGCGCCGCATTTTGATGTGGGAAGGTTTTGAAGGTTATCCACTTCGCAAGGATTGGAAAGAGCCGTATTACGAGGAGGACAAGAAGCCTTTCGGCAGCCGCTGGCCCGGCGGGCATCACGTGCCAGCCGAAGAGCGCGTCCAGTATCACGACAACGTCGCGGTTGACCCCGCGACCTTCAATCCCGAAACCTATACACCTGAAGCCGAGCAGTTGCTTTACACCGGCATCACGCCGATTCCTGGCAGTAGCAGCGGCACGGTCGAGGGCATCCACACCGATGCGGTCGTCGTCAATATTGGCCCGCAGCACCCCAGCACGCACGGCGTGTTCCGCATGGTGGTGCGCCTCAACGGCGAGCAGGTCGAGGGCCTCAAGCCGGTGATGGGCTATCTGCACCGCAATCACGAGAAGATCGGCGAGCGCAACACGTTCGTCCAGAACATGCCATACACCGATCGCCTCGACTACATTTGCTCGATGTCGAATAACTTTGGGTACGCGGTGGCCGTAGAAAAGCTCATGGGGGTCAAGCCGCCGGAGCGCGCCGAGCACATTCGCGTCATCATGGCGGAACTGACGCGCGTGATGAATCACCTGGCCTTTTGCGGCTTCTTGACCAATGAGATGGGCGCGTTCTTTACGCCGTTCATTTATGCGTTTGAAGAACGAGAACTTATTCTCGATTTGTTCGAGATGGCGTCCGGCTCGCGCATGATGTGCAACTATTTCCGCTTTGGCGGCGTCGTGCGCGATGTCAACGAAGACTTTATGGACCGGCTCAAGTATCTCGTGTACGAGCGTCTCCCGCGCAAGACGGACGAGATGGAGCAGCTTATCACAACGAACGAAATCGTCCGCAGCCGCTCGATTGGTTGCGGCGTGCTCAAGCCTGAGGACGCGATTTCGCTCGGAGCGGCAGGGCCGCTGCTGCGCGCGTCTGGCGTCAGATACGATGTACGCAAGGCCGAACCTTACGGCATCTATGACCGCTTTGATTTTGACATCGTCACTGGCACGAATGGCGATGTGTACGACCGCTACCTGGTGCGCATCGGCGAGGTTCGCCAGTCGCTCAACATTCTCAAGCAGGCCATCGAGCAGATGCCCGCGACGGGCGAGATTCAGGCCGGTAAGAAGCAGTATCAGATGCGTGTTCCGGCAGGTCAGGCGTATGGCCACGTCGAGGCCCCTAAGGGTGAGTTGGGTTTTTATCTCGTGAGCGATGGCAGCCCGAACCCGTACCGCTATCACGTGCGCGCGACGGGCTTTATCAACCTGGGGACGCTGGAGACTATGTCGGTGGGCGCCAAAATCGCGGACGCCATTATCACGCTCGGCAGCATTGATACCACAATGGGTGAAGTGGACCGTTAGGGGGAGTATATGTCATACGGACTCGGAATTGCTAAAGGCATGTGGGTCACCTTGCAGCACTTTGTAGATACGTATATTCAGGACGCGCAGTATCTCTTTAGAAGCAACAAGGTACGCTCATCCAAGCTGATGGAGCGTCAAGGCCCCAAGAATGCGCGCGGCCTGTTCACAGTCGAGTATCCTTACGAAAAATTGCCGATGAGCGAGAATTTCCGCATGATCCCGTTCCTGGTCTACAACAGCCAGACGGGACAGGAACGGTGCACCTCTTGCGGCATCTGCGCCAAAGTCTGCCCGCCGCAGTGCATCTGGATTGTGCGCGGCGCCGACCCGGAGACCAAGCGACCCAAGCCGGAGCCGGTCGAGTTTGTGATTGACGCGACCATCTGCATGTCGTGCGGCTCGTGCGCCGAGTTCTGCCCGTTCGACGCGATCAAGATGGACCAGAATTACGAGCGTGCCGCGTATGACCGCTGGGGCGAGCTAATTCTGACCAAAGACATGCTGATGAAGCCGGACACCTATCACTATCAACTGCATCCTTCCGCCAAAGAAGCCGAAGCGGCGACGATTGCGAAATCGGAAAAGGCCAAGAACCGCTAGAAGCTGATGGTAGATTGCAGATAGCTGGCAGCATTTTCCCGCCCTCGCTGGACGGCTTCCGGTGAGGGCGGATTTGTGAGAGACAGACCCTTTGGGTTTCCCAAAACCAGAAGGGTCTTTGGAGCTAATGATGGCGACGGAAAAAGATGTAATGAACGTACTGAGCAAGGTCAAGGAGCCAGAACTGGGCCGCGACCTTGTTTCGCTCGGAATGATCAAAGATCTTGCGGTTGACGGCGGCAAGGTCTCGTTCACGATTGTTCTTACAACGCCGGCTTGCCCGTTGACCGAAGTGATTGAGAAGCAAGCCCAGGCGGCAGTCAAGCAATTAAAGGGCGTGACCGATGTCAGTGTCAAGTGGGAATCGAATGTGCCCAGCGACGGGCGCATGATGGGGCAGATGAATTTGCCGCTCCGCAACACGGTTGCGATTTCCAGCGGCAAAGGCGGCGTAGGCAAGTCAACCGTTGCAGTCAATCTCGCCGTTGCGCTTGCCAAGATGGGCGCTGGCGTCGGCTTGATGGACGCCGACGTCTATGGACCCAACATTCCGATGATGCTGGGCGTGGATCGCATTCCTAACCCGCGTGACGGCAAGCTGATTCCCGCGCTGGCTTATGGCGTCCGCATCATGTCCATGGGCTTTCTCGTTCCCGCCGATCAGCCTGTCATCTGGCGCGGGCCGATGATTCACAGCGCCATTCGCCAGTTCTTTACGGACGTGGATTGGGGTGAGCTCGATTACAT
>Ga0315268_10005100_pt1 | contig 14156 bp, 12 predicted proteins | sample C1_top_MG_FD_204535 | JGI IMG/M metagenome (GOLD analysis project Ga0315268, IMG submission 204535) | Sediment microbial communities from Yellowstone Lake, YNP, Wyoming, USA - C1_top | ecosystem: Environmental > Aquatic > Freshwater > Lake > Sediment | place: USA: Wyoming | collected 2017-08-01 | reverse complement strand
CTTCTCCTGTGACTGTCTTGACAACTCGAGGTCCAGTGATGAACATGTAGCTGGTCTTGTCGACCATTATGACGAAGTCTTCGAGCGCGGGGGAGTAGACCGCGCCTCCCGCGCAAGGTCCCATGACTGCCGTGATCTGAGGAATGACACCGGATGCGGCCACGTTCCGAGCGAAAACCTCTCCCAAGGTCGATAGAGACACTGCTCCCTCTTGGATCCTTGCCCCCCCTGAATCATTTATCCCGACAAGAGGCACTCCCAGCTTCAACGCCAGATCCAACGTCTTCCCCATCTTCTGGAGATGGGCCTCGCCAAGCGAGCCTCCCATGAATGTAGCATCCTCCGAGTAGACACAGACCGGACGTCCGGCAATCAACCCGTATCCTGCAATAACGCCGTCGCCCAATCCCTTCCTCTTGTCCATACCAAAGTCAGTGAATCTGTGAGTCATGAACGCATCCAGCTCAACAAAACTGCCATGATCGAGTAGCTGCTCGACGCGTTCACGTGCGGTTAGCCGGCCTTCGCCATGTATCCTCTCAATCGCTTCTTTGCCTCCGAAGAGCTTCGCTTTCTCCCTATGGGACTCAAGTTCAGCGTGGTAATCCTCGTATGATCTCGAAGCCAACTTGGGAACTCCCTTCCAGAGTCTGATAGACAGTCTATAATTGCCTGCCAGTCGTCTTTTATGAAACCTTGGGATGGGCCGCTAGGTGTGGCTAGTGCTGTGATGAGTGGCTTGGTTCTAGAGGTCGATTTTCTCTGGGGCTCTCAGTTTTTCTGAAGCGCGTAGCAGTTGTTCTGGAACCGGTCGCTGGCCCATGCGGGCGGCGAATTTCGGTTTAACGAAACTTTCCCATTGGTCCTTCGTTGTGAAGTAGACTCTCGCTCCGCCAAGTTCGTGTTGTATCTCAGGATATGGCTTTTCATGTTGCGCAAGTCCGAGGCCCCAGTATCTTATCCCCGTGTAGCTCTCGTATGTTGCCCACCACTCGTCCAATCCAAGATAGTCAAAGGCGTGCTCCATTTTCGCGAGATACATTATGGCTCCTATACCTGCACCTCTCTTGAATGTCATCGTATGCAGACTGATCGCGACTTTGTCGTTCATCAAGCGAGCATTTGCGATGGCGGCAAGTTCTCCATCCAATACACCGATGAGACAGTAGTGGTCTTTCACTCTGTAGCGGAGCCAAGCGAGTATCTCGCCTAGGACTCTGGCCGATACAACATCGTAGAAGTCTCTCTCCACATCTAGGATTTGCTTGGTTGCTTTGAGAATCACTGGGATTTCTTCGCGCTTTGCCATCCGAACAACCATCTTGCGACCATCTGGCAATGGCAGTAGCCTCGGGGGGTAAGCTCTCTGTAGAAGCTTGGACTCGGGTGGCCTCAGGATCGGTTCAAGGTCTTCGACGTCTATCGACACCTTCTCCATCGAGACAGGACACGGCGGTTTGAAGGACATCACTCATCACTCCATGAATGCAAGCAGCTTGGAGGTATTCGGGCGTTAAAGGCTCTTACGCTAAGCCTGGGTGGATAATATATAGAGAACCTCATTCCGTTGGTATTCAGTGTCTCCCGTTCGAGTCAAGAACCGGCTCCGACTATCTCACAAATAGTGAGCGTTCGCTCGGGCGTCTCAGTGACGGAGAGATTCACGAGAGGTGCTTCATGGAGTGCCTCCATTGAAATGTGTGCACTCGGCAAAAGACAAGCGCACCCGACGCGAAGCTACTGATTCGGCACTGGGTGTGAAATCGTTCTGGGTGAGTGACAGACAGGTCTTGAGTTCCACTCGTGAACTGGAGGCAGCGATCGCTGACGTCATCTTCTCAAGAAAAGAGCCCAGGGTCTCTATCGACGAGCTGGCTCGCGCAGTTCACACTTCACCGGCACGAGCCGCAAGGGCAATCTTCCAGTTGAAAGAGTTGGGATACCCACTTCACTTGTCACACGAGAGCATCCGGCATTATCCTTTCAGATGGATTGATCTGCAACAACTGGGCGCGAATCCAGCCACGCAGAGGATTGGGCGAAGAGTAGAATGGAGACTACACGTGTGTTCAACTCAGGATGAGCTGAAGAAACTCAAAGATGAAGCGCCAGATGGGACCGTGCTAATCGCAGAGACGCAGTACGGCGGAAGAGGTAGGCTGAAGAGAAACTGGTTCTCTGGCTTGGGTGGGGTTTGGATGTCTGTCTTGCTCAGACCAACTTGGTCCGAATCGCATCAGATTCTACCCATGGCCTTCGCAGGCGCGGTTGCTAGAGCGATCGGCGATGTGGTCGAGTTGTCGCCTATGCTCAAGTGGCCCAACGACTTGATGCTTCGATCACGCAAAGTCGCGGGGCTCTTGGCTGAATCCAATTACCAGGGCAACAACCTGGATCATGTGATACTCGGGTTCGGTATCAACGCGAACATCGAGATTGCGCGTCTGCCCAAGGAGTTGCGACGGCACTCAACCTCTCTCAGTCATGAACTCGGCCAAGAGGTCGACAGGACAATACTCGTGAGACACATCATCGAAGAGGTCGATCGCTCCTATCGAGACTTCGAGTCGGGGCATGCAGATGAAATGTTGGAAGAAGTCAGGCCTCTCTGCTCTACTCTCGGAAAGGAAGTCCAGGTGACAACAGCCGAGGGTATTTTCAAAGGAGAGGCCTTGGATCTCGGAAATGACGGTCAGCTCAAGGTACGCATGTCTGATGGTACGATAGTTTCGTTCTTTGCTGCTGATGTCAAGCATCTCCGCTAGCCTCGCCTGGAACAGCGTGATCATTGGGCTTACTCTCCCTAATCTCTCCTGGCAGTCATCCTGACCCGGTCGATCGGATAGATTCAGATATGAGCAACGCATCATGGAGAATACTATTCGTTATCCTCGTGGGAATGAAAGAGCCTAGGTCATGGAACATGAAACGAATCGGCCTCTATCTCATTGAGAAGCATGAGGTCAGAGAATCGATTCATCTTGCCAAGTTGGCGGAGGAGAAGTGCTTCGAGTCTGTGTGGCAGGGAGAGGAGTACCCGCCATTTCGAAATGCTCGTGATTCGCTGATTCCGCTTGCAGCTATCGCCGCAGTGACCGAGTCTATCAAGCTTGGCACGGGAGTGTTGCACACTTGGACTCGAAACGCCTTGACACTAGCAATGACTTTCGCAACCTTGGATGAGCTTTCGAATGGACGAGGCATGCTTGGAATCGGCGCCCTATGGAACCCGTTGGCCAGTATGATGGGGATAGATGGAACCGAGCCGCTGACAGCTATGCGCGAATACGTCGAAGCTCTTCACGACCTATTCCGTATGAAGACGGTGAATGTTGATGGCAAATTCGTGAAGCTACATAACGCTCGTCTCACTCGGAGGCCGGTTTCGATTCCAATCTATGTTGGTGCTACGGGATTCAAGATGATGGAACTCGCGGGCGAAATCGCGGACGGAGTGTTGATGAACTATCTCGTTTCGCCCGGCTACAACAAACGTGCCATGGCTTTCCTTTCGAAGGGCGCAGCCAAAGCCGGACGTCGTCTGGAGGAACTTGATAGGCCTCAGTTGATTGCCTGTTCGACGGACGAAGATGCGGACAGGGCACTGGACAGGGCCCGGCTTGTTGTCGCAGAGTATCTGTTCCTAGAACCGCATATCATGAAAGCAAGCGGAATCAAGCCCGATCTGCTGGATGCCATTCACGCGACTCTTGAAACTTGGCCTCCAAAACCTGAAAGACTTGGCCAGGCGCTTGCGCTCGTTGACGACGGTCTTGTGAAGAGTGTGTGTGCCGCCGGCACTCCGGAGGATTGTAGGCAGAAGGTTCGCGAGTATGTAGCTGCCGGCAGTACCTGTCCGCTCATCTGTCCAATAGGTGGAGATGTGGAAGATATGATACGGGCTTTCTCAGACGGCTACTGATATCCGACGAGCTACCCGTACGCCCGATCCGTCTTGGAATCGATCATGCGTCAGAACCAGTCACGTGCTCGCGGCGACGGCAGGCTTCAGTGTCCACGTCTGCAGAAGCGCTTGCTCCAGAATCCCCACAGCCATGAGGTGCGTGGGCAGTAGCACCCACTTGCATGCTTGCCCGAACGCTCTTGAGTTGATGTACTTCTTCTCGGTCAGCTGTCCCTTTCTCACCCGTACTCTGTCCGGCAACCTATTCCTTTGAATCTGCAAGAGCAGCGAGGACAGAGTTACTAGGTAGTCCTCTGGGGTCAGAGTGGATTTGTCGACCACAATCTCGCTTGGGATATAGCCCTCTGTTTCCATGATTCTGAGTACGTTCGTTGACGCTTCAAGGAGAGCCTTGCTCGGAAGTGTCGGCGCCGCGTTCGTCTTCTTCTTTGATAGTGGCCCGAGGGGCCGGCTTGCACGGAGTCTCTCAGGAAGTGCATTCAGCTCGCCATAGCTCGCTCCGGCTTCAGCCGCGATGTGGAATATCTGGGCGGGTGACAGATAGGATTCGCCGAGTCTCATATGATGTATGTCCTTCAGCGTTTTCTCGAGCACTCGCTCCAGCGATCCTTGGTCAATCTGGAGCCGCGTCGAAGTGTCTTGGAAGATCGAAGTTGCATCTTGAGCTGTAATGAATTCGACATCGACGAGGGATTTCGCGTACTCGACAAACTCTTCGAAGTCCCTGTACGCACGATCTGTAATCGTGGAAGGTTGGGCTGGAGGTCGGACAAAGCAGTTTCTGGAAGGATTTCGCCCGTGGGCGAAATTCACTTCATCCCAGAATTCCGTGTTGACAATCGTGTGCAAGTGGAACAGGATACTCACTGCGCCCCCTCTTCTCTTTGCATGCAATCTCCGGTAAATCTCCTTGAATCGCTTCTTCATCCTCTCTAGTCCCCTTGCGTGTTCGAAGAAATAGTCCAAGTTGATGAAGTTCCTACCTGCTCCGTTCAAGTTGAGAACATTACAGTACCAATACGGCGAGTCGCCGATGTTCAGAATAGACGTTTCATCAAGATATACAGGAATCCCCATTTCGAGTAGTGCGGGGTAGACCTGAGGTGCCCAAGTAGGACCCGGATGTCCGAAACATGAAAGGCCTCTGTGGAACGTGTTTTTCACGAGATTGTACCCATTCATTTCTCGCTGGAGGAATTCAGCCGCTCCTGTCTTCAAATCCTTGTTGGACAAATACTCATACAGAGTTGGGTGTCGGCTATGTGTATCGAGATGGTAGCCTATGTCCATCCCTGAGAGTGCTGCTAAGACGTCCTCTCTTCCACGTTCCTTCAGGGCTCTGACCTTCTCGGCCACGATCTTGAAGGTCGCCCTCGCATGATTGCTCGATAGTATCTCGACTATCTTCTTGGGCGGTTCATCCGCTTCCGGCGTGACATAGTCCTCCACGTCGAACCAAAGGTAGGCCAGGACTTTTCCCATGCTTTGTGTTAGGCGTCTCTGAGTGGATATTTGAGTTTCTGGCCGCAAACCCCGTGTTCTACGGAAGTTGTTCCCAAAGGGTCCAGTGCAAATGGCGGTCTGTCTTACGGTGCGATATGAGTGACTGTCTGGAAGAATGGCTGAACAGTCGAGTGGTCGGATGGAACTGCTGGGTAGTCTGTGGGATTGTATCGCATCATTCGATTGGAAAAAGAAGACTCGGAGGAGTGTACGGGCATAAAGCAGAACCAAACGACAGCGTGGATCTTAAACGAACTGAACTCTCGCCCTTTGAATGTCCCTCAAACCATATGGTAGGCTCGCTAGGTGTGGTAATCGTGGGCGTCTCCGGCCATCAATAGGCCAAGTTTGCTTCTCTCAGCTTTCTCAGCCTCGACTATCCCAACGACTTTGCCGCCAAATACCACAGCAATTCTGTCGCTCAACGTGAGGATCTCATCGAGGTCCATCGACACAAGCAAGACGGCCGCTCCGTTGTCTCTCTGCTCGATCAGTCGCCTGTGCACAAACTCGGTGAGCTTCACGTCCAGGCCCTGCGTCGGATTCTCCGCAATAACAAGCTTCGGCGCAAACGAAAGCTCCCTGGCTACTATCAGGCGTTGAATGTTCCCTCCTGAGAGACCGCCTAGATAGGCTGTGACGTTTGGGGTCTTGATCTCGTATTCCGAAACGAGTCTGTTGGCAAACGCGTTGATGGCTTGCGCGTTCAAGATCATGCCTTTAGAGAACTCCGGCGTGTAGTATTTCTTGAGTACGAAGTTTTCCGCAACTGAGAACGGGAAGATCACTGCTCGGCGGGCATCATCTGGAACCCAAGAGACACCTTTCTCAATTACCTTCCTAGTCGGTGCGTTCGTTAGGTCGTCTCCGTCAATGTGCACGTGTCCTTTCTCGACTTTTCTCAGACCAACTACGCACTCAACAACCTCTTTCTGACCATTCCCGGCAACTCCCGCGATTCCAAGAACTTCTCCGTAGTTCAGACTTAGATTGACGCCTTTCAATGCGTGGAGTTTATCATCGCGAAGTGCCCAGACATCCTTGAGTTCGAGTGCACATTCGCCCCTAACATGTTGCTTCTTGGCGAACTTCGTCACGGTCTCACGTCCGACCATCATTACTGCGAGCTTGTCTCTGTCTACGTCTTTTGCAGCGACTGTTGCGACGTTCTTTCCTTGCCTGAGCACTGTGATTCTGTCGGCTATTGCCAACGCTTCGCGCATCTTGTGTGTGATGAAGACAACAGAAAGTCCTTGCTCAACCATCACTCGCAGAACCTTGAACAGGGCATCCGTTTCTTGCGGCGTAAGCAATGACGTGGGTTCATCGAGTATCATCACTTGGCAGTTCCTGTAGAGCACCTTGAGGATTTCGATTCTCTGTCTCTCACCAACAGAGACGTCCTTAACAAGGGCCTTCGGGTTCACACTTAGGCCATACTTCTTCGAGATTTCAAGAACCTTTGATTCAGCTTGATCCGTATCTACGAATGGTTCCCTTGAAGATTTCAAACCAAGCACGATGTTATCTGTTCCTGTGAATACGTCTACAAGCGCAAGGCGCTGATGAACCATGCCGATACCTAGTCTTATTGAATCTTGAGGGGATCCAATCTTTGTTCGTTCACCGCATACATGAATCTCCCCGCCATCGAGTTTCTGAAGTCCGTAGAGAACACTCATCAGAACGGTCTTTCCGGCGCCGTTCTCGCCCAGAAGGCAATGAACCTCTCCTTTCTTGATGTCGAAATTCACGTGGTTGTTTGCAACTACACCTGGAAATCGCTTGACAATATCCTTCATCTCAATTATGGTGGAGCTGGTCTTGGCTGAAGCGATTGAGGTCAAGTGTCGCGCTCTTCCGTTCTTCGCTAAGTGAATTGCGTCAGTCAAAAGAGTTTCGCACGAGAACGAGCTGGATCGGTTCTCAAATAGAACAATTACAATTACGGCGTGAGTTTACCTCTCGTCGTCGGGCGCAAACTGTTAAATACGTACGAGCTGGCAGAGTCTTGCACCGTAAATAGGGGAAAAATGAAATGTTATCAAGAAGAGCAATCACAAGAATGCAGTCCATCGCTATAATCGTCATAATTATCATTGCAGCTCTGGGCCTCGGTGCATACTCCATGATGCCGCCCGCAGGACCTGGACCGACAACAACGCCGACGACAACGGCAGCACCCGCGAAGAAAGTTGCCCTCGTCATGCCCGGCAGCATCACTGACCACGGATGGGACCAGGAACCTTATGAGGGCTTGATGAAAGCCAAAGCCGATTTCGGTCTCGAAGTGGGCTACACTGAAGAGGTCATGGTCACCGGAACGCCGGCCGATTACGACAGAATCCTCAGAGACTACGTTAGCAAGGGCTTCGGATTCGTAATCTGCCACGACTTCCTCTGCAAGGACGCTGTGACAGCTGTTGCAAAGGACAATCCTACGGTCTGGTTCGCATACGACGGTGCACGCTTCGACCCAACGATTCCCAACTTGATCCCATACATTCCTTGGGGGCATGAGCCCGCCTATATCGCAGGTGTCTTCGCAGCACTGATGTCCAAGACTGGGACTATTGGTGCCTATGACGGCATACCGATCCACATTGAGGTCGCATGTGTCGAGGCGTTCGAAATGGGCGCGAAGGCCGCCAACCCGAACATCAATGTGCTGAAGAACTACATTGGCGTATGGCACGATCCTAAGAAAGGACACGACCTAGTCGTGTCGATGGCGGATGCAGGCGCAGACATTGTCTACGGAGTCGGTGACGGCATCAACGTTGGTGGAATCCAGGGTGCAAAGGAGAAGGGCATCTGGTTCGTGGGAGGCACTGGTGACCAGAGATCCATGGAGCCGGACACAGTGATCGTATCGGTCTCATGGGGACTCGGCCCGATTATCTACACCCTAGCGAAACTCTACGCTCAGGACAAGCTGGCCGGGCAGTCTTACGAGTTCACGATGCACACCTACATCGACGGACAGCGTGTGGGTCCTGACTTCCTACCATGGACCGACGCGATGGCAGACAAGGTTCCTCAGAACGTCAAGGACGCAGTCGCAAAGGCGACCGCTGACATCCTGAGCGGCGCGATAAACGTGCCGCTGATAACTGTGGCACCATCGTCCTAGAACTACCCTTTCTTTTCCTTTTTTTCTTCGTATTGTGATCATATTTTAAATTATGAACATTAGCGTAAACGATGGCTGGGGTGTTGCATGTGGATCTCACAGGACAAGTTCGACATTATCTCGGCGTCACGATGAGTGTTGCCATATCCGTCCTGTTGGGTTTCGGTCTATCCTCGATATTCATACTCGCTATCCGATCCAACCCACTGACAGCATACTATACTCTTCTTGAGGGCGCATTTGGTTCCCCTCAGAACATCTCAGAGACACTGATCAAAGCAATTCCGATGATTCTGACAGGACTTGCCGCAGCTGTGGCTTTCAAGTCAAACGTGAACAACATAGGTGAGGAGGGCCAGCTCTATATGGGCGCCATTGCGACAGCCGTGGTTGCTCTAAGCATCCCAGTGTTGCCATCGATTGTATTCATACCCTTGTTGCTTTGTGTCAGCTTTCTAGCTGGTGCTCTCTGGGCGGGCATACCCGCGTTTCTCAAAATCAGATTCGGCGCCGACGAGATGTTGACGACGCTTCTAATGAATTGGATTCCCTTCTATATTGTATCCTATCTCGTGAGTGGGCCGTTCCAGGAAAAGGACAAGATACGGCCACAGACGGACTTCCTTCCAGACCTAGCAAGACTTCCCGCTTTCGTCGCGGGCTACAGAGTTCACTGGGGGCTGATTCTTGCGATTGTTTCATGCATTGTGGTATACTTCTTTCTCTGGAAGACATCGCTTGGTTTCGAGTTTCGAGCGACGGGAGCGAACTTGCCTGCAGCTCGGAGCATGGGGATAAGGGTGAACCGAAGAATGATGCAGGCGATGATCCTGAGCGGCGGGATAGCTGCATTTGCGGGGTTCTGCGAGGTCGCTGGAACGGTGGGAAGCCTGAAACTTGGGTCATCGAACCTTCTCGGTTATGGCTATGCAGGTATCCTTGTGGCTCTAGTGACGAACCTGCACCCGCTCGGAGTGATACTTTCCGGTCTCTTTTTCGGAATACTGATTGTGGGATCCGAGTCAATGCAGAGAGGCGCCGATGTTCCGATCGCAATGGTGTACATAATTGAGGCAATCATGGTGATGACCATAATCACTAGCCAGATTCTGATGAGGAAGCTTGGGTTCAAATGGTTAACTGGGGAGACTTCGCAATAGTCGTAGTCGGGGCAGGGATAGGCATCGCTGCCCCGCTTCTGATTGCGGCACTGGGCGAAGCCTTCGCGGAGAGATCAGGCATGATGAATCTCTCGATCGAAGGGACAATGAGCTTGGGCGCCGCGTTGGCTTTCATATTCGGCGCCATTACTCAGAACCCTTGGATCGGCCTTCTAGCAGGCATGCTTGGCGGGTTAGTCATAGGTCTGATGAACGTATGGATGGCGCAGACGCTTCACCTGAATCAGGTTGTGACGGGAATGTCACTATACATTTTCGCATACGGCCTCTCGGTCTATCTCTTCCGTGCGATTACTGGCCACACTTCGACCTTCGGATTAGAGGTTCCACGGTTCAAGCCCATAGAGATCCCTGCTCTTCTTCAGATACCGATTCTTGGCCCAACCATCCTGAATCAGAATCTTCTGATCTACATCTCGATCATTCTTGTCTTGATCTTGGAGGTTGTGATGTTCAAGACTACTCTGGGCCTCAAAGTAAGAGCGGTGGGCGAGAACCCTAGCGCAGCAGACAACGTGGGTATTAATGTCTACACTGTGCGATACCTTTGTCTAATGTACGGAGGAGCAATGGCCGGCCTAGCCGGCGGGTACATAGCATTGGCCGAGATGGGCCTGTTCTTCGAGGGGATGACTGCAGGTAGGGGATGGATCGCCATCGCGATAGTCATATTCGGCGCTTGGAGTCCCATCAGGATATTAGCGGGGGCCCTGATCTTTGGGGTAATCGACTCCTTGGCACTTCATATTATGGTCGCGGCACCTCAGGTGCCATTCCAGCTGCTTCTGACACTTCCCTATGTCTTTAGTATCGCGATTCTGGTTGTCGCGATGAAACGCGCAGCCCTGCCAGCTGCTCTGTTCAAGACCTACCGCCGAGAAGAACGTCAGCTCGGGTGAAATGACAACCCGTCAGTTGCCAGCGTGATGAAGTAGCGCCGGTATGAGGCGCCGATCTGAAGATTCTCGCGTGCTCTCAGCCCTCTGAGTCTTGGACGAGTTGTTCGGGACGCGATACTGTGTTTGGCTTTGTTCCCGGATATAATGACCGCGACGGCCATGAACTATCGCAACTGCAACAACAAGACAGACTATTACCCCTGCGGCCGTAAACCAAGACCAAAGCGTCACATCACCGTGCACCAAGTCGACGAAAGGCTGAGAAGTTCTCTGATTAACCGTAGCGTTTTCCAACGAGAAGGAGAAGTCGCGATCACTGGAAAGAGATCCATGTGAATATGTTATTGTGATTCCAGAAGAGCCTTCACCCAAGCATCGGAAGGTAAATGTCACCCACGAGGCATCGGTGGTGTAGCCGCTGTGAGGAAAGGGGGAGACAAACTCGATCTCGTACTCACCATTATTGATCGCCTCAGCCACTACCCCTAATCCGTGATCATTAATATCGCGGCTCACTAGGTTGATCAACCGCGGATCCCATGCGATTCTGAATTGAAAATTCACCACTCCGGGCTTGGGTATGTTGCGCGTCCACACATCAGCTTTGAATGCAGTGCCCACCGTGACGTCAATCGTGTGGAAGTGCGTGGTAGAATCTTCCACACTGAGCGTACCAAGGACAGGCGTCGTCCCAACTGAAGCGACCAAGCACGAAGTAATGGCGAGGCCTAGCAACGTTGCCGCCGGAATTGTGAGCGAGGGTTTCAAGTGTGTCATCTCAAGACGAACCTAGCACAGTGACGCCGCATCTGGCGTTCAAATATAATACCCTTCTGCGGAACGATAGGTTTGGCGTGATATTTGCTCCGAGCGTACACGGTGGGGAGAGCCGAATTTGAACCGGTAACATTCTGCAAAGCCGATGTTCGTATTCCTCATAGCAAGAACTTGCTGTACTTTCAGTTGCCTACACCATTCTACTCTTTGCGGGTGCATGCGAACTAGACTTGACGTTCAGGAGCCAAATCTATCCGCGAACAATCCTGCGCTATGCTAGGGGGACATACATTTGAGGCCCAGATTTGGCGGGAAAAGATCGTTGTTCAGTTGTGGACCGAATGCTCTTGGAAATCCATCAATGCGGTTGAGGATTGGATTATTGCCCTCTTTTGAAGCCGTTGTACGGCAGCTAGCGCAGCGTTGTGCGCTGCTTGGCTAGTCCCTGCAACGCAGTCCTTAACGATCTTTATTCTGTAGTCAAGCTGATGGGCATCCATGGCTGTGAGGTAGACGCAGACATCCGTTGCGACTCCTGTCAGGTATAGCACGTCAGTTCCAAGTCCTTTCAGAAGGACTTGGAGATCAGTGCCGAAGAAGCAGCTGTAGCGTCTCTTGCCAATGACATAGTCCCCCTCACTCGGGCTCAATTCACTGACTATCTCGGCACCACGTGCACCTTCGACGCAGTGAATCGGGCAGTCACCGTCGAGTTCTCTGCCTAGATCGACCTTGTCGGGTCGATGAAGCTCTCTTGTGTAGATCACCGGGATCTTCTTTTGATGCGCTTCTTCCACCAGCTTCTTGATCTTCGGAACCACCAGCAATGCACCACGACAAGGAATCGGGGCCTCGCGATCAACGAAGTCATGCTGCATATCGATTACCAACATCGCAAATTCAACCAAGGGTCATGCCTCTTCTACGGCTTCGGATTTCGGTCATCATCTAGTGCTGAGCCGCGTTCATAAAACCTGTCCGAATAGCACGGGTCAGTGCGGGAACTAGCGTTGATGTGTGGCCATGCTTGCCACGCATACTAAGGAGTGACTCAGCCGAAAGCTTGCCGAGGGAGTTTTCGATCGTCGCAATCGCTATATATCGTTGCACCTGGACGACTCGGGTATGTCCAAGGAATTGCTCAGAGCTCTCTGGCAGTCTTCGCTGATGGAAGCGATCTGCAGGAGACGGTCGTTCAGATTCGGCCGAGGCTTCGAGATGAAGACTGGCCCTTGGAGGGGCTACCGATCTAAGGAGAAGCCTGTGCCTCTAAGTGAGCTCGAGACGGCGATCCTCTGTGCCGTGGCAAGCGGCACAACAGGACTTGTAACGGGCGACAATGTGCCCCTGCTCACCTATGCCAGTTATGTTGGGAGAACAGTGCCGCCCCCATGCAACATGTGGTCGTACGGGCTCTTCTTCATGAATGACGACGGAACATTCTTCTACAAGGCTCCGGAACCAACGAAACCTTGGGAGATCGAGACCTCAGACGAGATGGAGAGGTTCTTGGACTGGTTCCGCAAGAACACGATCCGAATCGGGGACAGACTCGATATTCCGCTGGGGCCTCCTGCTCTTCAAAGTGGCAACGTGTGGGATATCCTCCGTCCCGGCTCAACAGTCTTCATGCCTGTCGCTGACAACATCAGGGAACTAGTCCATGGCATTCTGTTGTTCTGCGGCCGCGAGGACCGGTTCAAGATCATAGATGACAAGACCGGCAAGCCGGCGGGCTGCGAGAATTGGATCAAGAGCGGCTGGCTCAGCGGCCCCGAGGCGCCTCTATCGACAATTGAGGTCATGCTCTGCATCTCGAATGGCGTCGTTACGGGCGGCATGATGCAGAACATGCTGCTGACTATGGCGGCGATGGGTCTGGGAGGGCTGCCCTTCGATGGATTCGCACCGATCTTTGTCCTTGGCGGAACGCCATTGGCGCGTGGGCTCGGATTCAGATTCGTGACCGACAAGCGAGGGCTACCGAACCCCGTGGGCAAAGACGGTGTCTTCGAGCCGTTGTGTCCACCCTACAAGTCGATGGATGAAGCGGTGGACACAATAGTCGGCGAGAAATTCGGAAAGGGCGGCATACTCACAGAAGAGAAGAGAAAGATCGGGCCGTACAAGAGCTTCGGCTCGTTCAAGAACGAGCTGGAAACCTTGCCGGGAGAAGCTGTCGCTTGCACGAAGGCGATTCTGAACTATGCATATGACACCTATGGAAGGTTCCCCGTGAACTGTGACACCATCTCAATTCCAATTGCGGTTCAGGCGCACCACGTTGACACGGAGTTCTATGAGAGATACATCAGTCTGCCGTTACCGGAAGCGATTAGGAATCACATGAAGTCATGGCATAGGTGACCCATCTTGCGGATACATTCCGGCGCCGGAGAGTTTGACGTGGGCATTACGAAGGTCGTCAGGGAAGGAGGCAACGTGGTGATGATTGGAAGAATGGGGATTTGGGAGGCCAGCCTCGTTCTTACTGCGAGAGAAGCTCTTCACCTAGCAAAATCGATGGCGTTTCCGCTTCTTCGAGCCCTCATGGGACTGTAGTATCCGTAGGCATTTCAATCCTGCTTGCCCGCTCAAGGAGAGTCGGAAGGAACGCCAATGGCGGGTCAGAATAGGCGAGGGAGCTGGAATCCAGAAGCGTGGTGGGCCGGGCCGGATTTGAACCGGCGACCACCTGCGGTCTGGGCTACTTGATGCTTGTCAGGCAGGTATCCTAA
>Ga0315268_10005099_pt1 | contig 14159 bp, 12 predicted proteins | sample C1_top_MG_FD_204535 | JGI IMG/M metagenome (GOLD analysis project Ga0315268, IMG submission 204535) | Sediment microbial communities from Yellowstone Lake, YNP, Wyoming, USA - C1_top | ecosystem: Environmental > Aquatic > Freshwater > Lake > Sediment | place: USA: Wyoming | collected 2017-08-01 | reverse complement strand
GTCTCTTGGGTCGTCTGCATCTTCACGTTCTTCGTTTCTATTCCATACACTGGGAAACTCGTCTCTACTAGGCCTAGACCCATCTCTCTCGATTCGCGTTCAAGCTTTCCTCTCGGCAGGAGCATCGCGTATACTGTGACAGGCACAATGTCTGGCTCTTCGTGTCGCAGCGCCGCCATCATTCTCTCTTTGATTCTCATCAACGGCCGCCTTCCAGAGCCCACCCTTTGCACGTGTTGACACCTGTCACGGCATCGGGAGCGTACGCGTCGGCTCCGATTCTTTCCGCGTATTCCCTACTGACTGGTGCGCCGCCAACTATCACTCGCAACCGTCTTCTGAGGCCAGCTTTCTCGAGTTCCTGTATCACCTTGCCCATCTCAGGCATGGTCGGCGTTATGAGAGAGGACATTCCCAGCACCATGGGTTCCTGCTCGCGCGAGGCTTCGACGAATTTTGCGGCTTGCACGTCTTCTCCCAAGTCAACGACATCGAAGCCTGTGGCCTTCAGGAGCATCTTGACCACATCCTTGCCTATGGAGTGAAAATCGCCTTCTACGGTGCCTAGGATTATCCTGCCGATCTTCGCTTCGGTCTCCTTGAGATGAGGTTCAAGGATCTTCAGCCCTTCCTGCATGGCTTCCCCGGCAACTATCAGATCGAGAAGGAAGTACTCCCCTGCCTGAAACTTCTCTCCAACGACATTCATTCCTTGAACCATTGCCCCGTTGATGGCGAGCGCAGGGGAAATTCCCATGTCGACAACTTCTCTAGAAGCCCTCTGTACTTCTTCGATGTCTGCGGCTGCGATGGCATTCTTCAACGTCTCTAGGATCTGCCGATGCGAAAGGTCATTTGCCAATCTTCCTTCACATCATTGCCAGATCCGAGTCTGTCACGTTCCTCGCTAAGAAGCTTCGTCTCAAGAACCACCCAAGGAAAATCGATTGCCTGACTCATAGATGTCGCAAGGACCATTGCTCTTTTCTGTGTGATCGCACCAGAAAGCCCCCCAATGGATCATACGCATGCGGCATCGACAGACGACAAGTTGGGAGACTCTATGAGAGCAGCTTTCTTGGAGACCGAAGGACGGTTGGTGATGATCAACGCGCAAATGCCGACTATACAGAGTTCCGACCAGATTCTAATCAAGGTGAAGACTGTCGGCATATGCGGCTCCGAAGTGCACGCCTTCCGTGGTAGCCATCCTTTTCGTAAGGCGCCCGTGATCCTCGGACATGAGATGGCTGGAGACGTCGTGTCAGTCGGCAAGTCGGTCTCGAACTTCAGGACAGGCGATAGGGTCATCGTTGACCCACAGTGGACATGTGGCGAGTGCGCCTACTGTCGCGCTGGCGACATCAACCTGTGTCCGTCAAAGAGGATGCTGGGCACGCCGTCTTGGCCGGGAGCGTTCGGTGAATACATCACAGCTCCTGAGAATACTGTCTTGCATCTTCCGGACAGTCTATCGTATACGCAGGGGAGCTTGATTGAGCCGTTGAGTGTGGCAGTCCATGTGGCTCGGCGCGCGAACGTCTCCGCCAACAAGTCCGTTGCAGTGTTAGGATCGGGCTCAGTCGGCGGGATGATCGTGGGCGTATGTCGTGCATACGGAGCCCAGCCAGTGGTTGCCGTGGACATTCACGAGCACTGTGTGGAGATAGCACGCAAGCGACTGGGTGCCACTCACACTTTGTTAGTTCCGGACCAGAAGTTAGCCGACAGAATGATCGATTTGGCGGGAGGCGAAGGCGTCGACATTGTCTTCGTTGCTGCGGACGATCCAATCCTAGTAACGCAAGGCGTGGAGATGGCGAAACGGAGAGGCCGAATTATGCTTGTCGCATTGCTCACGAGTTCCCCGCTCAACTTGGCCGCCTACGAGATCCTCAAGAAAGAGCTGGAGATCGTTGGCAACATGAGCATAAACCCTGAGGATGTGCAACGGGCAATCGCGTTCGCTGTTTCGAGACAGGTAGATGTGAACGCAATCGCTACTCATGTGTTTCCGATCGAAGAGGCACAGCGAGGCATGGAATTAGCCTCTACCAAAGATGATGGCGCAATCAAAGTCATCCTCTCATTCGGCTCGGACTAGATAGACCGGTCTAGGGCCGCAGAAGAAAAACGGAAAAGTAGCCGGAGAAAGAAGCGAAGCGAATTCGATCGCAAGACACTTATGATGAGCAATGCAGGCAAGGACTTGACGAGATAGCATATGAGATTCGCAGCGAAATCTTGGGAAATCGAGGGTTTCGAACCGCCTCCCCCGTACAACCGTAATCTGAAGGTTGTGATGGCGCCGGAGACTCATGGGGTCAAGTCCTTCGCTATCATCATGGTGACCATTCCGCCGGGTGTGCAAAGCGATCTGCACAGTCATGATGGCGAAGAATTCTGGATAGTCACCGAAGGTCGCGCTGAATTCTTGATCGGAGAAGAGAAGTTCATGGCGGAACCTGGAATGGTCGTATTCTCTCCGCCCAAGATCAAGCACCGAATAATCAATACGGGAAAAGATACATTCATCGCGTATAGCGTGCACTGTCCGCCAGGCCCGGAGAAGACAGTTCTCGAGTACATGAAGAACAAAGAAGCAAAGCGTTTCCCCGAGAAGTTCTAGCGATTTCTCAAGTGCGCACCACAACGAGAACTCCTCCAGTGGAAACAGATTTCCAATGGAACTCAACTTTGTTAACTGGAAATTGGCAATCTGACAACACCCGGTCGCCAGCATGACGGTCAGCCCTTGTCAATGCCGCGAATCTGTCAAAGCAGCCCTGCGTGGAGAAACCAAGAATTCAAATTCGGATGCACCCATGGATCGGGACAACTTGTGAGAATCGCAAGTAACATTATCTGATAACCTCAAGCTCGGCGATGATGACATACAGCTCTCGTCCACTGGGCGGGCTACCCGCGGCGAGGCTGGACCATGCACGGGCTTCTTTCCGATTACGCAACGCTATTATTGATTCGTTAGGAGCGGAGGCTAGTATTGGTGCAGATATGAACATCTGCGAAAGTCGAAGACAGCGTGCTCAAGAATTGATGGCCCAGAATGATGTTGCTGCGCTTCACATCACTAGTCGAGAGAACTACTTCTACCTGACAGGTGACATTCGCAGCGTTGCTCGAGTTTTTCTACCGCAGAAGGGAGAACCTACAGTCATCGTTTTCGATGAGGAGGTTGAGAGTGCCAAGAAGGCAACAGGGATCGAGGATGTTCGGGGTTGGCGCAGTCCACAAGACCTGATGCGTACTTTCTTCTCGATCACGAAAGAGCATGACTTGGTGGAGAAGAGGGTTGGTTTCTGCACTCACAGTACGCCGGCCTTTCTTCTGCGTCGGGTTCAGCAACTGAACCCTAGGATGACTGTGATCGAGAGTGAAGAGATACTGATGCCGCTTCGTTACGTGAAGGATCCGACTGAGATCGACTTGATGCGCAAAGCGGCGGAGGTAGCGGACAAGGGTCTCAAAGCCGCCATCTCAGCGGTCGCTCCTGGAAGGACTGAGATCGAGGTGGCTGGCGAGGCTGAGTACGTCATGCGACGAGCAGGAGCAATGCGTTTCGGCGCAAGCACCTTCGTTGACAGCGGACCTCACTCGATGCATCTGCATGGTGGCACGGTTCGGCGAGAGATGCAGCCGGGAGATCTGGTGGTCATAGATGTTCATCCTATTGTGGATATGTATGCGTGTGATGCGGCTCGAACCGTCACTTGTGGTTCACCTTCCGCGAGCCAGAAGTATCTTGTCAAAACGTACGCTGAAGTCCAAGATGCCGTATTGAAGGCGATGCGTCCGAACTGGAAAGTCAGCGCCGTTACGGAAATGTACCTGAAGCTCTTCACGGACAGGGGTTATAGCTCACAATGGATCTCGGGACCCATTCATGGAGTTGGGCTGGAGTTTGAAGAGTGGCCTCACCCTAGCCACTATCCACCCCACCTGCAACTTGAGATGAAAGAGAACTGGACTCTGGCTCTAGGACACTCACTACTTGCGGTCAGGCCTATCGGAGGAGTCAGAATCGAAGATACAGTACTACTGAAACCGAGCGGAGGGGAATATCTCACCAAGACACCAAGAATAGTCGGCTAAACTAAGACTGCCCATGCCGAAATATCGATCGTGTCGGAAGGAGGCCCCTCTTACTCCCGCTTCATCGTATGACGGTCTCAACCTCGTTGTACCATTTCTTCTTTGGGCCAATTCTTGAGCGCATCTTCCACTTAGTCGACTTGGGCTGAGCGTCAATAGCCGTCTTCAACTCGTCCACTCGTTCGAGCACAGTCGCCTTGTCTTCTCCTGCAAGTAGGTTGGATGCGCTGGCGTACTCGTGCACTTTCTGGAGATTCGTTGTTGCAGTATACCAGAAACCCCAGTCGTCCGCTAAGATCTTGGCGATGTAAGCACTGTTCACGGTTTCCTTCTCTGTAGTCCCTATAGGGTGCTCTCTTAGAAGAACAATCGTGTCTTTGATGTCTTTCTCAGTCAACTGCACTATCTGCAGTTTCTCCAGTAGCAAGTCCACTAGTGTTATTGTTGGCGAGTCGAGCTCAAGTCGACCCTTGAAGTCAACTACGTGGTTCATTGCAAGATGGTCGAAGAAAACGTCAACTTTGACGGTTCCATCGGGATGCAAGTATTGATGCCGCTCGCGGCCAAACAGCGCGATCACTCGTGCGTCGCTACCATAGTGCTGCGAATCGAAGAACGATTTCATCTTGCCGTTGTGGCTGTTGTAGCTGACGAAATCGATGTCAGTTATGGGCCGGGACAAGTTGTCATACAGCTTACGTGAGCTGGGACAGTGGATCCGAAACGCACACGCGCCCATTATGCGTAGAGTAATGCCGAACTGCTGTGCTAAGTCGACTAGTCTTGAAGCTTCGGAAACTGCAGCATCTGAATCCATAGGGTCCCGCCGCTGTTCTTGAATGAGCAGAGTGCACGTGCAGAAATTCAGCTTAAGCTTTGCTGGAGTAATCGGTGGTGGCCTAGCTCCCTGCGAGAATAGCTATCGAAATGCCGGGATTACCTGCTCCGCGAATACTCTGATGCCGTCAAAGCTGGGATAGTCCAAGAACCAGAGGGAGAAATGCGAGATGCCGAGCGCTGCAAGCTTCTTGATCTTCTCAATGCAGGTGTCCGGTGTTCCAGCGATGCAGTCTTCGAAAATATTGGACGGTATGAGTTGAGTGGTTCCTATCTTGTCCGTTGCCTTGTGTTTCTTGAGCGAGGTCACGAGTTCCTCGAATTCTCGCTGGTTCTTGCGTACTATCACGTGTCCATCCCATGTCTTCATGACGGAGTTCGGGTCTCTCCCGAGTTCCTTGCATGCTTGATTGACAACGGCAAGCTTCTCCTTGTATACGTCAACCGTGGGATCGTCTCCGAGGTTCCATCCATCGCCAACCTCTGCGACAGCCTTCAGCATCCGCGGGCCTACGGCCCCAACGATCACAGGAGGACCACCCGGCTGAACTGTCTTTGGCAAGCATGTTGCGCCGTCGATTTGGTAGTACTTTCCTTTGAAGATCGGCTTGTCATCTCTCCACATGGCCTTCATGATCTTGATCCCTTCTTTCATTCGGGCAACGCGCTCTCCTGGAGGCGGAAACGGAATGCCGTAAGACTTGAGCTCGCTTTCGTTCCAGCCAGCCCCAACGCCAAGGAGAACACGTCCGTTCGAGGCTATGTCCAACGTCGCGGCCATCTTTGCCAGCACAGAGGGGTATCGGTGCAAGTTGCACATGACAAGCGTCCCGAGTTGCACATTCTCTGTTAGTGCGGCAAACGCGCTCAGCAGAGTCCAGATCTCAAACATTTCGCCGTTCCTACCGAGAACAAAATGGTCGGCCATCCAGATGCTATCGTATCCGGTCTTATCAGCGAGTATGGCCGTCTCTTTCGCGGTCTTATAGTCGATGCGTTCATAGACAGGTACGTCTCTGTGCGCTCCGCCGCCTCCGGCGAAAGTCGGAATCTCGACGCCGAATTTGACCTTGCTCATCCAACAAGTCACCGTGCTTGACGTTGCTGATCCGATGAGACACAAGATGGGAATTTAAGACATGCCCAAGTCATCAACAACCTCCTTCCAAGAAGTGCTTGCTTCACATTCACTCCGGACAATCTGACGCTGGCCGTTCAAACATGACAATCGTTAAAGGCTACTGACAAGTACTCTGGCGCTCCGTCAGCCCAGTGTCTGCTGGTTGTTAGGTGAGCGGATTTGCCAAATCCTGTCGCATACTCAGTTTCTGTGGCCAAAGTTGCGGCTGAGGAAGTGCCCTGCTTCGAAGCCTATTGGATGAGTACAAAGAACACGTGGGAAATGCTTCACTTCTACATGATGATAATTCGAGGAAACGGAATCACAGCAATTGTGAACACGGGTCCACCTAGAGACCCTAGGAAACTTGAGGAATTGAACGATGCCTTTCGCAGCTTCTACAAGACGGGCGACAGAGGCACGCTGATCGTCAAAGAAGAAGAACGCCCCCAAACGTTGTGGCCCAAGCTTGGGATTGACCCGAAGACGGTTGACTATGTGATTGTCACACCACTTCAGGCCTACGCAACTGCGAACTTGGACCTGTTCCCGAAGGCAAAGATCTGTATGTCAAAACGTGGGTGGATTGATTTCCATGCGCCCAGGTTTAGTCATGGCCCAAGAGGGACAATGATACCTGACGAGATACTCATCTACCTTGACACGACTGCTTGGGACAGGGTACGACTGCTCGAAGATGAAGACACGATAGTCCCAGGAATCAGGACGTTCTGGACCGGTGTTCACCACAGAAGCTCAATTGCAGTATGCGTTGATACGAGCAAAGGGCAGGTCGTATTCTCAGATTCCGTCTTCAAGTACGATAACGTCGAGAAGAACATACCACTTGGGCTCAGCGAGAGCCTAGACGAATGCGCAATAGCGTACGAGAGAATTAGACGCGAAGCAAAGATCCTCGTGCCGGCATACGAACCTGAAGTAATGAAGAGACACCCGAACGGTTTGATCGCGTAGCGCACAACCGACTTCGTTTGTATCACATCCTGTCCTTCGCTTACTGTTATCTGTAATCCGGTACTTTGACCAGACCGCATTTCCCGCGTGTCACAAACGCGCATGTACTTCAAGAAGGCCGTGTTGCAGTTTTTCTTGTGCCTGAAAGCTTATATCAGAACCGGATTGAACTAGCCGAAAGCTCTGGGATGCTCGTCACTTGTCCGATACGAGAGTCTTCTTCGTCACCGACCTCCACGGATCAGATATCTGTTTTCGAAAGTTTCTTGGCGCGGCGCGCTTCTACGACGCACAAGTGCTCGTTGTCGGAGGAGACATCACCGGCAAGGAAATAGTTGGCATCATTGAGCAACCAGACGGAAGCTACAAGGCGACGATTCAGGGGCGCGAACGCAGAGTCAAGGGCAAAGATGAGCTTGAGAAACTGGAACGTGAGATCGCCGACTCCGGCTCATACCCACATCGTACGAATGATTCTGAAATGGCAGCTCTCAGCACAGACAAGAGCAAGCTTGACAACCTCTTCTCGCAACTAATGACTGACCGGATCCGGCGATGGATGGAACTGGCGGAGAAGAACCTTGGAAGCTCAAACATCAAATGCTACATCTGCCCGGGCAACGATGACAAGTTCGAGATAGACACGGTGCTCGGCGCGTCTAGCTACGTAGTCAACCCTGATCAGAAAGTCGTGCCGCTGGATGAGAAACACGAGATGATAAGCCTCGGCTTTTCCAACATAACTCCTTGGAAGTGTCCGCGTGACATCCCGGAAGAAGAACTTGGAAGCAAGATCCAACAACTCGTCGGTCAAGTAGGAAGCCCTGAGAACTGCATCTTCAACTTCCATTGTCCTCCGTTTGACTCAGGACTTGACACAGCCCCTCATCTCGACGAGAACCTTCGCCCCGTATTCAAGGCTGGAGAAGTGGAGATGATACCGGTAGGAAGCAGATCAGTTCGTGACGCGATACAACGATATCAGCCGTTGTTGGGACTTCACGGACACATCCACGAGTCAAAAGGCTTCTTGAAGATCGGGCGTACCATATGTCTGAATCCTGGCAGCGAATACGCCGAAGGCATGCTGCGTGGTGCCTTGGTGAATTTGCATGAGAAAGGTCTCAAGAACTACATGCTCACAACCGGTTAGCGTGAGGACGTGCGTAACCCTGCTTCAGTTCTTCGACTGGGAAGCCGCTGGGACTAGCGGTCTTATATACGCAGCGAAGCGCCACATAATGCCTGAAAAACCTTGGAAAAGAAAGGTGTCTTCGTCAGAGAATCATCAGGCCTAGTCAGAGAAATGGGTGCCTTCGAGGCATTCAGCATCGCCGCAGGTACAGTCAACCCAACGATCTGGGCAGTTTCCGCATTCGCTGGATGGTTGATATTCGTTGCACCTGGAGCTTCAATAGCTACAGCGCTGACATTCGGCTTCCTCGTAATACTACTCTCAGCGATAGTATACTCACTCTTCGGAGTCGTAATTCCCAGGACCGGTGGAGAATACATCGCCGTAGGCAGAGCCCTTCACCCCTCGGTGGGGTTCACTGCAAGCTGGGTACTCTGGATCTTCGTCATGCTCACACTATCCACCTGCATGACGTTTGTTCAGTGGACGCTATGCACTGCACCATTCTTGGCTATGATGGGTCATCGACTACATGACGCCGGACTTCTGAGCGCAGCAGCCTCACTTTCCAATCCTAACATCATAATGGTGCTAGCTCTTGTGTGGATAACCGTAACAGGACTGATCGTCGCTTTCGGCAGAAAGTGGGTTACCAGAGTCTTCATCTTCCTGTGGATCTTCATGATCGCAGGCGTCATAGTACAGGCATATCTTCTAGCCACAAGCACACCGGAGATGTTCAAGGCCGCCTTTAGCCAGTACGTTGGAGGAACAACTTCCGTTGACGAGATATTCAGGATAGCCACAGAACACGGCTGGGATCCTAATACCTACAAGATGCCGGAATGGACTGCGTCCCTTGCCGGCATCGGAGTAAGCATGTTCCTCTTCAACGGATTCGGCTACGCCATAGACTGTGCAGGCGAGATCAAGAATGTACGTAGAAACCTCCCGATCGCCACCGCAGTGGGACTGCTCGTAGTCTTCCTCGTCGACTTGGTGGGGATGGCGCTAGCCCCTATGGGGATCGGATACGACTTCCTCTACGCATCGCAATACGTGCAATCTCTAGGTCTCTGGACTCTGCCTTCGCCTCCCTTCGTCACATACTTCGCCGGCGCATTGACCGACAACATATTCCTGATCTTCATCATGGGCTTCAGCCTGTTCATAGCAAACCTTACGCCTGACATTGGCATGTGGTATGTGCTCACGAGGATCATGTTCGCATGGTCCTTCGATCGTGTCATACCCACGGCTTTCGCTGATGTCAACGCAAGATTCCATACCCCAACGAAGGCGATCATTGCCACAGGCATCATTACCGTCTTCGGATCCGCCCTAGTCGAGTACACGCCATACGCGTATGCAATGCTCAACACCGCAGCCGGAACTGCAACCGTTTGGTTGCTGGCAGCTATTGCGGCCGCCATAATTCCATTCAGACTCAAGAGCACTTACGAGAAATCCGCTGGAAGATTCGACATAGGCGGAGTTCCTATCATGTCGGTGCTGGCGGTCATAGATATACCAGTACTCATCTGGGCTATCTACACAGCGATGTCCACACCCACAATCGGAGCAACAGGTCCACTCGCAGTGACAATACTGGCAGGTGCCTTCCTAAGCGGCTTCATTGCATACTACGTTTCGAAGACGATCAGGAAGAGCCAAGGAATCAACTTGGATCTTGCCTTCAAAGAGATACCGCCAGTGTAACTAGGTCACGGCCGATCAACTCAACCTCTCCCATTTTTGATTTAGCCCTACGCCGCAGTATGGACAACGTCCGCATCACTGTTAATTCATATGGCAACCAAAACCTAGGAACGAAACGGGCACCGTTGGAGCAGATTCCGTTGAACGTTGACAGATTGATTGATGATGTCTACAGTATCGCGAACAAGCCAAGTCAGCGGCACCTCAGGGAGTTCTGGAGAAGATTCTATGCCTTCAAGGAACCCGAGAGGATCCCAATCACGGTTGGCCACTCGAGATGGATGTACTCTGAACAGCTGGACATCGATCTTGTTCAGACGTTCAAGAACGCAGAAGCCCACTTGCAGTCAACCCTCATGATGGCCAAGGCCCAGAGGGATTGGTTCCGAGACGACGGATTGGTCGGAGCTACGTTTGGAAGCTGGAACATAGTGGACCACATCGACGCAGAGATTTCCCTATATTTCGGCCCGCCATTCGACACGAGTATGTTCGGAGTTGAACCCGTGTTTGCCAAGAGCAAAGATCCCGTCAACGGAAAGCCGATCCTGACGACACCGGACGACCTTGACACGCTGCAATACCCAGACTTCTACAGAAGCGGTATGATGCCGCTAGCCCACGAGTTCTACGAATACATCACAAAGAGAGTGAAAGGCAAACTTGAGGTGACATTCCCGAGATTCATAACGGGACCGTGGGGGATAGCATGGGCGCTTAGAGGCTTGCAGAATCTTCTCATCGATACCTATCGAAGACCGGATTTCGTTCACAAGCTCATGAACTTCATAACTGAATCCAGAATCAGATGGGAGAAGGAGCGGGCGAGCTTTCTCGGCATGAGTACACATCATCCACATGTTGATAGCGATGAGGTTGACTGTGGCGTGATCAGTCCTAAGATCTACCGGGAGTTCATTCTCCCTTATGAGAGAAGGTTAGCAGATTTCTATGGAGGAGAGATCTTCTACTATCACAGCTGCGGAAACCTGACACTGATACTCGATTCGGTCCTATCAATACCGGGTCTGAAGCGAATCGAGATAAGCCCGTGGACAGATTTGAAGAAAGCAGCAGAACTGCTCATAGGAAAAAAAGTCATCATGCAGAGGAGAATGCGTCAGATTCCCACAGACGAAGCCGAGATCAAACATATGATGGACATGACGCTTCGTGAAGTAGATGGATGCGTCGCTGAGCTTGATACAGTGGACGAACCCATAGAAGCCTCGCAACGCTGGATAGATGTCACGAAATCGTTGGTCAAGTCTTTGAGACGCTCTGCGTCCGATTGACATGCGACTGCGCACGTACAGATCCTGATGTGCATGTTATTTGACAATGAATTCGACCGAGTTATGAGGCTTCTTCGAACACTTCTTAAGAAGACCTCAGATTCTATGATGAGTCGATCTCGAAATTGGAGCTAGCGTGCACGTTTCACATTTCGCATAGCTATCTACCCATCCCGAAGGCAGCAAAGCTTCTGGCAGGGGCTGGCTTTGACGCGATGGAAATCTCACCCTCTGTTCCAAGAAACCTAACCGAGAGAGATGTCGGGACTCTGAAGAGAGCGCTCAGACGCAACGACCTCTCATTCTCGGGTTTCACAGGCATCTATCCACCTGAAATGATCTTGGCATCGAAATCCGCGAGCGTCCGGAGGAACTGCATACGCTACACGAAATGGCTCATTGAGACGGCCAGCAACCTCGGGGGAAAGCATCTGGTCTGGGGAAGCGGACGTTCCAGAAACATACCTAGAGATGTGTCGCATAGGAAAGGATTCCAGTCGCTCATCCATCTGTTGAAGGAGTCAGCTGCCCTTGCGGACGAGAGAGGCATCAAGATAGCGATTGAACCTCAGAATCGCTTCGAGAGCACAATCATCCACAACGTAAGCGAAGCACTCTCGCTTGCCCAATTGGTGAACCACAAGAGCGTGGGCGTAGTGTATGACACTTTTCACACGAGCCTTGAGGAATCTTCATTCACTAGGCCGATCTTGCTCGCGGGAAAAAGGCTCGCTGCTGTGCATGTTTCGGACTGCAACCGAAAGATCCCAGGAAAAGGCCACATCCAGTTCGCACCGATATTCGCCAGCTTGAAGAGAGTCCATTATGACGGATACGTCAGCCTAGAGGCAATCTTGGAGCGAGATCCTCGTCGCGATCTGCTTTCCGCTAGAAGGTACTTGGAGAGAATGATCTAACGCCATTCTCACTGCGGCTTCTTCTCGTTTTCCTTGAGTGCTTCATCAAGCACTTCTAATGCGAAGTCGATCTGTTCTTTGGTGATGACGAGCGGAGGGGAGATCTTCAGGACGTTCCCGTAACGACCTCCAGACGCGTAGTACACGCCTTTCTTGAGCGCGTAGTCGACGATGTGTTCGGTTGCTCTTGCAGCCGGTGTTTTGCTCTTCCTATCCTCAACGAGCTCTACGCCAATGATTAGTCCCTTGCCTCTGACATCGCCGATCAAGTCGTGATCCTTCTCGAACTCTTTGAGCCGATCAAGGAAGTAGGTTCCATGCTTCTCTGACTTCTCAACGAGACGCTCTTCTTCGATGACGGTGAGACTCGCAACACCAGCGGCGCACCCGATCGGGTTCGCGAGGAAGGTGCTCGTGTGTTTGAGCATCCTCCAAGATTTGGCGATATCTGTCCGTGCAATCGTAGCCGATATTGGGAAACCGCTCGCGATCCCCTTCGCGCAGACCAAGATGTCTGGGGTGATATTCGAGTACTGGAAGCAGAACATCTTTCCCGTTCTTCCAAAACCTGTGATGATCTCATCGAGTATCATCAACACGTTGTGTTTGTCACAGATCTTCCTGATGTTCGGCACAAACTCATCCGGAGGAACGATGAAGCCCTCGTGCCCCTGGACCGGTTCGAGTACCAAGGCTGCCACGCTTCCAACTCCCGATGCGGGATCGCTCAACATATTGTCCAGATATCGCGTGCAGAGCATATTGCAGGCCGGGTATTCCTGCCCGAACGCGCATCGGTAACAGTACCCGTAGGGGACGTGTGTAGTGCTCGGAAGCAGCGGAACGAACTCGTCTCGGTAGTAGTTTCTGCTTGTCAGAGATAGGGCTCCATGCGTTTTTCCGTGGAATCCGCCTTGGAAAGCGATGAAATGTACCCGTCCAGTGTGTATCTGAGCCAGCTTAATCGCAATGTCGATTGCTTCTGACCCAATGGTGCCAAGATGTATCTTCTTCAGGTCATCAGGCAGTAATCCTGCAAGCTTCTCGAGGAGCCTAGCTCGCTGTATGTTGGGAGACATCCCGGCGGGAGCATGCATCAGATCTCGCGCCTGGGCACCGATTGCCTCGGCGATCTTTGGATGCGAGTGGCCTGCTATCGCGACGGTAAACGCCGCTGACATGTCAATGTAGACATTGTCATCTGCATCGACTATGTTGGCGCCCGCCGCTTTTTTCCATGCGATTGGGATGGCGCCTACGTGTCTTCCCTCTGGAGATTCATACTTCTCGACGATTTCTTCGACCGCTCTCGAATTGGGACCCGGAGGCTGTACCTTCATGATCGGGAGAAGCTTGCCGAGATCTGCGCTGGCGCTCGTATCTACACGCCTCCTAGCAAACACAAACCAATGCGTGCATATATCAAGATTCACTGAACGATCTTGACGCCTAGAAAGACTCGATATCAGATGGAATCTCGTCTCAGAAGACAATTAGCGAACCGAGAGCACCCGGTACTCGGCCAAAAGGATTCAGGTAAAGACAGGATCATCGAGAAAGAATGATTGCGAAATCCGAGGCGGCTGTTCGCAAATCGATTCGCCTTCACTATTCACGAGATAAGGTGCATAGGCAGGCTGATCGGTGCACATAAGATCACTCCTTCCATCGCGATTCAAACGAGCGCCTTTGGACTCGACAAGTGAACTGAAGGAGAGAGCTTCTTCTTTGGCCACCTCGTACGTCGTCCTTCACAATTGTCGTGCAACCCGGTTCATTATGGACACCGCGCATTCACACTGGTATTGCATGCATCAATCGTTCAAAAGAAAAGCTATGAATCCAGTGACCTGTGGACTTAACCGAAGATCAAACGAACATATCCAAGGCCAGTTGCAGCAATGACCCCAGACCAGGTGCAAAATATCCCGATCCGTCAGATCCGTCCTAGCAGGCTCCTCGTCCTTAGGCCTCTAGGACCTCTGGATTTCGCGAAGATAGCTGAACTGTCAGAGTCCATGAGGGCTGTGGGGCAGTTGCAGCCGATC
>Ga0315268_10005098_pt1 | contig 14160 bp, 13 predicted proteins | sample C1_top_MG_FD_204535 | JGI IMG/M metagenome (GOLD analysis project Ga0315268, IMG submission 204535) | Sediment microbial communities from Yellowstone Lake, YNP, Wyoming, USA - C1_top | ecosystem: Environmental > Aquatic > Freshwater > Lake > Sediment | place: USA: Wyoming | collected 2017-08-01 | reverse complement strand
TTAGGTTAATAACGCTCAACGGCAACTTGACCTTTTCCAATACCATCTCGTTTACATCGGCAGTGATTTCCAATTTTGTGTGGAACCGCTACTGGACCTATCCTGAGTCCCGCAGTAAACCGTTGGCCGGGCAACTGGGTCAATTTTTTGTCGTCAACATTGCCGGGCTGGCGATCAACCTGACAGTGCTCAATGCGCTCGACCCGCTGGCGACGCATCTGCTCGGCCCGCTCGGCTACAATGCGGCCAAGGCCGTTGCCACGGTCGTCGTCATGTTCTGGAATTTCTTTGTCAACCGTTTCTGGACGTATAGCGACGTCAAGCTTGGGCAGTGAATGCAGCTATTGAGGGTAAAACAATAAAAGCCGGTGCAAGCACCGGCCAGGCCAACATGGCTCAAGATTTCATTCGCCGATCAATTGTCGAGCCAGATGCCTACGTCACTCTGGACTCTTCACTCCCCCCGCCAGCACTGCGATGGCGAGCGTGAAGACAAAAGTCGAAACCAGAAACAGGGACAACATGGCACCACCTTTCTTATGGTATCAATCAACTGTCGTCGGAAGAGTCGTTCGACCCGCCCAACAGAGCGATGCCCAGTATAAAGATGATCACAGCCGCCAGGAAAACGAATAGCATTTTTTTGTTCCTCGCTCTGGCAACGACCTGCCCATGCAGGTGTGTTCTGGTGAAATCGGGTCAAGCTTTGCAATATAGTACAATGGTTAAGCGGCGGGTGGGGTTCCAACCAGGTTACGGAAACATGCTGGTTAGAGCATCTCGAACCACCCTCTGAGTCTATAGGTTACGAGTAAGTTACAGTGTTCGATTATCTTGGATCATTTCGCGCCTGGTTTGCCCAGGAACTGTTGAGAGAGTTACGGACTGATGACGATGGCGTTCGAGTAGTCGCTGTCAGCAGAATACTGGGGTCGGATGGCGAGTTACAGATTTTGAACCGATGCGCATTGGAATAGACATCACCTCGGCCTTACGGCAAGGCGCGGGCATCGGACGCTTTACACGCGAACTGATCCGTGCTCTACTTGCCATTGGCTCGCCGCACACGTATGTCCTCTTTGCCGCGACGGGTGGATTGCCACGTTCTGCGATAGAGCCTCGCCTGGCTTATCTCACACAACCTGCCATTGCACGTCACTTGCAGTGCAAGGTGTGTGATTTGAGATTTGTTTCTGACGACTGGCTTCACCGTATCTGGCATCGCGCACGTCTGCCCATTCCCATCCAGGCTGTCGTTGGCCGGGTGGATTTGTTCCACGAGCCGGATTTTGTACTGCCGCCGACTGTGCCGGGCACGCCGACCATTCTCACGGTGCACGATCTCAGCTTTATCCGAGATCCCGACTCTGCTCTGCCAGCCTTGCGCCGCTATCTCAACCGCGTCGTACCGCGCTCGGTGGCGCGCGCCACGCATGTGTTGGCGGATAGCCTCGCTACCAAGAATGACTTGGTCGAGTTGTTTGGCGCGCCGCCCAAAAAGGTCACAGTGATGTATGGTGGTGTGGATGCGCGTTTCGCCCCTGTGCGCGATCCCGAAAAGCTGACTGCGATTCGAGGCAAATATCACCTGGGCCTGGAGCCGTTCGTTCTGGGACTCGGCACAGTACAACCCCGCAAAAATTACAAGCGGCTCATTCAAGCGTTCTCAACCGTCAAGGCTCAAATTCCAACTCTCAAACTGGTGATCGTGGGTGACAAAGGCTGGCTGTATGACGAAATCTTTGCCGAGGTGAAACTTGCACGGCAGGAAGCAAGTGTGGTGTTCCCGGGTTTTGTAGAGGACGGCGATTTGCCGGCGCTCTATAGTGCGGCCGAGCTTTTGGCCTATCCGTCCATCTACGAAGGTTTTGGGCTGCCCGTGCTCGAAGCGATGGCCTGTGGCACGCCAGTGATCACCTCGACCACATCGTCGTTGCCAGAGGTGGGCGGCGAAGCGGCGTTGCTCGTCGAGCCGACCGATGTGGAAGGAATTGCGGGTGCGCTCCGCCGATTGCTGCAAGATGCAGACCTGCGGCGGACGCTCATCACAAAAGGCTTTGAACAGGCGCGCCAGTTCACCTGGGAAAAGGCAGCGCTTCAACTGCTCGGAATCTACGAGGCCGGCTACTGAGACATAGTCTTGGTATTCTCTAATTGCGTGCTGCGCGTTGCGTGCTACAATACGCTCGACATCATACGCGACCACCTGCATTTGCACGGGAGTGCAGTGCGGGTGTCTACAAGGAGAATATGCGCGCTGTTGACATCATCATCAAGAAACGCGACGGACAAGAGTTGACCCCTGATGAGATTCGGTTCTTTGTCGAAGGGTATACACGCGGAGAAATTCCAGACTATCAGGCCGCAGCCTGGCTGATGGCGATTGTGTGGCGTGGGATGACGCCGCGCGAGACAGCCGATTTGACGCGGGCGATGGCCTACAGCGGGCAGACACTTGACCTGCACGACATCGCGCCGCTGGTGGTAGACAAACATTCGAGCGGCGGTGTGGGCGATAAGGTCAGCCTCGTCGCCGCGCCGCTAGTGGCTTCGAGCGGTCTGCCGGTCGGCAAGATGTCGGGGCGAGGGCTGGGCTTTTCCGGCGGGACGCTCGACAAGCTGGAATCTGTTCATGGTTTCCGCGCCAGCTTGAGCATGGACGAGTTCCGCGCGCAGTTGCAACAGATTGGCGTCGTGCTGGCCGGCCAATCACTGGACTTGGCGCCTGCAGATGGCAAGCTCTATTCGCTGCGCGACGTGACGGGAACCGTTTCCTCGCTCCCTCTCATCGCCAGCTCGATCATGAGCAAAAAGATTGCTGCTGGTGCGGATGCCATTTTGCTTGATGTCAAGGCCGGCAGCGGCGCGTTCATGGAGACGGTGGACGATGCGCGCGCTTTGGCTCAGACGATGGTCGGCATTGGGCGCGATGTGGGACGCCGCTGCGTGGCGTTGATCTCCGACATGAATCAACCGTTGGGTCGCGCCGTGGGCAACGCGCTGGAAGTGAAGGAAGCCATCGAGACGCTGCACGGCCACGGCCCGGCAGATTTCCGCGAACATTGCCTCGTCGTCGCCGCGCACATGTTGAGGCTAGGCCAGAAGGTTGAATCTATCGAGGCGGGCGAAAAGCTCGCTGCGCAATTGCTCGATTCAGGCAAGGCATGGGAGAAATTCAAGGAACTGGTGCAGGCGCAAGGCGGCGATGTGGCGTTGATCGAAAACCCCGACCTGTTGCCCAAGGCTCGGCTGATCAGAGATGTGCTCGTGCCACGCGCGGGAACCATCGCCAAAATGGACGCCGCCGAAATCGGGATGACGTCCGTAGATCTGGGCGCGGGCCGCGCCAAAAAGACTGACCTGATTGACTATGCCGTAGGGTTGATCGTTCACACCAAGGTGGGCGACCAGGTTCGCCAGGGCCAGCCGCTCTTTACGGTACACTCCGACAGCCAGGAGAAACTTGACGCAGCGGAGAAGCGATTGTTCGGGGCGGTTGAATGGAGTGATGCGCCGATCGAACCACTGCCGCTGTTCTATGGCGTGGTCGAGTGATTAAACCGGCTTGCCTGCGATTTGTTTTTGTGCGATGATTGGTAATCAGATTCCAAGGAAGGGAGAAATTTTATGGCCTCGCAACAGACGAGAATTGGCGGACTGGAAGTCGGCATCATCATCTTGACCTTCGCTACGGCAGTCATTCACTTTACGCTTGTTCACAGCCTGATGGACATTGCATTTATTCTGAACGGCCTGGGATACCTGGCCCTGTTGGCAGCACTCTATCTGCCCATCTCGTTTCTCGCGGGCAGGCGGAGCCTGGTCAGATACGTGCTGATGGGTTTTACGGCGGTGACGATCATCGCGTGGATAGTGATGGGACTGCGGATCCCTTTGGGCTACGTGGACAAGACGATAGAAATCGTATTGATCGTCTTTCTCTGGTTGGAGACTCAGCGCTCCAAAGCCTGAATTGCCTCGCGGCCCGAAGGTTCAACGTTCACGCTTCAACAACCATAGGTGGCTCTGCATGACCGAAATGACCGTAACCAAAACCACTTGTGCGCGTCTCCCCACGCCAGAGGGAGAGTTCACGCTTTGCGTATATGCCAACGATCGTGACAACAAGGAACACTTGGCCCTGGTGATGGGTGATGTGGCCAGCCAGGAAAATGTGCTGGTACGGATGCACTCGGAATGTTTCACGGGCGACGTACTGGGTTCGCTGCGCTGTGACTGCGGCGAGCAGTTGCATCGCGCGCTGCGCATCATAGCCTGTGAAGGTTGTGGCGTTCTTTTGTATTTGCGGCAGGAAGGACGGGGCATTGGCCTTTCCGACAAATTGCGCGCGTATAATCTACAGGATATGGGTTACGACACGGTGGAAGCCAATCTCATGCTAGGGCATCAAGCCGACGAGCGAGATTATACGGTGGCTGCGCTCATTCTACACGATCTCGGCGTGCGCTCGGTGCGATTGCTCACCAATAATCCAACCAAGATCGAGAGCCTGTCTGACCTGGGCATTCCGGTAAGAGCGCGTGCGCCTTTGCAGGCCAGCGTCACCCGCGAGAACGCAGGCTATCTGCAAACCAAGATCGAGCGGATGAGCCACTTGCTCGACTTGCAGCGTCCACCCGATGATTGCCAGGCTTGATCGTTCGTAATCATTCAGCCTGTCATTGCGAGCGCCCGCCGGGCGCGAAGCAATCTCCTCGTTGCGGCGAGATTGCTCCGTCGCCGCGCTCCTCGCAATGACGCCGCCAGGCGTTGTGTTGCATGAGCGAGTTGTCCGAGATTCTACCCTCGTCGTTGATCGAGCTGCTCCAAGCTGCCGGGCGCAGCCAACGCGCGGGACGCCCTTTTGTCACATTGAGCTATACGCAAAGCCTGGACGGTTGCATCACGGACAAGCCGGGCAAACCGTTCGCGTTGAGCGGCGCACAGTCCCTTGCGCTGGCGCACCACTTGCGCGCTGGACATGACGCAGTGCTGGTCGGCATCGGCACGGTGTTGGCCGATAACCCGCGCCTCAATGTGCGTCTCGTCGAGGGGCGCAACCCGCAACCCGTCGTGGTGGATAGCAGTCTTCGAGTCCCGCTGAATGTCAATCTGTTTCAATCTGTGCCGCCCTGGATTGCGACGACGGATCACGCCGACGACGAGCGGCAGCGCGCCTTGGAAGCGGTGGGCGCTTGCGTTTTGCGTCTGCCGACTGATGCAGAGGGACGAGTCAACTTGACCGCATTGTTGCAGCGCCTTGGCGAGCTGGGCATCAATCGTCTCCTGGTTGAAGGTGGCGCGCGCATCATCACGAGTTTTCTTTCGGCGCGGCTGGTTGATCGGTTGGTGTTGACTGTTGCGCCCGTCATTCTGGGCGGACTGCACGCTGTCGGCAAATTGGAGCACGTCCCACGCCTTGACCAAGCTGGTTGTCAACGACTGGGCGATGACTGGATCGTGTGGGGAGATTTGGCGTGAAGCGGCTGTCCGTGTACTTTGCAGCGCCGCGCCGAGTAGAAGTGCGCGAAGAGGACGTGTCTTCGCCTGCCCCTAACCAGGTCTTGGTCAAGACGCTCGTCTCGGCCATCAGCCCCGGCACCGAGTTGCTGTTTTACCGGGGGCAAGCGCCGGCAGATATCCCCGTGGACGAGACGATCACCTCTCTCGCAGGCAATGCGCATTTCCCCATCAAGTATGGTTACGCGGCCGTCGGGCGCGTTTTCGAGGTGGGACCAGACGCGCCAACCGATTGGCTCGACCGCCTCGTATTCTGCTTCAACCCACACGAGAGCTATTTCGTCGCGGCAACGAATGACTTGATGCCGATCCCGCCGGACCTTTCACCGGAAGACGCAGCATTCCTTCCGAATATGGAAACGGCAGTCAATTTGGTGATGGATGGTCAGCCCGTCATTGGCGAGCGAGTGGCCGTATTCGGGCAAGGCGTGGTCGGGCTGCTTACGACGGCGCTGCTATCCAACTTCCCGCTGGCTCGACTCATCACGTTGGATGGTTTTGCTCCGCGCCGTGAAAAATCGCTCGAACTCGGCGCACGGGCCAGTTTCGATCCCGCCGCACAAGATGCTTTCGATCAATTGCGCGCCGCATTGGATGGGGCCGGCGCGGATCTCACTTATGAGCTTTCGGGGAATCTGGCCGCGCTCGATCAGGCGATTGTGGCGACAGGATTTTCTGGGCGCGTGGTGATTGGCTCGTGGTATGGTCAAAAGCGAGCTGCGCTCAATCTGGGCGGGCGATTTCATCGCAGCCGCATCCGGCTCATCAGCAGTCAGGTGAGCACCATCGCGCCCGAGTGGACGGGACGCTGGACCAAGTCGCGTCGCTTTGAAACAGCCTGGCGAATGATTGAACAGATTAAACCGGCGGGTCTCGTCACGCACCGCTTTGCGGTCGGGCAGGCGGAGCAGGCTTACGCTTTGCTCGACGAACACCCTGAGCAAGCTATCCAGGTCATGTTTAGTTACTGACCACGGCCGCTCGAGGAGAACAGCATGTACACCGTCGCCGTGAAACGTGATTTCGTCGCCCAGCATTTCCTTGTCGGCGGCGATTGGGGCGCAGAGAACCAAAAGCACTCGCATCATTATCAGGTTGAGGTTCAGTTGGAGGGAACTGAGCTAGACGAGCACGGCTACCTTGTGGACATTGTAGACATTGAAGCAAGCCTCAACGCGCTTGTCGCTCACTATCGTGACAAGACGTTGAACGAGCAGCCCGAATTTGAGGGGCTGAACCCGAGCCTCGAAAACTTTTGCCGCATCTTGAGTCACGCACTCTCGGAGCGCATCAAGGCCGGCCACCTCGACGCGATCACGGTCAAGCTCTGGGAGAACGACATCGCCTGGGCGGCCTTTCGAAAGGAATGTTAGTGCGCATCGGGCTGGTGATCTATGGCGATCTGAACGCCATCTCGGGCGGTTTTCTCTACGACCGAATGTTGGTGGAGGCATTGCGCCGCCGAGGCCATGCGGTCGAGATCATCTCGCTGCCGTGGCGAGCGTATGGGCCGAGTCTGGGCGACAACCTCTCACAAGACCTGACCTGGCGCCTGCGCGATGATCACTTTGACGTGATGCTTCAAGATGAGCTGAATCATCCGTCGCTTTTCTGGCTCAATCGTCGGCAGAAGGGCAAGCTTCACTATCCGGTCGTATCCATCGTGCATCACTTGCGGTGCAATGAACTGCGCCCGGCCTGGCAGAATGGCTTTTATCGCTGGATCGAACAGCATTATCTTTGGACGGTGGATGCCTTTGTCTTCAACAGCCGTGCCACGTGCAATGCTGTGCAGGCTTTGGCTGGCGCGGAGCGACCTTTTGTCGTGGCTTATCCGGGCGGCGATCGGTTGAACCCCAAGCTGTCGCTGCAGAAAATAATTGCCCGCGCCAGACAGCCCGGCCCACTGCGAATCATTTTCATCGGCAGCCTTATCCCGCGCAAAGAGCTGCACACGCTGCTCCAGGCCCTGGCGTGGTTGCCCAAAGACAGTTGGCGGCTGGAGGTGGTGGGCAATCCAATGGTGGACACAACTTATACTCACCGCATCCGGATTCAGATTGCACGCGCTAATTTCACGGAACGGGTCTCGATGTTGGGGCCGCTCTCGGACGCGATCCTTGCCGAGCGGCTGGCGCAGAGTCATGTCCTGGCCGTGCCATCCTCGTACGAAGGCTTTGGCATCGTATATCTCGAAGGCATGGGCTTTGGTCTGCCCGCGATTGCTTCGAGCGTTGGCGGCGCGAGCGAGATTATCGCAGAGGGACGGGAAGGGTTTCTTGTCCATCCGAACGACGTCTCGACGCTGGCACGGGACATTCAACGGCTGAGTCAGGATCGCCAGTGCCTCGCCGACATGAGCCGGGCGGCTTACGAGCGTTATCGCCAGCATCCGACCTGGGCCGAAAGCACCGAGCGGATCTGCGAGTTCCTCTCGCAGCTTGCAAGCAAGTGAGCGATGGCGATACCGACCGACTATAATTTTATCCGCTATCTCGCCTCGAAGAAGGGTGTAGACGACCGCGCACTGAACCAGCACGTGTGGGCAAGTCTGAAGCGTGTCCTGTCCACTTTCAATTTCGAATCTCCAGTCAATGTGCTTGAAGTTGGCGCGGGCATTGGCATAATGGTCGAGCGCATGTTTGACTGGGGCCTGCTTGACGAGGCCGCGTATACCGCGATGGATGCCGAGCCAAGCAACATCGCAGAAGCCCAGGCGCGTTTGCCGCGCTGGGCTGCACGGCGAGGCTTCAACGTCTGGCGAGAGACGCCGGCGCAAATGCAGTTTCAGCAGGTCGGGCGCAAAATCACGGTCGAGCTTGAGGCAATTGATGTTCACGAGTTTGCTGCTCGCGAAAAGGGACGGCGCGCCTGGGACGTGCTCATCGCTCATGCTTTCCTCGATTTGATGAATATTCCGCGCGCCCTGCCGATGTTGTTCTCGCTTCTCAAGCCGGGCGGACTGTTTTACTTCACTATCACGTTCGACGGCGCGACGATTCTGCAACCCGAGCTTGACCCCGAGTTCGACGCTCATATCGAGGCGTTGTATCACCGGACGATGGACGAACGCATCATAGCGGGTAAGCCTTCCGGCGATAGCCGCAGCGGGCGGCACCTGTTCGGCCATTTACGGGATGTGGGCCTCGAGTTGCTCGACGCGGGCAGCTCCGACTGGGTCGTCTTTGCCGGGCCGAGCGGTTATCCTGCCGACGAGGCGTACTTTATGCATTTCATCGTCCACACGATTCAGACCACCCTGCAAGGTCATCCCGACCTGGATGCGGCGCGGTTTGCTGATTGGATTGAACAGCGTCACCGCCAGATCGAGCGAGGCGAGTTGGTGTACATCGCGCATCAACTTGATTTCCTTGGGCGAGTTCAGAGCGAGTGACAGCGCCCGGATCATCTGCCTTGACAAACTCTTCCCGTGGTGATACATTTCAATCGTCTTACACAAGGAGTTCCTCGAATGCGCGACAACCTGTAACCTGTAGACTTTGGCACACACTCTTTATCTCTATCCGAGTCGGAACGTCGCATTCTGATCTCTGGCCTCCGACTTCTGATTTCTGATCACAACAGGACAGGTTGATTATGCTCACGGCCCATTACATTTCCAAGTCTTTTGGCGTTCAAACTATATTGGATTCTGTTTCGTTCAGCATCCATCGCGGCGAACGGGTTGGCCTCGTCGGCCCTAACGGCTGCGGCAAGACGACGTTGCTGTGCATCCTCACAGGTCAGGCTGTGCCCGACACTGGTACGGTGCAGTTGACGCCGCCCGATTTGCGCGTGGGGTATCTGGCGCAGGGCGTCGAGCCGCAAGCAGCAGAGACGCTAGCACAATTTCTCGCGCGCGGGCGCGACGATGCGGAGTCACTCAGCGCCGAGGTCGAGCGGCTGGCCGGGGAACTGGCGCGTGCGCCGGATCATCTTGAGCTTCAACGCGAGTACGACGGCGCGTTGGCGCGACTGGCGTCGGCCTCGCTCGAGGCCAAGCGTGTGCCGGAAGTGCTGACCGCGCTCGGACTGGCGCATCTGCCGCTCACGCTGCCCGTCGCGTCGCTCAGCGGCGGGCAAAAGACGCGACTTGCTCTGGCGGGCGTATTGCTCTCCAATCCGCAGCTTCTCTTGCTCGACGAGCCGACCAATCACCTCGACCTGGCGATGCTCGAATGGTTGGAGCATTGGCTCAACGAGTTTCGCGGCGCGGCGCTGGTCGTTTCGCACGACCGCACTTTTCTCGACCGGACGGTGACACACATTCTCGAGCTCGATCCAGACACGCACACCCTGCGCGAGTACGCGGGCAACTATACCGCCTACGTCGAGCAAAAGCTGTCCGAGCGCGAACAGCAGTGGAGTGAATGGCGCGACCAAGAATACGAAATCCGCCGCATGACGCAGGATATTGCCCGCACCAAGCAGCAAGCCTTGCGCGTCGAGTTGAGTACGACCCCGCGCCAACCAGGAGTGCGGCGCTATGCCAAAAAGGTCGCGCAAAAAGCTGCCAATCGCGAGAAAAAGCTGGAGCGATACCTGGAATCTAAAGAACGTGTGGACAAGCCCAAGCAGGGCTGGCAGATGAAGTTAGAGTTCGAAGGCATACCCACGAGCGGACAAGACGTGTTGACGCTGGAAGGTGTATCGGTTGGCTATGGCGCGCACGTCTTGTTGTGCGATCTCAATCTGCTGTTGCGGCACGGCGAGCGCGTCGCCCTCCTCGGGCCAAATGGCGCAGGCAAGACGACGCTGTTGCGCACGATTGCGGGAGTGTTATCGCCACTGGCGGGCCGCATCCGGCTGGGAGCGAATGTCCGCATTGGTTACATGGCGCAAGAGCAAGAAGGCCTCGATCCGGCGCTCGATGCGTTCACGACGATTCGTCAGTTTGCGCCGCTTTCCGAAACGGACGTGCGCAGCTTTTTGCACTTCTTTCTCTTTGCCGGCGACGACGTCTTTGTGCCGGTTCGCTCGCTATCGTTCGGCGAGCGTGCGCGACTGGCGCTGGCGGCGCTCGTCGCGCGCGGCTGCAATCTGCTATTGCTCGACGAGCCGATCAACCATCTCGATATTCCCTCGCGTGCCCGCTTTGAGCAGGCCCTGGCGGGCTTTGAAGGCACGGCGCTGGCCGTCGTCCACGATCGCTATTTCATCGAGGGCTTTGCGTCCCAGCTCTGGCGAGTGCAGGGGACAAACATCCAATGCCAAATTCTAAAGTAAAGAAACGCATTCTTATCCTGATTGCCGAGGCAGGCTTTGGGCATCGCAGCGCTGCGAACGCCGTCGCGGCGGCTTTGCAGGAGACTCACGGCGACAAGTGCGAAGCGCAAGTGATCAACCCGATGCAGGATGACCGCATGCCGTCGCTCTTGCGCAGCAGCGAGTCGGACTATGACCGGGTGGTGCGTGAGATGCCCGATCTCTACAAACTCGGCTATGAGGCCAGCGATGCGTTGGTGCCCAGCGCGATTGTCGAAAGTGCGCTCACGGTGATGATGTTCGAGGTGATGCGCGACGTGGTCAAACGCTACGAGCCTGATGCTATCGTCACGACGTACCCGCTCTATCAATATCCCCTGAGGGCTGTATTTTCGATTCAGCGCCGTTACGTTCCTTTGATCACAGTAGTGACCGACCTGGCAACGGTGCACCGCCTGTGGTTCCACGAGGCCGCTGATTGGTGTTTGGTCCCGACCACGACCGTGCGTGACCTGGCTATCGAATATGGCCTTGCGCCGGACAAAGTGCAAATCACGGGCATCCCGGTGTATCCGAACCTTGTGCAAGAGACTCGCTCGCCTGCTCAAGTTCGGTCTGAACTCGGTTGGCGTCCTGACCTGACGACCGTACTGGCGGTTGGAAGCAAACGCGTCGAGCATCTGAGCGATGTGTTGCGGGCGTTGAACCACTCGGGCCTGCCGCTGCAACTGGCAGTTGTCGCGGGCGGTGATGAGGAATTGTATCGCCAGTTTCAAGAGACGCAGTGGCACGCGCCCGCGCACGTGTTCAATTTTGTAGACAACATGCCCACGCTTATGCGCGCCGCCGATGCCATCATCTGCAAAGCAGGCGGGTTGATCGTGACCGAATCGTTGGCTTGTGGCTTGCCTTTACTGCTGGTTGACGTGCTGCCCGGTCAAGAAGAGGGAAATGCCGATGTGGTGGTCCGAGGCGGCGCTGGCGAACTGGCGGCCGGCCCGATAGACGCACTCGAGACGATATGTCACTGGCTTGAACATGGCGGCGCACTGCTGGCTCAACGTTCGCAAAACGCCCGCAAACTCGGCCGGCCTCGCGCTGCGTTTGACGTGGCGGAACGAGCGTGGCAGGCCGCTCAACGCGGGCCGTACACTCGACCGCGCCGCCGCTGGCTTCGCCGGTCGAGACTCGTCGCGCTGCTCCGGCGCTTTGATATTCCATGGACGACATAAAAGGCTGTTGACCAATCTCCTGAATCCCTGTATCATTCGCGTCAATGAAAACGCGATTCCTTCTTCCATTCGTCGTGATACTTTTCTCCGCGTGCGTTGCGCCCAGGCCAAACGTGTTGCTCGTGAACGTAGTGGCAGACGGCACCCGTACACCTGTAACGGTTGATTCGTCCACGGCGACGGTGCGCGATGTGTTGCAGCAGGCCAACGTCACCTTGAATGAGCTCGACCGCGTCCGCCCGCCGGAAAGCGTGGCCATCGCCGATGGAATGACGATTTCGGTCACGCGCATTATCCAGCTCACCGAGACGCAGACCCAGACGATTCCTTTTACCCAGCAGACCGTCCGCGATGCGACTTTGCCCACCGGTCAGTCCAAAGTGCTTCAGCCGGGGCACAATGGGACGCTTTCGCTCACGTTCCGTGTTACGCTTGAAGACGGCGTGCAGACGGAGCGTGTCCAGGTACGTAACGAGGTGATTGAGCCAGCAGTGTCGGAAGTCGTGCTGGTCGGCGTAGCGAATGCGTTCAGCTCGACGCCTTTTTCTGGAACGATTGCGTACATCGCTAACAACAATGCCTATGTGATGCGCCAGTCCACCAGCAATCGCCGCGCGCTCACCACGAGCGGCGACCTCGACGGTCGTGTCTTGGCGCTTTCGCCCGACGGCAAATGGCTGTTGTTTACTCGCGCCGTGACGAACACGACCGAGGGTGATCCAATCAACACCTTGTGGGCGGTGGATACCGTTTTGGCAAACTCTGCGCCCAAGCAGCTCAAGACGCCCGGCGTGATTTATGCGAGTTGGTCGCCGGACGGGAACCAATTTGCCTACTCGACGGCGACGGCCACGAATGGTCAGCCTGGTTGGCGTGCGGCTAACGATTTATGGATCGCCGATGTCCGCAACGGCGCGATCATTGCCTCGGAGAAAATCCTGGAGCCTTCGACGGGTGGCGTGTTTGGCTGGTGGGGGTCGAACTATGAGTGGTCACCCGACGGCAAGCTGATGGCGATCGGTTCGACTGAGTACGTTTCTCTGGTTGACCTGGAACAGCGCAAGCGCCTGACACTAATCAGTTTTCCAGCGTACAACAGCTTTAGCAACTGGGCCTGGACGCCAGGTGTGGCCTGGACGCCCGACGGCAAGTTTGTCCTCACCGTGGTGCATGGCCCGCCTCCCGCGAATGAGCCGGCCGAGTCCAGCCCGGTGTTCGATGTGTGGGCCGTGGCGGCCGACGGTTCTTTCAAGGCCAAGCTTTCCAGCGAAGCGGGCATGTGGGCCGCGCCGCGCGTCGTGGGAGGCATGATTGTGTTTGGACGCGCTCAAGCGCCGTATGCCAGCGCAGACAGCCGTTACGATTTGTTCCGCATGGATCGCGATGGCTCCAATCGAACGCAGTTGTTTCCCGCCGAAGGCCAGCCTGGTCTGCCAGGTCGTCCAGATTTCGCCGTGTCTCCCGATGATACATCTATCCTCGTCGCCTATCAGCGCGATCTCTACCTCGTGAATGTCTTGACCGGCGCAGCACAACAGCTCACAACGGAAGGGAATCTGTCGTCCCCGCGATGGGCCCGCTAGGCAAACCCCAAATGTCAAAATTCAAATCTCAAGGTGGAAGCCAGAAATCCGCCGTCGTGGCAGTTGCCTGCGCGCTAAGCCTGGTGGTTGTGATTCTGGCGGCGGTGGCGCTTGGCTCGCAGCGCGATTTCGAGACGCGAGGCATGCCCGATGGTTTCCCTGCGCCGATGGCATTTGCCGATGTCCCGCGCTGGGGCGTCAACGTCGCGCTCGAACAATACGACGACGTGTCGCTCAAGCGCAATCTCGATGCCATTTCAGCAACTGGCTTTTCATGGATACGCCAGACTTTTTCCTGGTCCAGGATCGAGCCGGAGCGCGGCAAGTTTGACTGGGCTGCGTGGGATCGCATCGTGAATGCAGTGAGCGAAGACACAGCTTCGCGCCTGCAATTCATTGCCGTGCTGGATACATCGCCAGCCTGGGCGCAGGCGGGGTCTCTGAATGCTGACCTCCGCAATCCGCCCTCTGATGTCTCCGATTTTGCTCGCTTTGCAGGCGAGTTTGCCAAACGCTACGGCGACCGGGTGCATGTCTATCAAATTTGGGATGAGCCGAACCTGGGCGACCGGTGGGACGGCGAGACAAGTCCCACTGCATATGCCGAGATGCTGAGGCAA
>Ga0315268_10005097_pt1 | contig 14160 bp, 11 predicted proteins | sample C1_top_MG_FD_204535 | JGI IMG/M metagenome (GOLD analysis project Ga0315268, IMG submission 204535) | Sediment microbial communities from Yellowstone Lake, YNP, Wyoming, USA - C1_top | ecosystem: Environmental > Aquatic > Freshwater > Lake > Sediment | place: USA: Wyoming | collected 2017-08-01 | reverse complement strand
AGGGTCGCCGCACCACGGTGTACGCCGTCAAGCTCGATGTACCAACCCGGATGGCCGGCTCAAGCCCGGCATGCCAGCCGATGTGACGTTCGACTAGTGCGCTAGTTCGACGGTCTACCTGACACAACCAGGTGAGTGCAAGATAGCTCGGAAGAGGCAGAACGATGCAAAGAACAATCAGGATCATGGTGACGTTGGTGATTGTGGCGTTGGCCGGCAGCGGCATATGGTGGTGGGCGCAGCAACGGGCGCAGGCGACTAATGGGCTGCGAGGGTCCGGCACGATTGAGACGCGGCAAGTCCACGTGGGGCCAGAGGTGGCTGGGCGCGCCGTGCAAGTCATGGCCAAGGAAGGGCAAGTGGTCAAGGCGGGTGACGTTCTCTTTCGCCTGGACGACACGCTGCTGGCTTCGCAGCGAGCGCAGGCTGAAGCTGCAGCCAAGACTGCGCGCGCTCAACGCGACCAAATCCTGGCCGGGGCGCGCGCCCAACAACTTGAGGCAGCGCGGGCTGCGATCGTCACGGCCCGTGCTGTGGTGAGTGGCGCGCAGGCGGACCTGAGCCGCTTGTTGAGCGGAACGACGAACGATCAGATCGCGGCGGCGCGGGCGCAAGTGGAGGCGGCGCAAGCGCGAGCCAGGCTGGCGCAAGACACGTATAAAAACGTCTCGGCCGGACGGGGAGACGGCAAGGCGTTTGGAGTGAGCGGCATCGGGCTGGGCCGGCCCGAAGAGCAGATGCGCGTCCAGGTGGAGGCTGCCAACTCCCAGGTCGGCGCAGCGCAAGCGCGGCTGGACAAGCTGCTGGCTGGCGCGACCTCGGATGAGATCCGCTCCGCGCAAGCCCGTGTAACCTCGGCCCAGGCACAGTTGGAGGCGGCGCAAGCGCAGTATAACTTGCTGGCTGCCGGCCCCAGCCATGAGCAAATCGCAGCGGCCGACGCAGCCGTGGCACAGGCGGAGGCCGCACTGCGAGCGTTCGACGTGCAAGCCGATAAGCTCGTCGTCCGCGCGCCACAAGATGGCGTCATCCTCGTCCGCAATGTTCAAGTGGGCGAGGTGCTCGCGCCAGGCGCAACGGTGTTTGTCATCGGCAAGCTCGACACACTCCAAATCACGGTTTATGTGCCGGAGGACACTTATGGCCGGGTCAGGCTTGGGCAGACTGCGCATGTGGCGGTGGACTCGTACCCGGACGTTGCTTTCACGGCGTCGGTCGTCCAGATTGCCGATCAAGCCGAGTTCACACCGCGCAACGTGCAGACGGTCGAGGGCCGCCGCACGACAGTGTATGCGATCAAGCTCGACGTGCCGAATCCCGATGGCAAGCTCAAGCCGGGGATGCCGGCAGATGTCAGCTTTGAGTAGGCGCTCCAGAGGCGCGCTGCGCTTGATGAGTAAAAATGAGTGACCTTATCCTTGCGGAACGACTTGCCAAGCATTTCGGCGCTGTACGCGCGGTGGACGGCCTCGATCTGCGCGTGGGGTCGGGCGAAATCTTTGGGCTGGTGGGGCCAGATGGCGCCGGCAAGACGACGACGATGCGCCTGCTCTGCGGGGCATACAAGCCGACGAGTGGCCGCGCGGTGGTGGCTGGATTCGATCTGAGCCATCGGGTGGCAGAGGCGCGCGCCGCAACCGGCTATGTGCCACAGCGCTATAGCCTTTATCCCGATCTCACGCCGTCAGAGAACCTGGAATTCTTTTCGGAAGCCTACGGCATGCCGCGTGCCAAGCGCATTGCGCGCGCCAAGGAACTCATCGACTTTGTCGGGCTGACGGCGTTCGCGCACCGGCGCTCCGAGCTTCTTTCGGGCGGGATGAAGCAAAAGCTCTCGCTGGCGTGCGCATTGATCCATCGCCCGCGCGTGCTTTTGCTCGACGAGCCGACCGGCGGCGTTGACCCGGTGGCGCGCCAAGAGTTCTGGCGCTTGCTGTACACGCTGCTGGCGGAAGGCTCAGCCATCCTCATCAGCACGCCGTACATGGACGAGGCGAGCCGCTGTCACCACGTTGGGCTGATGAATCACGGGCGGCTGATGGCCGAGGGCACGCCGCACGAAATCGTGCAGCCGCTTGTCGGTCACCTCTTGGAGCTGGCGGCTGAGCCTCAGCGTGATGCGCGCCGAGTCGTCAGCGCTTTCCCCGGCGTGGCCGACGTGCAAGTGTTCGGCGATCGGCTTCACCTGCGCGTGGACGATGCCTCGCAGGTGATGGAACAGTTGCCCAGCGTGCTGTCGCAGGCCGGCGTGGCGGTGACGCACCTGCGCCTCACCGAGCCGGCTTTGGAAGATGTGTTCACGCAGTTGTTGGTGCAAGCGTAAAACGTGAAACGCGGTGGGCGCGCGTGCACGTTTTACGCTTCACGTGAGAGAACATGGAAGAGTTTGCAATCCAAACAGACAAGCTGACCAAACGCTTTGGCAACTTTACTGCCGTGGACGCTGTGACGTTCACCGTCAAGCGCGGCGAGATCATCGGCTGCGTCGGGCCGAACGGCTCTGGCAAGACGACGACGATCCGCATGTTGTGCGCGGTGCTGGCGCCTTCGGGGGGAAGTGCGCGCGTGCTGGGACTGGACGTGGCGCGGGAGGCGGAAAAGCTCAGGCCGCAGATTGGCTACATGTCGCAAAAGTTTGCGCTCTATGAGGAAATGACTGTTCGTGAGAACCTGGAATTTTACGCCGGAGTGTACGGTGTGCGGGGCAACGGTCGGTTGCGCGAGGTGCTGGAAAGCGTTGGCCTGACCGATTACGCTCAGATGCAGGCAGGAAAGCTTTCCGGCGGCTGGCGGCAGCGGCTCGCGATGGGGTGCGCGCTGGTGCACGAGCCCAAGCTGCTGTTCCTCGACGAGCCGACCAGCGGCGTGGACCCGGTCGCTCGCCGCGAGTTTTGGGATCGCATCTATGCGTTGGCCGAGCAGGGTACGACGGTCTTTGTCAGCACGCATTATATGGACGAGGCAGAGCACTGCGGGCGCGTGGGGTTCATGCACAGCGGCAAGCTGCTGGCGATAGACACTCCAACGGCGCTGAAGACTTCGCAACTGCGCGGCGAGGCGTGGAATATTGCGACGGAAAAGCTGGTGGAAGGCCTGGCCGCGTTGAATCAAATAGAGTGCGTTCAGCAGGCGAGCATGGCAGGCGACAGGTTACACGTCATCACTGCGCCAGGCGAGTGCAGTGTGGACTTGCTTATGCGGACGCTCACAGCGCAGGGCATCACGGATGTGAGCGCCGCTCCGGCGGACGCAACGCTTGAGGATGTGTTCGTCTCGCTGGCGAGGGGATAAAGCAAAACATGTGCTCCGGGCTGCACGTGGCGAGTGTTGGTCTTCAGAGTGTCTTGTGCGCGTCCGCTCAACGCACTAGGTAGATGACGGCGACCACCACCCCAAGCACCACGACGATCCAGCGCAGCGTCGCAGGTTTGATCCGGCCTGCCAGCCGGCCGCCCAACGCCCCGCCGAGCAACGCTCCCACAGCCATCACCAGCGCCGCCGGCCACACGACCTTGCCCGAAAACACAAAAAAGATAGCGGCGGCGATGTTGACGCTGAACGCGATGGCCTGTTTCAGCGCGTTGAGCCGCGTCAGCGTATCTTCCAGCGTGAGGCCCAGCACGGCCAGCACGATCACACTCAGTCCTGCGCCGAAATAGCCGCCATAGATCGCGGCCAGGCCGGCCGGCAGCGCTGCCCATGTCTCGGATGTCGCCGCCGACCCGGTCTGCCCGGAGCGACGCACGATCCAGGCACGCAGCGGGTCCTGAACTGCCAGCAAAGCGGAGGCCAACAGAATCAGGAACGGTACCAGCGAGCTAAACAACTTTTCCCCTGTGTTCAGAAGCAGGATGCCGCCGATGATCCCGCCGATGACGCCTGCCGGTACAAACAACCACAGCCGCCCCTGTTGTCCCCGCAGATCGTTCGACTGGGCCAGAGTCCCTCCTAGATAGCCTGGGCAAAGCGCAACCGTGTTGGTTACATTTGCAGCCACTGCCGGGATGCCCACGGCGACGAGCATCGGGAACGTGATCAGTGTGCCGCCGCCGGCGAGCGCATTTACTGCTCCCGCTGCTACGGCTGCCAGTCCCACAAGAATGAATTCAAATCCACTTGGCATCTAGTCTTGGTCCTCTCTGCCTGGTGATCGTCCCGGACGGGATATTCGCTTTACATGCTTGAGTTTTCTATTTCTCCCACCTGGCCAGAAAGGCTTTGGCGAGCTTGCGCGACTTGGGGCTAACGCTTTCAAGCTGCTGCCTCACAAAGGCGAGAATTTTGGCCCGATCGCGCGATCCCTCGATATACTCTCCAAACGCCTGGATGATATAGCTCTTGACCAGGTCGCGGCGGCTTGCGTCGAAATGGGTCTTGTCAATTTCGAGCAGGCGCCGGGTGATTTTGCGCCGCAAGCCAGGCCGGGCCTTGGCGATTTTGCCCGACGCGCCCGCGACGTGCGAGGCCACCATCACGCTTTCGTCGTCGAGCAAAGCATAGAAAGCGTTAAAGGCTTTTTCAAAGCGACCCGCGTCGTCGGCGGGGGCGAGCGCGGCGATGACGTGAATCGCGGCGTACTTGGCAGAGCCGTTATCGCTGTTCAACAGGCCGACGAGATACTTCCAGTACGGGAACAGCGCTTCAGGGTGACGCTCGGCCAAGAGCATCAGCGCCTTGAAGCTATTTTCCCGGATGGCCGTCTTTTTCGCAGCGGGCGAGATGCCATCGAGCAGCGCACGGAGAACGCTGCCGTCCCGGAGCGCGAGTGTAGCGATGGGCTGTGGGTCGAGTTTTTTCCTGCTCAGGTCGAGTGGTTCGGTCATGGCGGCTCCTGTGGCAGATCCTGCCGGGGTGTCAGGCGGGTTCGCCTTTTAGTGAGGACAGATGATGTCTACCATCTCGCCCTTGTAAAAGACGATGGTGTGCATATCGGTTGCCGAGTCGCTCAGGTCATCGAGGTCACGTGTCAAACGTAACCTACACACTGGCCTCCCTCCTACAACTGGGAAAAGCCATTCGTACTCGCTATCCGTCGAGTGACATTATACAACAGGTCCGCTAATGTTCGGAAGGCCTGTGTTGGGATATCGAACCAGACCACCCTGCCAACTTACGCCATATATCGGAGCAATCGAAAGCGCCTCCCCATATATAGCGGAAATTCCTGTAGAGCCGTTCGTTGATTTTCATTGGGCGCTCTCACCGCCAAAGGCATGAATGCTCCAGTCAGCAGATTCAACAAGCTGCAAGTACTTTGCGTGACGCACCTCGCAGGCGCCTCACACATCAACCACCCACGGCAATCAGCATGATCCCCGCGACGACCAGCACCGACGCGGTTACGCGCAGACTGGTTTTGCCTTCGCCCAAAAACGTGCTGCCGACCCAGGCGGTCAATACTACACTCATCTCGCGCACGCTGCCCACGTAGCTGACTGGACTGCGCTGCATCGCCATGAGCACCAGCGTGTATGCGCCGACGACGGCCATGCCGGCCAGCGCCGCGCTCCACTTGTTGACGCGCCATTCCGTCGCCAGTGCATCTGTTCGCCGCGCCAGCCACCAGCCCGGCGTCATCACCAGCCACGTCACGACGAGAACGAGATAGATATACAGCAGTGGCGGAATAAACTTGACGCCCACTTTATCTATCGTCGTATAAACGCTGATGCACACGCCGGCAAAAAGCGCCCAGCGCGACGCGAGCTGCGCGAGTGCCCGCAATGGGCGAGCAATATCCGCTGTGCTGGGCAAGTTGACCAGGAATAACCCCATTGCGATGGTAATGATGCCGGCGTAGCCCAACGCCGACGGGCGCTCGTGCAGGAACAAGGCCGCCCACAGCGCAATGAACAACGGCGCGCTGCCTCTCGACAGCGGGTACGTCACCGAGAGGTCACCCAGACTGTAGGCGCGACTCGTCGTATAAAAGTATCCTACCTCCACCAAGCCGCTCACGGTGAGAATGAGCCACGCCATCGGCGGCCAGTCCCATTTGGCCGTCAGCAAGACTGGCGAGTAAATCACGATAACCGCCAGCAACTCCCACCAGGCAAACGCTAGCTTGTCGGTTGCTCGCTTGAAGGCGACGTGCGCGGCGGAATGTATAATGGCTGCACAGACGAGAAGAGCCAGTGTAGTCAGGGGCATCGGGTTCTCCGTGACTTGTCAGGATGGGTTGACTAGGGTATAATGCCGCTTGTAACATCGGGGCGTAGCTCAGTCAGGTTTAGAGCGCACGGTTCGGGTCCGTGAGGTCGGAGGTTCAAGTCCTCTCGCCCCGACAAAAAACAATCGGCAAACAACAGTGTGTACAGGCATGTTGGCAGATTCTACACCGACCGGGTAGAATCTGCCAATTGTTTCTGGGGCCGAGACCTGGCCTCTTGACCATGTCGGTGCTGGTGACATGTCCTCGATCAGGTCCAACCTCACGTCATCTCTGAGCATACCGCCATTATCACAACGACCACATTGGGGGAAATCAGGCTTTCGCCCCCCGATTGTCCGCGATCGGTGTTTTGCGTCGGTCAGGGCTGAAGACAAAGCGATTAAGGCACAACGAGACGATGCTTCCTGCAAACTTGGTCGGTATCATGTTCGCATTGACCACGGCGTGCGTGTGGGGCGGCGGAGACTTTAGCGGTGGACTGGCCACGCGCCGGAACAGCCAATTTCAAGTGCTGGCGCTATCGGCTCTCTCCGGGATCGCGCTGCTGCTGGCGTTTACAGCTTTGTGGGGCGAGTCATTTCCCGCGCCGCGCGGCGTGTTTTTGGCGGCGACGGCGGGCGTATCCGGCGCAATAGGTGTTGCCTCCCTTTATCGCGCCCTGTCTGTGGGGAATGCCGCCAGTGTCGCGCCAACAGCCGCAGTCGTCAGCGCAGCCCTGCCGGTGCTGTTCAGCATGTTGACGGAGGGCTGGCCGGGAGTCATGCGACTGGCAGGGTTCATTCTGGCGTTCCTCGGCATCTGGCTTGTATCCAAACCATCCACCATGGGCGATCAACTGGTTCGGCAAGGAATTCTGTTGGCCTGCCTGGCTGGAGTGTGTTTGGGAGGTTTTTTCATTCTAATCGCGCAGGTCGAGCCGGGCAAGGTATTCACGCCGCTGGTGGTTGCCCGTTCAGTATCATTGTGTATAGCACTGCTCATGTTGCTGGTGCGCCGCACGTCAGTGCCCTCGCCGGGCTCTAATCCATCTGCTTTACTGGCGGGTGTGCTCGATGCAGGCGGCAACGTCTTTTACCTCCTCGCCAGGCAGTTTACCCGGCTTGACGTGGTGGTTGTGCTTTCCTCGCTTTGTCCGGCCATCACAGTGCTCCTGGCACGTATCATGTTGAAACAAGATGTGTCGGTCGCCCAGTGGATGGGGGTAGGATTATGCTTGATCGCCGTGGCGCTGATCGCCGTCTAACGGGGCGCAGTTTACCCACGCCACAGAAATGATACGGCCAGTCTCGAAGCCTGGAACATGTCGCGCGCGCGGTCGAGCAGGCGCGGCGGCAGAGGCGGCAGTTGCTTTTTTGTATTCGTTTGGCTATACTATCTTACGGATAGTCCACATTGGTTTTCCTTTTTCGGCCGGGAACACAACGAACCACCCCATATCCACGTTGAGACAGCGGAGAACACTGCCAAATTAGGTTCCTGCCGTTGAGGCGAGAAATGATCGTACAACCTGCGAGAGATATCCGAGACCTTTGCCAGGCCTTGTCAAGAGGACTCGATGCCACGCTGGGCGACAAGCTGTACGGCCTCTATGTCTATGGAGCTGCCGCGTTTCCAGAGTCAGGGCCGACCGGAGACATTGATTTCCACGTGATTCTGAGAGAACCGCTGACCGACCAAGAGCATTTTGAAATTGACCAACTCCACAGCGCTCTGGCCAGGGATTTTCCCCCGCTCGGGGCGGATCTGGATGGATGCTATATTCTTCTGCAGGCCGCTCGCCACACATCGCCGCCCGTCCATCAGTTGCACCCGGACATCGCAGATGTTTCGTGGGCCTTGCATCGCGAGCACATCCGTGCAGGACGCTGCATCGTCCTTCACGGCCCGGATCCGAAACAGGTTTACCCGCCGGCCACATGGCCAGAGCTTGAGGGCGCGTTGCGAGGCGAGCTACAGTACGTGCAAGAGCACCTCGACGATTACCCGGACTATTGCATTCTCAACTTGTGCCGACTGATGTACAGTTTCAAAACCCGGGACGTCGTGATCTCAAAAACGACGGCGGCAGCGTGGGCGCACAATGCTTTTCCCCAGTGGAGGCGCCATATTGAGCTTGCACAGAAATCGTACGCTCGACAGGGGACGCCGGCGGAAAGAGAGTTCATGCTGTCGGAAGTGCGCAAGCTTTTCCGGTTCGCGTGCGATCATATCGAATCCTCCTGTAAGCCAAGCCCGGATGACTTGCGATGACATTGCCGACCGTATTCAAGTTTGAGCCGATGAATGAAGCTAACGCTCGCGCCGTGCAGAGTTGGCGATATGAAGCGCCGTATGATTTTTACAATCCGACCTCGGATACGCTGGCTGCTTTTCTAGACCCGCTTTACCATTATTACTCGGTCATGGATGAACGGGGTGAATTGATAGCCTTTCGCTGTTTCGGAGCAGATGCTCAGGTTCCCGGTGGCGACTATAGTGCAGATGCCTTGGATATGGGTGGGGGCTTGCGTCCTGATTTGACCGGGCAGGGGCTGGGGCCTCGAGTGATGAACGCGGCGATAGAGTTTGCGCGGATCCAGTTCGCGCCGAGGGTTTTTCGGACGACCGTTGCAGCGTTCAATCGGCGGGCGCTACGGGCGTGTGAAAAAGTGGGCTATGAACCGGTGCAGAGTTTCATCGCCACGCACAACGGCATGCCTTTTGTCGTCCTGATGCGGATGGCATAGTACAGATCAAACGTGACAAGATAATGGCACGATGACCACGCCTCTCCTGACCACTAAACTCTATATCCCGCCGCCGCGTCCCGACTTGGTGTCGCGTCCCCGCTTGATCGCGCGGTTGAACGCAGGCTTGGGATGCAAACTCACCCTCATCTCTGCGCCGGCCGGCTTTGGCAAGACTACGCTGTTGAGCGAATGGATTGCAGATCTCGGATTCCGGATTCCGGATGTGGGATCGGAGCCAAAGGATAAATCTGCAGTCCGAATTCTGAAACCCTCTAAAGGGGGAGATTCTAAAATCCCAAACCGAGTTGCCTGGCTCTCATTAGACGAGAGCGACAACGACCCGGCGCGTTTCCTGGCTTACGTGATCGCGGCACTCCAGACCATTGACGAGGACTTGGGCAAGGGCGTGCTGGACGCGCTGCAATCGCCCCAACCGCCTGCGACGGAAGAGCTCGTCACGGTGTTGATCAACGAGATTGGCGCGACCTCTGATGCGATGGTCCTGATTCTCGACGACTATCACCTGGTCACGGCCCAACCGATTCACGACGCCGTTGTATTTCTGCTCGATCACCTGCCTGGTAATCTGCACCTGGTGATCGCCACTCGCTCTGATCCTCCCCTGCCGATCGCGCGCCTGCGCGCGCGCGGACAATTGACCGAACTGCGCCAGAGTGATTTGCGATTCACGCCCGACGAAGCCACCGAGTTTCTCAAACAGGTTAAAAAGATCGAACTCTCGGCGAATGACGTCGCCGCTTTGGCCTCCCGCACGGAAGGCTGGATCGCTGGATTGCAGATGGCCGCGGTCTCCATGCAAGGCCGGAGGGACCTATCTGGCTTTGTTGCCGCATTCGCCGGCAGCCAACACTATATCTTGGATTATCTGATCGAAGAGGTTTTCCAACGACAGCCTGAAAGTGTGCAATCTTTCTTGCTGCGAACCTCGATCCTGGAACGCATGAGTGGCCCCCTGTGTGATGCCGTTACCTCTCTCCTCACCCCGCCCCTGCCTGGGGAGGGGCAGGGGGTGGGGTCAAGCCAGACGATGCTAGAGTATTTGGACCATGCCAACTTGTTTGTCTTTCCGCTCGACGACCACCAGCGTTGGTATCGCTACCATCGCCTCTTTGTCGATTTGTTGCGCAAACGCCTGTATCAGGTGCACCCCGATCTTGTGCCAGCCTTGCATTGCCGGGCGAGCCAGTGGTATGAGCGGAACGGTTACCTTGCTGAGGCAATTGACCACGCTCTGTCGGCAGGCGATCTTGAGCGGGCAACACGCCTGGTCGAGCAAATCGCTGAGGCCACCCTCATGCGCAGTGAAATCGTCACATTCCTGAATTGGGTGGCCCAGTTGCCGGATGACCTGGTGCGCACCCGGCCCGACCTGTGCATCTTTCACGGTTGGGCCCTCTTGATCAGCGGAGGCTCGCTCGATGTCGTCGAGTCGCGCTTGAAGAGCATTGACACGAGTTCGAGCGTGATGGCCAGTAAGGTCGCTCTTCTGCGAGCCTATGTGGCCGCCTTTCAGGGCCGGATGTCCACTGCCGCCGAGATGGCCCGCCCGGCGTTGGAACAATTGTCAGGGGATGACCTGTTCATGCGCATCAACGCCGTCTGGCTGGTGAGCAACACGATTGTAGCGACGGGTGACTTTGATTCGGCAAAGCAAGCCTTTGAGGAGCTGGCCCGAACGAGCCTGCAGGCGGGCCACGTCATGATTGCCGTGGGCGCTTTGACTCATCTGGCCGAAGTGCACTTGCGGCTGGCGCAGACTCTCGAAGCCAAAGCTGCATACGGAAAAGCGATTGACGTTGCCACCGACGCGCAAGGGCAACGATTGCCGGTTGCCAGCGAGGCGCTCATGGGCCTGGGCGACCTGTGCCGTGAATTGAACGAACTCGACGCAGCGTTGCACTATACGTTGGAAGGCATCGAGCTGTCTCGACTGTGGAGATCGGTTAACGCTATGATCGGTTACATCACGCTCGCCCGTATCAGGCAGGCGCAAGAGAACTGGCAAGACGCGGACGAAGCGATGGAAACAGCCCGGCAGCTCGCCGCTCAGTATGACACCACCGGCATGGGTGTCATCGGCGTGGCGATGTATCGAGCGCAGCTCTGGGCAGCGCAAGGCAATCTCGACGCTACCCTTCGCTGGGCTAAAGAACGGAGACTAGATCAGGAGATTGACTCGACCGAGTTGGATCGAAAAGACGACTATCTCAGTTTCCATCTGCGTAAGTATGAATACCTCGTGCTGGCGCGACTGTTGATCTTGCAGAACCGTCCGGACAAGGCGCTGTCGGTTTTGGAACCATTGTTTTCCAGGATGGAACAGCAGGGTCGAACCCGGTTAGTGATCGAAACCCTGATGCTCAAGGCATTGGCTCTACAAGCACAGGGCAAAATTGCGCTGGCATTGGTCGCTCTTGAGCAGTCGCTGTCTCTCGCTGAGCCAGGCGGCTATATCCGCATGTTTGCCGATGAGGGCCCACCAATGGCTCGGTTGCTCCACGAGACCACGGCGCACGGCCTCGCACCCACGTACATTGCCAAGCTTCTCGCGGCATTTGCTGCCAAGGCACCAAAGGAGCAGCGAGCACCTGAGACTGTTCCTTCACCCCCGGTCTCGGCTCAACCCTCGCTTGTCGAGCCGCTCAGCGAGCGCGAACTGGAAGTGCTGCGACTTTTGGCAGCCGGTTTATCGAATCCAGAGATTGCCCAGCAACTCTATGTTGCTGTGAGCACGATTCGATCTCATGCCAAGAGCATCTATGGCAAGCTGGATGTTCATGGGAGATGGGAGGCCGTGCAGCGGGCAAGAGAGTTAGGATTGCTGTAATCCAGCCAGACCCGAAAGGTTTCAGGCGAACCAGGGGTTCGCCCACCCTTCGGGTCTTTTGATCCCCCACCTCAATCCCCTAATGGGGGATGACATTTCACCCCACAAGTGACTATACTATGCACAATTGATTCGCACGACCACGCCTGGAATCAGGCCTATCGAAGGATGGCACTAAGATGAAAGATCAGGATGGCCAACCTGCAGTTTATCAGATCAAAATGCAGGGAAGGCTTGATGAAAGTTGGTCTGGCTGGTTCGACGGCATGACGGTCGCATCTGACAGCGATACCACCACCTTAACCGGCGCTGTGGCCGACCAGTCGGCCCTGCGCGGCATCCTGAACAAGCTGTGGGACTTGAACCTGGCGCTGATTTCCGTGACGCGAATCTAGACGGATCCTCACCGCAGTCCGGAGGAAGACAATGACACACGAATATATCATCTCATTGGCTGATCCGCGAGCGACCCTAGCGATTGCAGGCGGCAAGGGAGCTTCACTCGCTCGGCTCTGCGCCGCCGGCCTGCCTGTGCCAGGCGGTTTTCACGTGACGACCGCAGCCTACAATCAGTTCGTGGCCGAGAATAACTTGCAGCCCGGCATCGTGGCAGCTTTGCAGCCGGTGGAGATCTCGCAGCCCTCCACTTTGGAAACTGCCGCACGCGTCATCTTTGATCTGTTCATGCAAGCTACCATGCCAGGGGACATTGCCGACGCGATCACCCAGGCCTACCAGACTCTCCCTTCTCCCAATGGGAGAAGGGCCGGGGATGAGGGAGCAACCGTTGCAGTGCGTTCATCGGCCACGGCGGAGGACTTGCCCGACTTGTCGTTCGCCGGCCAGCAGGAGACGTTCCTCAACATTCATGGTATCGTCGCCGTGCAGGATGCAGTCAAACGCTGCTGGGCTTCGCTGTGGACGGCGCGCGCCATCGGTTACCGCACGCAGCACAACATTGATCACCAGGCCGTCAGCCTGGCGGTCGTCGTGCAGCAACTGGTGTTTGCCGACGCGGCGGGCATTCTGTTCACGGCCAACCCCGTCACCGGACAACGTGACCAAGCGATGCTCACCGCGACCTGGGGCTTGGGTGAGGCCATCGTAGGCGGGCTGGTAACGCCGGACACACTCACCGTGGACAAGGCGACCGGGCGCGTGCTCACGCGCGAGACGGCGGACAAGCAGGTGATGACAGTACGACTGGGGAGCGGGACAGAAGAACAACCTGTTCCAGATGATAGACGCCGCGCGCCTGTGCTTGACGATCAACAAGCTGCTGAACTCGTGTGGCTGGGTGTGCAAATCGAAAAGCTCTACAACATGCCGATGGACATTGAATGGGCGCTGGCCGAAAACCAGTTCGCTATCGTCCAGGCGCGGCCCATTACGGCGCTGCCCGAGCCTGAAGCGCCCATTCCGACCGAGTGGAAATTGCCCGACCCCAAAGGGCGGTATGCGCGCGGGAGCGTTGTCGAATTCATTCCTGATCCGCTGACACCCTTGTTCGGCACGCTAGGCACGACGATCATTGACGTCAATACCCGAAAACTGTTTGCCGCGATTGCAGGGCGAGACGTTCATCCGAAGGGGTTGGTCCACACCATCAATGATTATGCCTACCTGAACATCAAGTTTACGCCTTCAGCCATGTTGCGCTTTCTCGTCGGCACGGTCAGGCTCACGCCGGACATGCTAGGTAGCGGGGAGCGACGCTGGCGTGAAGAGGCGCGTCCACGCTACTTGAACGCCATCCATCGCTGGCAGGCCAGGCAATTGGGTGATCTCACTGCCACCGAAATCCTGACCGGTGTGCGCGAGATTCTGGATGGGGCCATCTATCTCTATACGATGCTTCAATCGGGCGTTGTTGCCGCTGCCGTGGGCGCGGAAGCACTGTTCACGGGCATCTATGACAAGATGATCAAACGCCAGAGCGATCCCCCGGCGCTGACCTACCTGCTTGGGTTCGATAGCACGCCTATCCTGGCGGAAAAAGCGCTGTATGACCTGGCGATGTGGTGTCGCGCACGCGCTGGCCTGGCCGCCTACCTGGCGCACACACCGACTCGAACGCTTGTCTCTCAACTCTCAAGCGACCAGACGCCGCCTAACGTTGAAACAGATGACTGGCCCGAATGGCAGAATCGCTTCCGCGCACATCTGCAACAGTATGGACACGCCATTTACGATTTGGACTTTGCCAAGCCGGTGCCAGCGGACGACCCCGCGCCGTTGTTAGAGACCTGCAAGTTGTACATCAGCGGCCAGGGCACAGACCCTCCTGCGCGCCAGCGGGCTGCGGCGGAGCGCCGGCAGTGGGCCGCCGAGGCCATGCTCAAAAAGCTCAAGGGCCTGCGCCTCAAAATCTTTCGCAAGCTGGTCGGGTGGGCGCAAACGACTGCGCCTCT
>Ga0315268_10005096_pt1 | contig 14162 bp, 11 predicted proteins | sample C1_top_MG_FD_204535 | JGI IMG/M metagenome (GOLD analysis project Ga0315268, IMG submission 204535) | Sediment microbial communities from Yellowstone Lake, YNP, Wyoming, USA - C1_top | ecosystem: Environmental > Aquatic > Freshwater > Lake > Sediment | place: USA: Wyoming | collected 2017-08-01 | reverse complement strand
GAGTCATCCAGCGCCGGGCATATGGCCTGCGCGATGAAGAATATCTGCGACTAAAAATACTCACGTCTATGCTCCCGAGGTTCTAAAAAACATGAAATTTACCCACTCGATTACGCGAAGAGCCACATATTTATTGCTGCCAGTGTTGAGAGCGCGAATATTAACCGAATCATGCATCGAACGCATTTTTCAGCCATTGCACATTATCACCTTGCACTTCATCCATCAGTACCGCATCGAAGCGGCACGGCGGGGTGCGGGCGAGACTGGCGAGATATTGTTGCGCCGTGCGGATGATGCGTTGCTGCTTGCGCGCATCGATGCTGGCCGCCGCACCGCCAAAGCCGGCATTGCGCCGCAGGCGCACCTCGATGAATACCAGGGTTGCGCCATCCTGCATGATCAAATCGATTTCGCCAAATCGGCTGCGATAGTTTTGCGCGATTGGTTTCAATCCCTGCTGCTGTAAATACTGCGCGGCCAGCCTTTCGGCCTGCGCGCCTTGCCCGGTCATGGCGTGCGGATTGCCTGGCCCGTGTTGTCTAACTGGCCGGGGAACATCTGTGTGGCGGGTGCGGCAGGTGCGCCGGACAGTTGGGCATGTCCTTGTACAAACACTGCCGGAGTCTCGGTGTGCTGGAAGGTGTGACCACTGAGCTGGATCTGCCCGCTCACCCCATCCAGAGGCAACGCGGTATTGATTTTGCCGTCAAGCATCAATCCAATCAGCCGGAATGAGTCGATTCCCAGAGCGTAAAGCCGCTCATGGCTTGCTGAAAGCGGCGGGTTGGCGCGCGGATAAATCATCACGGCGGGGTGGTCGGGCTGCAACAGCCATGGCATATCGACAAAGTGGACGCCGTTCAAATCGTAATTGGCCAGAACGTTGCCGTTGCCGGTGAAAATTTGCGAGGTGGCATAAACCGGCAACTTGTTCGGCAGATAAGGGCGAATAAGACGCGATTTTTCGGCATCGGCAGCGAGAAATACCATCGTGTCGCTTATGTCGGCAATATCAGCAAACACGGCGGGGTCGTCGTTGTATTCGATCTCGCGCAAAATGCCTCTGTCTGCACCACTGGCCGGAGCTGTCCATTCTTCCTCAAAAGCCGACTGCAAACGCAGGGACAGCGGCGTGTGTGTGGTAACGATGATGGCCTGATGCAGACCCTGCTGTTTGGCCAGTTGCGCGACTTGCCGCGCCTCTGCTTCCGCAGCCATGCCGAAAAAATACAATTGCGGAGCAAATTGGCCCTCCACAATGTTCAAGGCCAGGGTCGGCACAGGAATGTCATGCTCGGCTGCCAGCGCACTGACACCGTTGCGCGTCAGCGGCCCCACCACGGCGCGCGCGCCGTTGGCAATGGCCTGGCGATAAACGGCGACGACGCTGATGTTCTCGTCAAAATCGCTGTATACGCGCACCGGCAGCATTTGCCTTTTATAATTGGCCGCCGCAAAAAATCCCTGCTGTACCGCATCGGCTGAGGGGCCAAAAATCGCTGATTGCAACGGCAGCAACAGCGCGATATGCGGAAAAGGCGTTTCGGTGGGCAGCACGGGCGGCACAGGCTTCGCTTCGGCGGGCGCAATCGCCAAGGGCGTCTCAACAATGAGTGCGGGTGGCGTTATCGCCTCGGTAACCACTGGGGGAAGCGCGGGTTTTTCATTGCCGACCACCGGCGTTACAGGCTTTGTCTCAACGGGCGTATGCGGTGCGGTGCTGCTGCAAGCGTATAGTGCAAACAGAATTGAAAGCCAAATTGAACGTAATAGGAGTACACGTTGCATAACGAATATCCGCAAAAGTTGGAAGCCGCATTATATGTAGTTGCCACCCCGATAGGAAATCTGCGTGACATCACGCTGCGCGCACTGGAAGTACTGGCAGCCGCGGACGTGGTTGCGGCCGAGGATACGCGCAACTCCGCCCATTTGTTGACGCATCACGGCATCACCGCCAACAAACTGATTGCGGTGCATCAGCACAACGAACGCGGTGCGGCGGAAAAGGTCATCGCGTTGTTGCAGGCCGGGCAAAGCGTGGCCTTTGTCAGCGATGCGGGCACCCCGGCCGTCAGCGACCCCGGCGCATTGCTGGTGCAGGCGGTTCGGGCGGCGGGCTTGCGTGTCATCCCGATCCCGGGGGCGAGTGCGGCGATGGCGGCTTTATCTGCGGCTGGCCTGAACGAGCCGCATTTTTTGTTCTACGGCTTTTTGCCGAACAAATCCGCCGCACGGCGCACCGCGCTGCAATCCTTGATCAGCTACCCCTGCACGCTGGTGTTTTACGAGGCACCGCACCGCATCGTCGAATGTGTCGCAGATTTGTGCGCGGTACTGGGAGGCGGACGGCAGATCGTGCTGGCCCGCGAAATCACCAAGCTGTTCGAGACGATACATGCCTGTGCGCTGTGCGATGCCGAAGCATGGCTGCAATCCGACTGCAATCAGCAACGCGGCGAATTCGTCGTGATGGTTTCCGGTGCGACACTCCAGCCGGGATTGTCTTCCGAGACTCTGGCCACACTGTCCACGCTGCTCGACGAACTGCCGCTCAAGCAGGCGGTGCAACTCGCCGCTAAGATCACCGGAGCCAGCCGTAACGAGTTGTATCAGCGCGCCTTGCAAATCAAAAACCCTGCATAATCTGGGGGTATCGACACATCCTGTTTTACTTTCAAACAATCGTTTGATACAGTGGTTGGGTTGAATTTTGCATAACCCGGGTGAAAAAAAACGGTTGAACCATGGAGAAACAAATAATAAAAATAACTGTTGCTCTAGCTGCACTCGCCGTGCTGATGGCGGGATGTGCCGTGGGCCCCGATTTCCAGAAGCCGACGCCCCCTGTCGTGAAAGGTTATATCGCTGAACCGCTAACAGCCCGCCCTGTTCCGGCAGATGCCACCACCCAAGTGCAACAGTTCTTGCCGGGCCGGGATATTCCTGCCCAGTGGTGGGAACTGTTCCATTCGCCGGCCCTCAACCAGCTGGTCGAGCGTGCGCTCAAGGCCAATCCGAATCTGCAGGCCGCACAGGCAACCTTGCGCCAGGCCCAGGAAAATGTCTATGCGGCCGAAGGCACGCTGTATCCCGCCGTCAACGCCAACGGTTCGGTTGTCCGGGAAAAGACCAACGGTGCGCAGAACGGCCAGCGTGCCCCGGGTTCGGTATTTACACTTTATAACGCTTCGGTCAGCGTTTCATATGGCATAGACCTGTTTGGCGCTGCACGCAGGGGTATGGAATCGGTGGAGGCTCAACAGGAGTTCCAGCGCTTCCAGCTTGAAGGCGCCTATCTGACCCTGACCTCGAATGTGGTGACCACGGCCGTGCAGGAAGCTTCGTTGCGCGCGCAGATTGCGGCAATCCGCGAAATCATAGACGCCGAAGCCCAGCAGCTCGATATGTTGCAGAAGCAATTCAGTGTAGGCGGGGTTTCCCAGTCCAGCGTGCTGGCGCAGCAAACCGCGCTGGCGCAAACCCGCGCCACCTTGCCGCAGCTGGAAAAACAACTCGCACAAATCCGCAATCAGCTGGCCGTGCTTGCCGGATATTTCCCGAGCGAAAATGGCACGGCGGCATTTGAACTCGAGATGCTGCAGCTTCCGCAGGAGTTGCCGGTTAGTCTGCCTTCCAAACTGGTTGAGCAGCGTCCCGACATACGTGCTGCCGAGTCCCATTTGCATGCTGCCAGCGCCGAGGTCGGCGTGGCCAGCGCCGACATGTTCCCGCAACTGACCCTCAGCGCAAACGCCGGTTCGGTTGCCAACACCGCAGGCAACCTGTTTGCAACGGGAAGCGGGATATGGAGCGTCGGCGCCGGGTTGCTGCAGCCGATTTTCCGCGGCGGCACGCTGCTGCACCAGAAACGTGCGGCAGTTGCCGCTTACGATGCGGCTGCAGCGCAATACCGCAGCGTCGTCTTGTCGGCTTTCCAGGATGTGGCCAATGTGCTGGACGCATTGCAGTCCGATGACCGCATCTTTGAAGCCCAGACGGCGGCCACGCAATCTGCAACCGACAGTCTTGACATCGCGCGCAAACAATACCAGATCGGGGCGGCCAGTTATCTGGCGCTGCTCAATGCACAGCAGGCGTATCAGCAGACCCGCATCGCGCTGGCGCAGGCGCGTGCCGCACGTTATGCCGATACTGCCGCCCTGTTCCAGTCTCTGGGCGGGGGATGGTGGAATCGCGACGATGTGCCGGGCCAGACGGGGCAACAAATATCAGGGGTAGACAAACAATGACTTTCATTATCAACAAGCAGCAGTTAAAACGGAGACAGCGACAATGACAAAACGAATGGTGATCATGCTCGTTTTGGCCGGTTTGGTATTCGGCGGCATATTCGGCTACCAGGCGTTCAAGGGGAAAATGATGAAGAAATTCATGTCCTCCATGGGCAACACCCCGCAAACGGTTTCAACCATCACCGCCGGCTATCAGGAATGGTTGCCGCAACTTGAAGCGGTCGGCAGCTTGCGTGCAATAAACGGCGTGGAGGTCAGCCCGGAGGTTTCCGGCACTGTTGCTGCCCTCAATTTCAAGCAGGGTGAGGATGTCAAGAAAGGAAAAGTGCTGGTTGAACTGGTTGCCGATAGTGACGTTGCCAGGCTGCATTCGCTTCAGGCGGCATCTGCACTGGCCAAAACAACTTACTCGCGTGACAAGCAGCAATTCGAATTCAAGGCGATCAGTCAGCAGGTGCTGGATATAGACAAGGCCAATCTGATGCAGGCTGATGCTGCCGTGGCGGAACAGCAGGCAATGGTGAACAAAAAATACATCCACGCGATGTTTTCAGGCCATACAGGCATACGCCAGGTGAGCGTGGGTCAATACCTGAACGCCGGAACGCCGGTGGTTTCGCTGCAAGCGCTGGATCCGATCTTCCTGGACTTTTCGGTACCGCAACAAAACATCAGCATGATCAGCCATGGGCAGAAGGTGGTCGCCACCTCCGATGCTTATCCGTCCGAACAATTTACCGGGAGAATCGTCGTGATCAACCCGGAAGTTGACACAACCACGCTGAACGTCAAGGTTAGAGCGGAGCTTAAGAATCCTGAACACCGGTTGCTGCCCGGCATGTATGCAACCGTCGGCATTTCGACCGGCAAGCCGCAACGCTATATCACGCTGCCGCAAACCGCGGTCACCTATAACCCCTATGGGAATATCGTGTTCCTTGCCGAACAGCAGGGCAAGGACGACAAGGGCAAGCCCAAACTCGTCGTCAAACAGGTGTTCGTCACCACCGGCGAAACGCGTGGCGACCAGGTGGCCGTGCTGAAGGGGATCAAGGAAGGCGATACCGTGGTGACCGCAGGGCAGATCAAACTGCACAACGGCTCTCCGGTTACCATCAACAATGATATCCAGCCGAGCAACGAACCTAATCCCGAGCCCAAGGATGAATAAAACGGAACTGCCGCAATGAAATTTACCGATCTATTCATCCGGCGGCCGGTATTGGCCATGGTTATCAGCCTGGTAATACTGGTACTGGGACTGCGTTCATTCGGTGTCCTGCCGGTGCTTCAGTTTCCGCGCACGCAAAATGCGGTGATCACCGTGAGCACGATCTACGCGGGGGCCGATCCGGATCTGGTCGCCGGCTTCATCACCACACCGCTGGAAAATGCGATCTCCCAGGTCAACGGCATCGATTACATGTCCTCGACCAGCACGAACAGCAGCAGCCTGATCACAGTGACCCTGAAGCTGAATTACGATTCCGACAAGGCACTCACCGAGATGAACGCGCAGATCAGTTCGGTGCTCAACCAGTTGCCCCCGCAGACGCAAAAACCGGTAATGACCATCAGCATCGGCCAGACCCTGGACGCGATGTATATCGGTTTTTCCAGCAAGGTGCTGCCGTCCAATCACATCACGGATTACCTGCTGCGCGTGGTGCAGCCCAAGCTGCAGGCGGTGGATGGCGTACAGACCGCGGAACTGATCGGTGCCAAGAACTTTGCGTTGCGTGCCTGGCTGGACCCGAAGAAATTGGCCGCCTATGGCCTGACCGCCACCGATGTCAGCACCGCGCTGGCGCAGAACGATTTTCTGTCGGGCGTGGGCAACACCAAGGGACTGATGGTGCAGGTCAATCTTAACGCCTCAACGAATCTGCACTCTGAAGATGAATTCCGCAACATGGTGATCAGGCAGTCGAACAATGCCATGGTGCGATTGAAGGACGTCGCCAACGTCACGCTCGGGGCAGAGAACTATGATACCGAGGTCGAATTCGACGGCAACAGCGCGGTGTACATCGGCATCCAGGTGGCGCCCGCCGCCAATCTGCTCGGCGTGGTCAAACGGGTCAACGAACTGATGCCCGAGCTTCAGGCGCAGTTGCCGCAGGGCCTGGAAGGCAAGGTCATCTACGATTCCACCCGCTTCGTGAACAGTTCCATCCACGAGGTGATCAAGACGCTGTCGGAATCCTTGCTGGTAATCATTCTCGTTGTGTTCGCCTTCCTCGGCTCGCCACGTTCGGTGCTGATCCCGGTGGTCGCGATCCCGCTGTCGCTGATCGGGACCTTTACCATCATGCTGGCCCTGGGTTTCTCGATCAATTTGTTGACACTGCTGGCCTTCGTGCTTGCCATCGGACTGGTGGTGGACGATACCATCATCGTGGTGGAAAACGTCAACCGCCACATCGAGGAAGGTGTCGCGCCGATGCAGGCCGCGATCCAGGCGGCACGCGAGCTGGCCGGCCCGATCATTGCGATGACTATCGTGCTGATCTCGGTGTATGTGCCGATCGGATTTCAGGGCGGGCTTACCGGCGCGCTGTTCACCGAATTCGCGTTTACGCTGGTCGGCACCGTCACCGTCTCCGCGATCATTGCGCTGACACTGTCGCCGATGATGTGCTCGCGCCTGCTCAGGCCCCATCTCGCGCAGGATACCAGCCTGGAATCCCGTGTTGTGCATTTCATCGACGGCAGTTTTGAAAAAGTGCGCCGGCTTTATGCGCGCATCCTGCACGGCTCGCTCGATTACCTGCCGGTGACCGCTGTGTTTGCGCTGATCGTGCTGGGCAGCATCTATTTCCTGTATGCCGCAGCCAAGCATGAACTGGCGCCGCAGGAAGACCAGGGCGTCATCATTTCCTCGCTTACAGCGGCGCCGGATTCGACCCTCCAGCAGCGCAAACCCTATGCGCAGCAAAACTACCGCATCTTTGCCGGGCATCCCGAGACTGCCCACGTTTTCCAGATTGACATGCCCGGCCGGATGGTCGCCGGCATGGTGCTGAAACCGTGGGACGAGCGCAGCAAGACATCGAATGACTTGCAGCCTGTTGTGCAGCAGGAGTTGAACAATATCGCCGGCGCGCAGGCCGTATCGTTCCAGCCGCCTTCGCTGCCGGGTAGCCGGGGGCTGCCGATACAATTCGTCATCGGTACCACCGAGCCTTTCGAGCGCCTGAATGATGTGACGCAGAATTTTTTGCAGCAGGCGCAGAAGAGCGGCATGTTCATGTTCATCAATTCTGACCTGCGCATCGACCTGCCGCAATCCACAGTGGTCATCGACCGCAATAAAGCCGCCCTGCTGGGCCTGACCATGCAGGATATCGGCAATTCGCTCGCCTCCATGCTGGGTGGGGGCTATGTAAATTACTTCAGCCTGTCGGGACGCTCATACAAGGTGATACCGCAGGTGCAACAGCGTTACCGCCTGAACACATCACAGTTGCTTAATTATTATGTGCGCACTGCCAGCGGTACATCCGTGCCGTTGTCCAGTGTCGTTCAAATTACGTCCAAAACGACGCCTGAATCACTGAATCATTTCCAGCAACTCAACGCGGCGACCATACAAGGCGTGGCGTTGCCGGGAGTGACCACCGGGGAAGCACTGGGCTATCTCAAGGATCTGGCGGACAAGACATTGCCGCAGGGTTATTCGGTAGACTACGGAGGACAATCCCGCCAGTTCATGCAGGAATCCAGCGGCTTTATTGCGATGTTCTCCTTCGCGCTGGTCATCATCTTTTTGGCACTCGCAGCGCAATTCGAAAGTTTCCGCGATCCCTTCATTATCCTGGTGTCTGTGCCGATGTCGATTGCTGGCGCGCTGGTTTTCATCAGCCTCGGCGTTGGTGGTTCCAGCCTGAATATTTACACCCAGGTCGGACTGGTGACCTTGATGGGCTTGATCAGCAAGCACGGTATCCTGATTGTGCAGTTTGCCAACAACCTGCGCCTGGAAGGCAAGAGCAAGCGCGAGGCGATCGAAGAGGCGGCCGGCATACGGCTGCGACCTATCCTGATGACGACCGCTGCCATGGTGCTGGGGGTCATCCCACTGATCACCGCCAGTGGTGCCGGTGCGGCATCGCGTTTCAACATGGGACTGGTGATCGCAAGCGGCCTGGCCATAGGAACCGTGTTCACTTTACTCGTGGTACCCGCGGTATACATGTTGCTTGCCAGCAATCATGTGAAACAAGTTGAACCTGTCGATGCACCCTAAACAGGGGGGTAAGGAGCGCGTGGTTCACGTGCTGCAACTCTACAAGGCTTTTGCGGGTGAAAGCAATGATTCGGCAGACAGCACATCGCGGGAGATCGCCGGAAAATGATGACTGACACAGAAATCAAAAGCGCCAGCGAGCAAACCCGTGCCCGTTTGCTGGATGCGGCGCGCGAGGTGTTTTCGCAACACAGTTTTCAGGGGGCGACAGTGCGCGAGATCTGTCGCCTCGCCGAGACGAACGTTGCAGCGGTCAATTATCACTTCGGCAGCAAGGAGGGGCTGCTTGCCGAAGCGTTGAACTTTGCGCAGCTCGCGGCGCTGCAGAAAGCCAACGTCAAGGCAGCCGAATGCCCCAGGATACGTTTGCGCCTGTTCCTGCGCGATTTCATGCTGATGCTGCTGGATGAAAAAAATCCTTCCTCGCAATGCCGGATCATGGCGCGCGAACTGGCCGACCCCACACCGGCGCTGGACAAAATCGTGCGTGAAGCCATCGCTCCCCTGCATGAATTTTTAGGAAAACTGGTGCGTGAGATCGTCGGTGATAAAGTCGGCGAGGCAGAACTGCGTCGTTGCGTGCACAGCATCGTCGGCCAGTGTCTGTTCTATCGCCATTCGCATCCGGTGTTGCAGCGCCTGCGTCCCGAGTTGCGCTACGACCTCAAGGAAATCGAAGCGATCGGGGAGCACATCGCGGAATTTTCGCTGGCGGGGATCAAACATCTCGCCAAGAAATTGGTTTAGCGCCGCAGGCCAGGCTGAATCCTTTGGGGTTGCTGGGTAGACGGGCATGGTGCCGTGTCAGCGCATAACTGACCTTTTATGACAGTGAACCACCAAGTTGAAAAATGCGGGTAGAATCAAGCCATGAAAAACAAATCAACTCGCTCAAGTCGCCCTGCTGCTCTGGGTCGTCACCATCGCCGTATTTGCATGGTTCTTCATCCGCGGGAGCACCGCTACGGGTACCGACGGCAGAACCGCGATCGTGCTGTATCCCGGAGAACGCGAGGTGGTGCTGGCTGAAATGCGCGGTCTGTTAGCTGCTACGCAAGAAATTCTGGAAGGCGCCAATCAGGGCGATACGCCGCATATCATCGAGGCCGCCCGAGCAGCGGGCATGGCCGGAACAGCGGATGTCAATCCGGCATTGATGGCCAAGCTGCCCCTCGAATTCAAAGCGCTGGGCATGAGTGTACACCACGAGATGGATGAAATCGCCAAAGCTGCGGAGGACGGGAAGCCGGCAGCGGAACTGCTGAAAATGACATCGAACACTTTAACGAAATGTGTAGCTTGCCACGCTGCATGGCAGCTTAAAGCGGGCGGTTAACGCGGGCAAGGCGGGCGTCCTACGAATTAGTTTTGCCCTTAACAGTTTTCTTGGCCGCAACAACCTTCTTGGTGGCTGGCTTCGTCGCCTTCCCGGCAGCAACTTGCCTGGTGACAGGATTTGCTGCCTTGGCCTTGGTGGTTTTGGCCGCCGGCTTTTTGCTGGTTGGCCCCTTCGCCGCCTTGGCTGCGATCAGTTCCAGCGCCTCTTCCAGCGTGATGTCATCCGGCGAAACTCCCTTGGGCAGCGTGGCGTTGATCTTGCCGTGGCGGGCGTAGGGGCCGTAGCGGCCGCTGCAAATTTCCACGCTGGCCTTGTCGGCCGGATGGTCGCCCAGCACGCGCAAAATCGTGCTGCCTTCCCTGGCCTGGGCCAGCAGTTCCACGGCGCGATCCAGGCTGATGTCGAAGATGCTGTCGCTGCGCGGGATGGATTTGAACTTTCCGTCGTGCCCGATGTAGGGGCCGAAGCGGCCGATGTTGACGATGACTTTTTTGCCCGACTCGGGATGTGAGCCGAGTTCGCGCGGCAGGGACAACAACTTCAACGCACTGGCCAGATCGGCTTGTTCAAGCGGCATTTCCTTGGGCCATGAAACGCGCTTGGGTTTGACCTTTTCTTCCTTGACGGCTTCGCCCAATTGCACGTAGTGGCCATATGGGCCGCGCAGCAATAGCACTGGCTGTTGGGTGTCCGGATGCGCGCCCAGTTCCACTCTGGCCGAAGCATCGTCCGGTGATTCGCCGCTGAGGCTGCGTTTGTATTTGCACTCCGGATAGTTGGTGCAACTGATAAAACTGCCGTAACGGCTGAGTTTTTTGGCGAGGGGTTTGCCGCATTCCGGGCATGCCTCGTCAATCAATTCGACCGGACGGTCGATGCCGGCTTTTTCCTTGATCAGCGTGGAAAAGCCTTTCCAGAATTCGCCCATTACCCCTATCCAGTCGCGCTTGCCTTCGGAGACTTCATCCAGCTCGTCTTCGAGGTGGGCGGTAAAACCGTAATCCACATAGCGGGTGAAATGATCGGTGAGGAAGCGCGTCACGACGCGACCGACATCGGTCGGCATGAAGCGCTTCTTGTCCAGAACGGCGTATTCCCTGGCTTGCAGCGTGGAGATGATGGTGGCGTAAGTGGACGGGCGTCCGATGCCGTGCTCTTCCAGCGATTTGACCAGGCTGGCTTCGGAGTAACGCGGCGGCGGCTGGGTGAAGTGCTGTTCACCGTACAGTTTGTCGATCGGCAACACATCGCCCTCGGCCAGCGGCGGCAATTTGCCCCCCTCCTCTTCGACCGCATCGTCCACGTCTTCCATGTACACGCCGATGAAGCCGGGGAACACCATCACCTGGCCGTTGGCGCGGAACAGTGTGTTGTCGCCGCCCAGCCTGATATCCACGCTCACGGTGTCGAATCGCGCCGGGGCCATCTGGCAGGCCAGCGTGCGCTTCCAGATCATCTCGTAGAGGCGGGCCTGGTCGGCGGTCAGATGGCTGCGGATGCTGTCCGGCGTGCGCTCGATCGAGGTCGGGCGTATCGCTTCGTGCGATTCCTGCGCGTTTTTGGTTTTGCTCTTGAAGGTCGGCTGAGTGAACGGCAGATATTCCGACGGGAAATTATCCTTGATGTAGTCGCGTATTTCCTGCACCGCTTCTTTCGCCAGCGACACCGAGTCGGTGCGCATGTAGGAGATCAGGCCGACGGTCTGGCCGCCGAGGTCCGCGCCTTCGTACAGCGACTGCGCGGTGCGCATCGTGCGGTCGGCGGTCATGCCCAGTTTGCGCACCGCTTCCTGCTGCAAAGTTGAAGTGGTGAACGGTGCGGCGGCATAACGCTGCTTGGCCTTTTTCTCGACGCGCACCACTTTCGGCGGCAGCTTCGCATCGTTGAGCTTGGCGTGGATTGTGTCGTATTCCGCCTGGCTGGCGATGCTCAGTTGCTCCAGCTTCTTGCCCTGGTACTGGAACAGTTTGGCGGTGAACGGCTGGTGATCCTTGTGGCTGTCCAGGTGCACGGTCCAGTATTCCTGGCTCCTGAACGCTTCGATCTCCAGTTCGCGTTCGACGATCATGCGCAGCGCGGGACTCTGCACGCGCCCCGCCGAAAGTCCCGGACGTATCTTGCGCCACAGCAGCGGCGACAGGTTGAAGCCGACCAGATAGTCCAGGGCGCGGCGCGCCTGCTGCGCGTTTACCAGCGGCTGGGAGATCTCGCGGGGGTGAGCGACCGCTTCGCGCACGGCAGACTGGGTGATCTCATAGAACACCACGCGCTGCATGCTTTTGTTCTTCATGCCGCGTTTGGCTTTGAGCAACTCCGAAATGTGCCAGGCTATGGCTTCCCCCTCGCGGTCCGGGTCGGGGGCCAGATAGATGTTGTCCGCAGCGGCGGCGGCCTTGGCGATCGCGTCCATATGCTTGCTGTTGCGCGCGATGGTTTCGTACTTCATCGCAAAATCATTGTCTGGGTCGACCGCGCCGGTCTTGGGAACCAGGTCGCGCACGTGCCCATACGAGGCGAGTATCTCGAAATCCTTGCCCAGGTATTTTTGCAGCGTTTTGGCTTTTGCCGGAGATTCGACGATCAGTAGATTAGTTGCCATGCGTGCGGTCTGGTTTTAAATTCCGGGTTTCAGTCTTGGGTTCAATGCAGTTGTGCGGAATGCAGCGGCGTGAGCAATTCTTCGATCAACAGCGGATCGAGGTCTTGATGGCGATTCCACAATACCATCAACATGATCAGTTTGAGTTTATCCAGCGCGAGGTTTTCCTGTTTCAGCGCAATGGAGCGATCGATGATCATTTCCCGTTCGACCGCGGAAATTAAGCGCTGCTGTTCGGCAAACATCAGGAATTGGCGGGCTTCGTAGCTGATGAACTGCAATTCCAGCTCGGCAAAATGGCGCGGGCCTGTGTGCTGAAGGCTGTCGGGATAACTGTCGGGATTTTGCTCTTGCAGCGCGGACAACCAGGTCAGCGCTTCGCTGATCTCCTCGCCCTCAAAACCGGCGGCGGAGAGCTTGCGCGATAGCTTGTCTGGTTCAGGATAGCTGCCTGCGTCAAAATAACTTTCAAACAAGTACATCAGAATTTCGAACATGATTTGCGCGGTGAGTTAATGAATTCTTTGATATAAGCCGCCGGGCAGCACACAGATGCGACCGCTCAGCTCAAGTGTCAACAGCATGGCGGATAGCTCGGCTATCGTCAAGTTGCAGCGCACACTGAGTGTGTCCAGATCCACCGGGTCGAAGCCAAGATGATCGAGCAGCATGAAGTCCGGGTCTTGTATATCCGTGCCGAGCGAAGCTGCGCTGCGTGCAGGTGAGACCAGCTGGCTACCCAGTTCTTCGAGAATGTCCTGCGCGGACTCAACCAGTTTTGCGCCCTGCTTGAGCAGCGCGTGGCAGCCTTTGCTTTGCGGCGCGTGGATCGAGCCGGGGATGGCGAACACGTCCCTGCCCTGCTCAACGGCCAGCCGCGCGGTGATCAGCGAGCCGCTTTGCAGCGACGCCTCCACCACCAGACAGCCCAGGCTCATGCCGCTGATGAGGCGGTTGCGGCGCGGAAAATTGGCGGCCAGCGGCGGTGTGCCGAGCGGGAATTCCGAGATCAGCGCGCCTTGTTGCGCGAGCGCGTGGGCGAGATCGCGGTTGGCGGCTGGATAAACTTTATCCAGCCCGGTGCCGACCACGGCTATGCTGCTGCCCGAATATTTTCCCTGGCCGCGCAATGCGCCGCGATGCGCGGCGGCATCGATGCCGTGCGCCAGGCCGCTGATGATGCACAGCCCGGCATCGCTCAACGATTTGGCAAACGCCTCGGCGTTGCTGATTCCTTGCGGCGTTGCGCTGCGGCTGCCAACGATGGCCAGCGCGGATCGATTGAGCAAATCCAGCCGTCCCTTTACATACAGCAACAACGGCGGATCGGGAATGTTCAGCAGGGCTTGCGGGTAGCCGCTGTCGGCAAGGGTGACGATATGGTTATTGCTGTCTTCCAGCCAGGCCAGAGCAGGTGCAATGACATCGTCAGCGATGCCTTTGCCGATTTCGGCGGCGACATCTGGTTTGACGACGGATTTAAGTGATCTGACGGAGGCGGCGAAAACCGCATCCGGTGAACCGAATTCATTGAGCAGCCGACGCGCGCTTTCGCCGCCCAAGCCACGCGTCAGGCTGAGTGCCAGCCAAGCTTTACTCATAAGTCAGAAATATAGGCGACACTTGGATGTCCAAAGAATGACCGTACCAAGCTCGGATTATTTCTGATTGTGTTCAATTGTGAATCAACCTTTTCAGCCAATTTCTCCCCCGTTC
>Ga0315268_10005095_pt1 | contig 14163 bp, 4 predicted proteins | sample C1_top_MG_FD_204535 | JGI IMG/M metagenome (GOLD analysis project Ga0315268, IMG submission 204535) | Sediment microbial communities from Yellowstone Lake, YNP, Wyoming, USA - C1_top | ecosystem: Environmental > Aquatic > Freshwater > Lake > Sediment | place: USA: Wyoming | collected 2017-08-01 | reverse complement strand
TGATACTTGCCTTCCTTATCCTCGGTTTGATTTACACTACCACCATCCCCTTGTTTGAATCACCCGACGAGCCATGGCACTTTAACTTTATTCGGTACGTGGCGGAAGGCTATGGACTGCCTTCACTACTGGACAATGCAAGTGGCGCGTACCAAGAGGTGGGTCAGCCACCATTGTATTACCTGGTTGCTGCGCTGGCCACGGCGCCGGTTCGCGTAGACGATTTGCGCTCGTTGGTGTGGCACAATCCGGGTTTTGGTTATCATGCGCCCGGCACGGTCAACGATAACAAGAACTTGCTGATTCACACTGATCGAGAAGCATTCCCCTGGCATGGCGCAGCGCTGGCGATCCACCTGGCGCGGTTGGTGTCGTTGGCGTTCGGCGCGCTGACGGTGCTTGCGACGTGGGGGCTGGCTGGCGAGGTGTTTCCCGACTCGGCTTTCGTTCCGCTGGCGACAGCGACCCTCGTCGCGGCGACGCCGCAGTTTGTGTTCGTGAGCAGCGTCGCCAGCAATGACAGTTCTGCCGCAGCGCTTTCGACGGCGGTGTTGTGGAGCATCGCCCGGATGTGGCGGTTGGGCGTCAACACCCGGCGCGCGGCGCTGACCGGTCTGCTTGTCGGCCTGGCAAGCTTGACAAAGACGAGCACCATCTTGCTCGGCGTGTTTGCGGTCCTGGCGATCGTCGTCGCACCGTCAACTGCTGGCCCGGTCCGACGCTCCGGCGGAGCGTCGGGAGCCCGCTGGAGGCCGCTCCGGGTGACAAAATTGCATCTGCGGGACATGGTCGTATTGGCGGCCGTGGCGCTGATTGTGGGTGGGTGGTGGTACGCGCGCAATGGGTGGCTCTATAGCGACCCGTTGGGCTTGCGTGTTCATCTCAATACGCCATGGGCGCGGCCCACGCCAGTCCCACTGACCTCGGTGCTTCCGACTCTGCCCATGATCTATCGTTCCTTTTGGGGCGCTTTTGGGTGGGGCAACGTCGAAATGTCACCAGTGATGTATTATGCTATCGCCCTGGTTCTTGTTGCTTCATTGGCCGGGTGGGCTGGCGCTATCGCGCGGAAAAGAGCCAGCGGGGCTTTGGAGGAAACTTGGGGAAGCTGCGAGGTATTGCTGATTTGCGCGTTGTGGTGTGGCGCAGTATTGGCCTCACTGTTGCGCTGGAATCAACAGGTCGAAGCGCCACATGGACGTCTGCTCTTTCCGATGATTGGTGCGTTTACCTTGTTGCTCGTGGCTGGACTGGCACGCCTGCCTCGCTCTCGCGCCGTGTTGAGCCTTGTCCTTGTTGGTTTCTTTATGCTCTCGTTTGCCGCGCCGTTTGTCTACATCCGCCCGGCTTATGCCAGGCCTGAACTTTTTCCAGCCGATCAGGTCGCCGTTCGTCATTCGCCATTCGTCGTTCCTCCTTTGCTGTACGGAACAGAAGCGCGCCTGATCGGTTTTGCGCTCGATCGCCCAACGGCCTCACCCGGCGAATGGCTGAACGTGACATTATGCTGGACAGCCGCGCGGGTGATGACGCGCGACTATACAGTGTTCGTCCACTTGTTGGGGGGCGAAAACCTCGTCGTCGGCGCCAGGATGACCTACCCCAGTTTAGGTCGGTTCCCCACGTCACTCTGGCCTGTTGGCCTTGCGTTCTGTGACACCATTCCCCTCTATGTGGAGGCGTGGGCTCCGTCGCCGGAACTCTATGCCGTCGAGGTGGGGTTGTACGATGCCCAAACCGATGACCGTCTGGAAGCTGCCGACGCTTCGTCCGGTCAAACTGTAGTGCCACCCCTCGTGGGCCATGTGCGGGTTGCACCTGTGCAACCGCTGCGCATTTCTCCGCAGCGAGTAGTGCAAGCTGATTTTGGCTCTGCGATGTTGATGGGCTTTGACGCGCCGGGGCAGGCTCGTCCAGGCGATTCGGTTCTTTTGCAGCTCTATTGGCGCGCGATGGCGTCCATCCCGCAAGATTATACGGTGTTCGTCCACTTGATGGATAGCACAGGCCAGCTGGTGGCACAGGCAGACTCGGAGCCACGCAGTCGTGCATATCCCACATCGGCCTGGGTTGCTGGTGACGTGATCCCAGATGATCACACGCTGAACCTTCCCGCCGACTTGGCCCCGGGTGACTATACGCTCAGCGTGGGACTATACCTTGCGCCCGATGGCCAGCGCTTGCCGCTCACATCACCGTCGGGCGATACGGTTGCTCTTGGGACGCTGCGAGTGACGCGATAAACCGCAAATGTCAGATTTCAAATCTCTAGTCTCAAATCTCACATCTCAAATCTGCCTGGCCGCGCGGCGTGCAGTCCAACCTCCGATTGTGATGTGGATGATGGTGATCCTGGCGGGCGTTGCCTTTGCCATTCGCGTCCGCAACCTGGGCATCTCTGATCTCACCTTTGACGAAGCAGCTAGTGCGTTCATTTCTGCCCAGCCGTATCCAGGGATGCTCCGGTATCTGCTCGACGCGTTTCACGAGCTGCCACCGGTTTACTACATGCTGTTGCGCGCGTGGGAGTTTGCGGCTGGTCGTAGTGAGTTTGCATTGCGCTATCCATCCGTGATCTTGGGCGTGCTCGGCGTGGCGCTGACCTACCGCATTGGCCGACGCGGGTTGGGAACCGGCACAGGTAGCGTCGCGGCGCTGCTGCTTGCGTGCCAACCCTTCCACGCCTATTACTCTCAGGACGCGCGGATGTACACGCTAATGCCGGTCGAGGCGCTGTTGATGATCTACTTTTTTGACCGGTTGTGCAACAAGCCTCAACTGCGCTGGTGGCTGGCCTTTGGCGTGACGGGCGGCTTGGCCGTGCTGACACACTACTTGATGGGATTCTTTGCCGCAGCATTGTGCGTCTATCTGCTGTTTCACATGCGGGCACACCGCCGGGTGATTCTGCTGTGGTTTGGGGGGCTTGCAGCGGTTGGAGTGGTGATAGCGGGATGGCTGGTAACATCACGCGCGGGGCGGCTGCTCACTCGGATGCTGCCCAGCATCACGTGGAACGGGTTTGTCAGACGGCTGGGTTTTTCGCAAAAAATGTTCTTGGACGTCGTCTTTGGCTTCTCATGGCATCTCGCGCTAGAGTGGGTGATATTGATTGCCGTGCTCATCGCGATAGGTCTGCTGGTGGCAACTTGGAAACGCTGGCAAACGTTGAGACCGGGCGGGGTGTGGTTGCTCCCTGCCTGGTTGATTGTCCCGCCGCTGTTGCTCATCTTGACGCCGGAGCAATTGGAAGCGCGCTACAACGCAGCCATCGTGCCGGCGTACTGTTTGCTGTTGGCGCTGGCAGTGGCGTGGCTGTGGCGGCGCGTATGGCCTCTGGGGCTCCTTGCATTAGGTCTCATACTGTATGCACAAGTGACGACTCTCATGCCGACTATGAGCATCGTCAAGAGCGACTATGGTCACGTCATCAGCTACCTGCATCAGCACTCCCGGCCCGGCGATTCGCTGATCCTCAATGGCGATTGGCAGTGGGTGCAGCTCAAGTATTATCCCAGGCCGGACATGCCTACGTATTGGCTGCCGCCTACGACGCCGCCTGGCCTTGAGCCGGAGCAGGCTCGGCCTGAGCTTGAGCGGGCACTTGCGACGTCTAAGCGCATCTGGGTGTTGCCTGCTGCTGTGGAACAGACCGATCCCCAGCGCTTTGTCGCCGGATGGCTGAACGACCACGCTTATGCAACATCAGAGTATAAGGGACTGTCGCTCTACACCGTCGGGGCCTCGGCGGAAGCTCCAATCCCGTTAGATTCGCCAGTGATCTGGGACGACATGGTGCAACTGGTCAGCTTTCGATGGGTGCAGGCCCAGGCTGTGCCTGGCGAGCCATTGTTGCTCGATCTGAACTGGCGAGTGCTACGGTCGCCGCAGCGCGACTTGGGCCTCATGATTCGGCTGGCGGATCAGGACGGTGGCGTTTGGTATTTCGCCGATATAGCGATGGGCCAGTACTATGCACCGGCCTCGACATGGCAGGCGGGCCAGCGCATCGCGACGCGAATCGCTGTACCGATTCCGCTCGGCACACCACCGGGGACGTTTGAGGTGCGCGTGAGCCTCTCCTCGCTGCGTCTGAACACCGGCGGCGATTACGCGACGCTGGCCGGCGCTCAAGTCTTGCCGTGTTCACAAACGAACCCCTGCACTGCTCTTTTAGAAGGTGAGGATTTTAGGCCGCTGCACGCTACGTTTGGTGATGGGCTCGCGTTGGCCGGTTATCAAATCGGCGGCGCCGAGTTCTTGCAGGGGCGTTTTGCTTCGATCACCCTTTATTGGCAACCAGGGCGCGTGCTACCGGACGACGTGACTGAGCGCGTCGCACTGGTGGATCGCGCCGGACGCGTGGTGGAGCAGATAGAAGGACCGCCGGTCGCGGGGTGGTTCCCATCGTCGCAATGGATGCCGGGCGAGGTGTTGGCCGATCCGCTGGCGATCCTCATCCCGCCCAAGGCTTCACCGGGTGATTACTCGTTCCGTGTCAGCTTGCTTACACCAGATGGTCGTACGCTGCCGGTGTCTGGAACACGAGATTGGATAGAGGTGGGGCGTATCCAGGTCCAAGCCCGCGAGCGCCAGTTCCGGCCTGGGCGAGTCTCGCATCCGCTTGCGGTGACATTCGGCGACCGAGTGCGCTTGCTGGGGTACGACATCCAGCCAGTCAAACCAGCAAGTCAGCAATCGGAAGTGCGGCTTACATTGTACTGGCAAGCCATGCGCGAGATGGACGAGAACTATACCGTGTTCAGGCACATTGTCGGGCAGGATGGCAAACTTGCAGGCCAGGAAGATAGCTGGCCGCGCGATGGGGACTACCCGACGAGCTTTTGGATGCGCGGCGAAGTGGTCAAAGACGAAAGTATCATTCCGTTTTCGACAGAGGCCGGGCCGGGAGCTTATCACATTGAGCTAGGCTTGTATGACGCCGCAACGCTTGAGCGGCTTCCGGCGATCGCCGGGGGCACGCGGTTAGCGAATGAGATCGTCAACGTGCCGATGAGCGTAGAGCGCTAAGGGGGGACTGTTGAATGCGGTTGCGCCGGATCAGCCGGCGATGGATAGAACACGACAGCGTCTATTGGGCCAGACGACCTTTGGCTTGGCGATCGGCCTTTGGGTCGCTCGCCTTATCGCCGAGGCAACGCGAGTGCCTTGGTCGCCAGTGGCGCTGGCTGTGTTGGCCGTCGCGTCGTGTGCGGTGTTCGTATGGCTGGCACGCTGGCTCGACCGTCGCGACATATCTCTGCCTGTTGTCCCCACGCTCGTTCTGCTTGTCTATATACTCTGGCCCCAACGCGATTGGCGCGCGGCACTTGTCGTCGCTTCCATCGTGCTTCTCTCTTGGCTAATCCACATATCATCACGCAACACGCAACACGCAACACGTTTTGCGTTCCACGTTTCGCGTTTCACACTCGTCGATATCCTCACTTTTGCCATCTCGCTCATAATCTATCTCGCTACTCTCCAGAAAGACATCCTCCCTGCTGACAACGGCGAGTTCCAACTGACGGTGACAATGCTCGGCATCCTGCATCAGCCGGGCTATCCGCTCTATACGCTTGTCGGAAAGCTATTTACGCTTTTGCCGATCGGCACGCCAGCGCTGCGGTTGAATCTGATGAGCGCGTTACTAGCCGCCGGGACTTTGACGCTGGTCGGTGCAACAGTGCGCCGGATGCTGCAAGCTCGTCATGTTGAGCAGGGTGAAAAAACCCCCTCACCTGCGGCACAGACCCTTCGATCCACTCAGGCTGATAGACCCGGAACAGTGTGGGGCGGCCTGGCAGCCGTGATCGCGCTCGGGACGGCGACGACGTTCTGGGCGCAGGCGACGACGGCCAACATCCGCATGCCGACGGCGTTCTTTACTGCGTGGTGCCTGTATCTGCTGATGGCCTACAGCCAATCGCTTGCTGCCCATCGCGGGTTGCACGTCGCAGATCGCTATTTGGCGCTCTTGGCACTAGCGTTCTCGCTTGGCTTTGGGCACTATTTTGTACTGGGACTCATGGGATTGTTTTTCCTGGTGTATCTCCTGCTGGTGGATCCGATGTTGATGCGGCAGCCGCGGCGGTGGTGGAGACCCCTGGTCGTTTTTGTGCTGGCGCAACTGGTCTGGCTGTACCTGCCGATTCATGCGGTGATGGCGCCCACTCCCCAGACGCAGGGGCTGCTGTCGCCGGGCTACCTTTTGTGGTATGCCTTGGGCCAAGGCTTTGCAGGCGACATACTTGCCTTTGCCGGACCTGAGCATCTGCTTTCACGCTTGGCGCTTCTGCCTATGTTGTTCACATTTCAGATGAACCTTGCCTTGCTGGCGGCAGCGCTGGCCGGGGCGATAGTGTTAATCTGGCGCGAGTGGCGCGTGGCGGTGATGCTTATCGGCGGGTTCTTGCTACATACGTTCATCGCGATCACCTATCGCGCTCCGCAGACAGTCGAGTACGAACTGCCTGCATATGTTGTGTTAGCAGTCCTGATTGGTTACGGTATCGGTCAAGTTTCGAATTTTAAATCTCAAATCTCGAATCTCCGGTCTGCAATCTTGAGCGTGGTCGTAGCCAGCATCATGGTGGCCGGAGTCGCTAATGCTGTAGCTCACGCGCCGAGTTTCATCGCGCTGGCGGGCGACCGGTCCACACGAGAGTATGTCGAGCCGATCTTGCGTACAGCGCCGGCGGGCGCAATCATTCTCTCTGATTGGCACTATGCCACGCCGATGTGGTATCTGCAGCAGGTTGAGGGGTTGCGGCGCGATGTGGAAGTGCGGTACGTGTACCCTACCGCCGAGCAAGAGTGGTCTCTGGTTTGGCGCGGCTTGATCGAAGAGAACGTTCCACGGCGACCAGTGATCGTGACGCACTATTGGGGCTTGCAGTATGCAGCGCTGCCGTACACCTTTGAACCCTTTGGCCAGGCATGGCTTGTGCGAGCCACACCGTCGTTCGAGGTGCCGCGCGATTTTCACCCGGTTTCGATCGATTTTGATGGCAAGATTCGGTTGTTAGGATACAAGGCGAGTTTCACACGCACGTCGCCGGGGCGGCCACTGGACGTGACGCTGGCCTGGCAGACGCTAGGTCCACTCGACCGCGATTACTCGCTCACCGTGCAGCTCCTGGACCCGAACGGCGCACGCCGGGCTCAGCGGGACCAGGCCTATCCAACGCGGGCGTTTGCGCCGGGCGAGGTGCGCGTGGATCGCTTCACGCTGCCGCTGGAACCCGCCCTTACGCTGGGCCGATATGGTATCGCGGTCGGCGTGTACTATGTGCCGCCTGAGGGTTGCTGCCGCAACTTGACAACCAATGACGGTGCACAGCTTGCAACGTTCTCCACGCTTGAGCTTGTCCCTGGCGCTATGGCGCTGCCCGCGCTTTACCCGCTTGACGTGCCATTCGCAGGCGGGCCGACGCTTGCGGGCGTGGATTATGACTTGAGCAATCCATCGTCACTCCGCGTCTATCTGCATTGGCGAGGACCTAGCCCCTCGGGTGTCGTCGCTCGCATCGGCGACCTAGCGGCAACGCTGCCGGAGCTACCAGCCGGCGCAGCGCTTGTCACGAGCTACGATGTGCCGACAACCCTACCACTCCGATTAAGCGTGACCGGTGCGGACGGCCTCGCGCGGATTGGGGCGAATGTGTGGGGCTGGCCGGTTCGCGAATTGCAGCTTCCAGCTTTTCGCCCAAGTGATCGGTGCGTGGCGTTGGGCGATCAAATCATGCTGACGAGTGTCGAATCGCCACAGCGGAAGGTGGCACCGGGTCAGCCGGTTGACGTGACGTTGCGCTTCCTCTCGCTCAGGCCACTTTTAACGGACAACGTGGTGAGCGTTCGTATCGAGGGGACAGATGGCGCATGGCGCGTATCCAGTGATGATCGCCCGGCGGGCAACGCCTTTCCCACGCTCAAATGGATCGCAGGGTCTATTGTAGACGACCGGCGACTACTTGCAGTACCGGCCCTTGCCGCGCCGGGTCACGCCTCTGGTCACCTGACGGTATACGATGCATTCCGCGAAGACGTGCTGCCGCCACTTGACGCGCGAATGGGCGATAGTGTTCCGCTGGAAGAGTGGAGCGTGGAGCGATGAGTGCTAGTGCTTTCTAGTGGGGTCTTGTGATGCTCTCTGGCAGCACTATGCGATCCGCATCCAATCTGACGCCATCCGGTCCCATCGCGACTAGCCGCGTGATCGTCTTGGCATCATAAAGCCCTACGGCTAGACGATACTCCCCCGGTTTGACGGCTGTCAAGTTCAACGTCACCGTCTCGCTGACCACCTCGCCGGCCGTCCACCACGACGTTGGATAACGACCTTCCAGCGGCATCGCGTCGTGCTGCGCCGCGATCTTTTCATCGGCCGGATCAAACAGATGGACAAAGACCGTGTAATCGCCGCGTGGCGTAGCTATCGCCTGCCAATACAGCGTGAGCGCGACTGGCTGATCGGTTGACGTCACTTGCGGGTTCAAGTCATAGCCTAGCAACTTGATCTGTTGCCCAAACTCTATATTGCTGCGATGCTGCATTGGCGGAACCGTAAAGCTGCGGGGATGACCGGCGATCTCGAACGCGGAAGGTGCAAGGTAGGTGCCTTCTTCGACTTGAGTTGCAAGATTGAGAACTGTCACGCCCAGGTGATACTGGCCTGGCGCAAGACTGGTCGGAACGTTCAACGGCATCTGCCCAACGACATAGGCCCCGGCGGGCCATAAAGACGATGAGCTTCCCGGCACCAGGTCGAGTGTCTGTGTAAAGACGGGTGTGTTGGTCGAATCGTAGATCGTCCATCGTGTGATGCGGTCTGCTGACTGTGCTGATGTTGCCAGCCAGCCCGCAGTGGCGGCGAGCGTCGGGGCGCCCTGTTGGTGCGTCGCCGGGATACTGAGCGTCGCTAACGCTAACTCAGGCCCAAAGTGGGCCAGGGTAGGGGAGTCCAGTGGGCGGCGCGCATAGAGTGTCAACGCGACGTTCCCCTGAATATATTGTCCCAGCCCGGCCAGCGTTGCGGCGTCGTACAAGATGACCTCGACCTGGTAATCGTTCCCCGGTAGTGTTCCTTCTGGCAGCTTGAGCGTGTATCGGTCGGAGACGAGCTCTCCTGAACGCCACAGACTGGTAGGTAGAAAACCATAGCCCGGCTGCGTGTCAATTGAAGTCACAAGACTACCAGATGCATCTCGCAGTCGTACTGCAATCTCATAGTTAGCCTCTACAGGCTGCGCCACTGACCAGTCAAGCGTGACGGTCAGTTGCATTGGCGTCACCTGTTCCGCGTGCACGCGATGCAGGCGGATACGATCCCCGAATCGCGAGAGTACCGCAGCTTCGCTCACACTGGCCTCGTTGCGAATGTATACCGGGCGCAGGTACACCGGATCTGATCCAGCCAGCACCTTGATAAGGTATACACCTTGAGGTATCTCTGGTGGGATCGGCAATGAGTGAACGGTCTGCGTCGTCGTGATGGCGAGAATCAGGGCCGTGGACTCTGCCAGCGTTGGCGCGCTTTCCAACCCAACCAGATGCTGGGCGGGGCTGACCAGTTGCACCGAGACCGTCTGCGGATTGCCAGCATTGATCCAGTTCAGGCTGACGTTCAGCATTTGCCCAGCCCGTAACTCGTCTGCCGAGAGGTTGTAGGACTCAAGTCGCAGGCCCGGCAGCAGTTCTGCACCATTAGGGTTGTGGTGCAGGTATGGTTGAGAGCTAAAATCCATCGTTTCGTCATTGGCAGTTGTAACGGGTGCGGAGTGCACGACAAAGACTGAGAGTGCAATGAACAAGATCAAGCTGCACAGGAGCGCAGGGACGCCGAGCTTTAACACAAAGGCACCCAGGCGCGAAGACAACCAAATGATCAAGCCCTGTGACTTACCTCGGTGATTGGAAAAGATAAGCAATACTAAAAGCCCAATTGCTGCAATAGCCGACATGCCCTCGGCCACAGCGCGTAGCGGCGTTCGGCCCAGTGATAGCACGACGGTGTGATTGCCTGACGTCAGGTCAAGCACAACGCGCCCAGAGCTGTTGGCAGGGCGAATGGATGTGGACTTGCCGTCCACAGTCGCTTGCCACCCGGGCCACCACACAAGGGGAAACGCAACGCTTGCGCCAAAAGGCCCCGCCGTCACGTGCCACACCTGTCGGGTCGGAGCCGCCTGTGACCTGGATACCGCTGCATCGCCCTCCAACGTCACCGCGCGCATGAATTGGTTTGGCTCGATCAGTGCATCGGAAGTATACAGACGCGGCACAACCTGGCGCGGCATATACTCGTAGCGGATCGTCGTGCCAATGTTCGCGGTGAACATCTCGTAAAGCTGTAGCTTTTCCGTTGTCACATCCGCCGGGGCAATGTAGAGCCGGGTGGGGTGCAAGTTGGCAAGTGCAGTGACGACCAGCAGCAAGCCGAGTACCACAGCTATATACTGCGTGTTGCGTGTTGTGTATTCCGTGTCTTGCTTCTTATCCCCTCCCTCTTGCGACTTGCGCACCGCGACTTGCGCTGTGGCCAACGCCGTGAACACGGCCTGCACTGTCAGGAATCGCCACGGGAACTGGACAATCGGCAAGTATGGCACGTGATCCCACACTGGCTTGGAAAGCGGTGTGACCATGACGGTCGAAAGAAATAACCCTGTGAGTGTGAACGTGGACAGTGCATCCAGTTTGCGCCGGCGGATTGATTGCACAAGGATGACAATGACGCCCGTCGCAGCCAGCGCCGCCTGAACGGAACTCATGGCAAATGGCGTTGTCTGACCCACCTCGTAGTCGAATGCCAGAGTCGGCTGAACGAGGTCTAAACTGCGAAAATGGTTCGAGTAGTTGAAATAGCCGGTCGTCTGCTCGCCAAGCTGGGCATACTCCCTCTCAAGAAAGTAGGGTACCCAATTCCACGCAGATAGCGCGAGGCCGAGTATCAGCCCCAAGATGCAGGGTGCAAGCCTTGAGGTATGACTTTTAAAGTTTGAGATTTGAAATCCGATATAGAGCGCCACAAAAACGCCAAAAGTCAAGGCCGAAAGGTTGTGAGTGACCAATAGTCCGCCAAAGGCCAACGCCAGTGCGACAACCGAGCGCGCATGGCGCTTTTCGAACGTCCCATCTATCGCCCACAGGATGAGCGGGAAAAACACGAACGCATAGAACTCGGAGAGCGAGTCACCGCGCGTGTAGATGTTGACCAGGTGAAACGCGGCGAATGCGTACGCCACCGCCGCCAGCCATGCGCCGGTCTGGGAAAAGTGGTGGCGTGCCCAGCCGTACATCGCAAATGCTGAGGCGATAAAACCGAGTGTCTGCGTCAGCTTGATCGCCGTGAGAATGTCCAGCCCGACGACATTCAACGATCCGGCAAGATAAAAAGGCAGCGCGGCATAGTAGCTGAAGAATGGATAGCCGTAGCCATAGGCTGCGTCCGGCATCCAGCGGACAGGGAAGACACCAGCGCGCAAGTTGACAGCCATCTGGTGGGTGCGCCACAACAGGAATGGGCTATCGCCGCCGGCGCGTGTGTTGACGATGCCTGGCCCCCAAAGTGGCGCAGCCCCCAGGAGGGCGAAGAGCAACAGCGTGATCGCCGGCAATGATGAGATCAATTGACGAATGACCGCTTCGCGTGACGAGCGACGGAGGGGATGTGCAGCAGTCTGGGAGAATTGGGCGAGCGTCATTTGTCCTTTGCCACTTGTGGGTTTGTCATCAGGGTAGAACCTGCACGCTATCGCCGGCCACGTTGCCCGCTGCATCCAGCACCGGCAGCCGCTCGCCCATGTCACGGCGATACAGCCCGACGATGACCTGGTCGCGCTTGGCATCCCATGCGCTGGAAAGCACGTGCTCGTCCACGATAATATCGCCGGGCCGCCATTGCGACATGGGATAAAGGCCACCCGCCGGGTCGCCATCGTGTTGAGCCACGAGTGCGCCATCACGCTGCACGTGGACAAACACGGCATAGTCCGTGTCCGGTGTCTGCGGCGCATACCACATCAGCCGCACGCGCTTTTCCTCGATTTGTGCCCCGACGAGTTGTACGCCGTTGCGGAACGAGGCCACCCGCTTGGGTAGCGAAGAGTAGGGTTCGGCCCGGACAGTCAGGTACGCTACAATAGGCTCTGGGTCACGATCGCCCTTGGAAAGCGCCCCCTCGCGTAACTCGATCACGGATTGGCGCGGCAGGAGTGCTAGGTCACGCCGCCAGTCTTCATAAGGCCAGAGTAACAACAACGTCGGCCCGCTACTAGGAGGCGGCAACTCGCCGCCGGTTTTGACAAACGTTAGAATAGACTGCGGTGGCACCAGAAACTGTGTGTTGACGAAACCTTCCCACAGCCCGCGATCCAGAAACACGCGGCGATCCGGCATGGGTGACCGATTTGATACAATCCACTCATTGCCTGTCCAGCCTGCCCCTGTAAAGCGATTCGTCTCGGCGGCCAACTGCGCGCCCGCGTCGTCAAACCAGAACCTCACGCTCTCGTCCCGCGCATAACGCCCAAAATAGTCGTATCCCGCAAAAGCAAGGCTCACTGCCAACGCAAGAATCGCCCAGTACCCAATCCTCATATTGCGACCTGCGATTTGAGACTTGCAACCTGCAATCTGATCCAGTGTCAATGCTGGAAGCACTACGGCGATTGGCAACACTCCTACCGCCCGCAGGAAATGCGGCGTATCTTCAGCCAGGATCGTCGGCACCAGCATGATGACTATCCAGAGGAGGGCCAGTGCAGAGGCTACGTCGCGTCGTGCCCGGATGAACGCGATCGCGACTCCGGCGAGGAAAAAGACGCTCATCAGCGGGTCGAACACTGGACGGTAGGGCAGGTTATGCCGCGCGATGAAATCGCCGCGCCACACAAACATCCCCAGTGCGCGAACCACGTTGCGTGCCAGCGTCAGCCAGGGGTCGGGCCCGCCGATATCCGGGTTGAAAACCGTGACCTGTCCACTTCGCCCCATCACAACCCGCCAGTGGCTGAGGGTATAGATCGCCAATGGTGCTACGACGATCAGTGCGGCTGCGGTGAAGGGCAGTGCGGCTCTCAGCGCGTCAGCTCTCGCCTGCGGATGCGCCAGCCAGGTGTAGACAATCATGGCGGCGATGATCAGCGGTGTAAAGCGCGCAGCCGAGTAGGTGTAAAAGCTGAGGCCGTACAAGATCCCGGCTGCGATCCAGTGGCTTGCGCGTTTGGTCCGCCATCCGCACGCGGCCTGCCAGACAATCAACGCGGCGAACAGCGGGAGCAGCACAGCCCGCAGTCCGATATGCGCCAGGTGGACGTGCCACAGCGTCACAGCCAGGATCGCCGCCGAAAGCAGCCCCACGCGCTTACCGAATAGCGCACGCGCCATCAGGAATGTGGCAGGAACCGTCAGCAGGCTGGCGAGCGCGGCGGGCAACCGCAGCGCCAGCGGGCTGCGCCCCAGGGCGGCGACCGAGAGCGCGACGAGGTAGATGAACATGGGCTCGCGGCCATTGTTCGCGGTAAAGTACAGCGCGTGCTGCCCGCGCAAGACGTTGAGCGCATCCAGCCCGTTGAAGGCCTCGTCGCGGTAGAGGCCAGCGGGGATGTGGCCCAGCCCGGCGAATCGTAACACGGCTGCAACCAAGATGATCGCGATGAGCGCGAGCACTTCAGGACGTGAGAGTCGTTGCACGCGGGAGATTATAACATGCGAGTGAGGGAAGTCAATCAATATGACTCTGCATATTTGTGCTACAATCAAAACATGCTGAGGATTTTCATGCTCTGGTGAGAGCTGCGTAGCCGATAGGAAGAGGACTCTATGAATCAGACTATACCCGATGGGATACCTACGACGATTGTCATCTTGGGCGCTTCGGGTGACCTGACACGGCGCAAATTGGTCCCGGCGCTGTTCCATCAATATCAAAAGGGACGCCTGCCAGGCAGCACCCGCATTGTCGGCTTTGCCCGCCGACCCTACTCTCACGACGAGTTCCGCGCTCAATTGCGTTCCGGCATGCTCGAGTTCGCCAGCTGGGTCTCTGACACAACAGCTTGGGAGGCCTTTGCCGCTTACGTGTGGTACTTGAGCGGCGACCTCGACGTGCCCGGCGACTATCAGCGCCTGCAGGCCTTTCTGTCCGAGCTGGAAGCCGGC
>Ga0315268_10005094_pt1 | contig 14163 bp, 20 predicted proteins | sample C1_top_MG_FD_204535 | JGI IMG/M metagenome (GOLD analysis project Ga0315268, IMG submission 204535) | Sediment microbial communities from Yellowstone Lake, YNP, Wyoming, USA - C1_top | ecosystem: Environmental > Aquatic > Freshwater > Lake > Sediment | place: USA: Wyoming | collected 2017-08-01 | reverse complement strand
GCCGCATTATTTGTTTTTGTGCCTGGACCTGTTTCTGCGCCTGAGCCTGTTTTGTTTGCTGAACCTGTTTCTGCGCCTGAGCCTGTTTTGTTTGCTGAATTTGCCCCATTAATGTAGCCTGTGCTGGTATCATAAGCATGGCCGTTATCTGTTCTTCTTTTTGCCTGGTTTGTTGTTTTTGCCCTGATTCCTGAATCTGAGTCTGTTTTTTCAGCTGCCTTATCTGATGATAAGACATTATGCTGTCGCGCCAGGCCTTTTGTGTTTTCTCCAGGCTGAAAGCCTTTATGTATGCCTGTCTTTTTTCCAGGCGACCGCTCATAAAAGCAAAATACAGCCGATTCACTCGCAGCGGTGATATTTTTGGCTTCGACATCTGGACAATCTTGGTTTCGGTGAGCACTTTCGGAGATTCGACAGAAAACGATGCAAGCTTTTGCTGTGTCCTCGGCTGTAATGTTCTCATAGAAATTGCCCGCGGCTTCTCTTTCGTCAATAGGGATAGTCCTTTGGCTGATACTTCTTTAGTTCCTGAGAGACCGCGAGTATAAGATTCACCAGGACCAGCGCCCTCATTACCTTTCAGATAATTTGGCTTCTCATATATTCGATAGACGCCAGGCGTCTCTTTCACGGCGCGCACGTTCTCCAGCTTATAGGCTGCCGAGCCGTATTCTATCTTTATGATTTCGCGCATATTCCCGAATTCATCGGCATAATAGCTGCGGCTTATTCGGCCCACGGGCCTGTTAAGCCAATCGTAAGCATTAGCGCCTATCCGCGCTTCTTTTATGGCCTGTCGTATCTGCATAGATGCCATGGTTTTCATATCGGTTATGAGCCGCTGACCTAATATATTTCTCTGCATATATCCGGCCTTATACGCTTTTTCCTGGACGCCGAACATATCGTAAACCTTAAGGTTAGATGTTTGCTCTGTCATCATTCTGCGGCCGAGCGTCTTTATCTCTGATATCCTGGACGTCGTCTTTATGCCCTGTATAAACGAGCCCGTGCCCTTAAACCCTTCGGGTATGAACATTTTGCCCGTGCGGGCGTCCATGTTAATAACAGGTTTCCTTAAATCAATTGTTTGTTTGGGGCCTCGCCATAGATTTCTTTCAACATATTCTTTTTCTGCCAAAAGTTTCTCTGTTATTTCCATGTCTTTAATCTGTGATTCCGTTGGAGTTATTCTCAGCGGTTTAGTGCCCTTAGGTTTTATACCCATCTCGACAAGCCCCTCAGGCACATAAGCGGGCAATTCGCCGATATTCTTGATTGTTTGTATTTTTTCGGTTATACCGCGTGCCCCACGGCCCATACCCTTAAAGAATAAGTATTGCCCAGCCATCTGAGTGGCAAAAGCGCCTGGGCCGTAAGCTACTTCGGTTTCCTCGATGGCCCGCGGCAGCCCTGTTATAGTGCCCCATGGATCCCTCACCGTCGCTATCGCTGCCGCTGGTATGCTTACTATACCCATCACGCCGGCTGCTGCCAGCCTGTTGACCTCGGCGCTGGCGAATCGGGCCCGAGACTGTAATGATTCAGCCAGGCTCGTATTCCTGGCCTGTTCGCTTCTTATCTCGGCCTGTGCGTTCTCGGATTCCGTCCTGTATGTTTGTGCTCGTCTCGACGCGCCTGAAAGCATATTTTCATAATTATTAGATGGTTGTTCTTCTCGCATAATCTTTATTTCTTGTGTCTCGGGCTTGACGGCCTGGGCTGCCTGGGCCCGTGTTGCCGTCATAGTTTGTTGATTATATGATAATGTTTTGCTGGGCGTAAAATTGCTCTCAAAATCCTCAGCCTTTAGACCTATCAGCCGTGTTAATCCCGGCTGCCTGGCTATATTTTGCGCACGTATTTCCGCGTTCGCTTCTTCTATTTTCTGTGCAAAACCAGCCGAGACAGTCATTTTTTTTCCATTACCCAAATCAACAGAATAAAGAGTTTCTGTTTGTTGTTTTTCCTGTGGTTTCTGATATATATGTTCGCCTACTTTCGTAAACCGCTCGCCTGGATAACCAGCCCATACTTCTTCGACTATCGTGCCGTCTTTTCTTTTGACCAATTGACGACGTTCAATCATTTCAGGCATTTATATTCCCGCGTTTATTTTATTTTTGTCACTATGTAGTTCGTCATTAGTGGCGCCATCTTTTGTTTTATGATACCTTATTTCCACGGGCTGAATCATAAGGCCTATATCAGCCCATGGATACAATTTTAGATTCTGCCTTATTTTTATGAATATATCGCTTACGCCCTTGATAGAGTAGCCCGTGTATTCGGCTATGCGTTCGATACTGAATCTCTCTTTGAATCTGAGCATATATATCAGCATATGCAGCCGCATGTTCTGTTTTTCCTCATACCGAGATTTCGGCGCGTCGTCCAGGATACCGTATTTTTCGCGGGCCTCGAGACGACATTTAAGGTATTTTTCCTCAAACTTATCCGATGGTTTCTTTACTATCATCTCGCCGAAATAGAACGGGTGAGTTCTCATAAGGGTGAGCCTGTCCTCGCCGCGCCTCAGCTTATGCTCAGATTGTAAAGTTCGCCATTCGTTACTGAATTTCTCGAGAAGCCATACGTCGCCAGCTGCCTCACCGAATGGATTACGGACGCGAGAATAGACGACGACAATAAGGTTGCCAGGCTCGGTATCGGCCCGAGGAAACAGTTCAAACCATATCTTAACCCTGTGGTTTCTGAATTGGCTCGTTAGATCCTGGAGATTCGGGATACAAAGAAAATGAGCGCCGTGTTTTTCCTTTCGGACGTCTGCGGCATATTTCTTGACTATCTCCTTTTGCTGCTCAAACATGAAGTCCATTTTATAGAGAAGATGAATAGCCTCGTCATATTGTAATGCGCCGTTATTCACCATGTCATTATATCTATCGTCCATCTCGACGGGGGATTTAGTGTATATTATACTCTTTCTAAAGGTGAATGTATCGGGCCATAATTTGCGGCATAGTTTCGCCGTAAACATGCTTTTGCCCTCACCCTCATCGCCTGTGACGCCCGCGCATATGTCCATGCCGGCCATCAATCTGCTCTTAAAGAGATTGTTTATATCCGTCCTGTGAATGAGAACGGCCTCAGTCTGATGTTTCATCAAATCTTTCAATCTCGGGGCCGTCATTCGATTCATAGAGACACTAATTAATCTTACGCTGCTCGGGCTTTAAAGCTTTTGCAGCCCCCACGGCCTTGTCCTCGGACGTCATGAGTATGCCTAAGTTCTTGCGCTGTTTCAGGCGCATTAATTCCTGCTCTATCTCGTCCAGGCCCTCGGCTATCCTGGAGAATAATGATAATTGCTGCGGCTCGGGCCTGCCCCGCGTGTCTCTCAACATATTTTTAACAGTTTCAAAACCCGCGTCAATATCAGGGTGACCGTCTTTTATATATTTTTTGAGTTCGGCCTCGAGAAACAGCGGCCTCAGAAAACCTATCCAATACTCATAAAGAGCAGCATAGGCCTTTCGTATGTAGCTCACGTCGCCGGCGCGGACGTTTATCATGTTCTCATGTATGGCAAAACGCACGGATTCCATGAGATTGAATTCCTGGACGCCGAACGATACCCACGCTATCTTTCGGCGAGGCTCATGCTCGGGCTTATTCGGATTTCCTGGTATATTCTCGCTTAACAATATCCTCACCCATGAATGACAGCCCTAAAAGCCGCACGGCCTTAGGCAATTCCCAGCACTCGCCTGTAAAGCTGAATTCAGTGTGCCCATAAGTGCCCGCAGTGAGCCAAAAAGGCTTTAAGCGCCCCCGTCCTTTAAAGCGCTTTTTCATGGCTCACACCGCTATGGTCGTCACATTCTGCGCCTTAGTAGCCAACAGTATCTTAGTTTGATTCACCAGGGTATCCACGCTCACCTGCACGGTATCTAATTTTGCCTGGGTAGAGCCGAAATTCTGAATGGTGAAATATACAGAGCCTAAGACGGCTATTAACGTCAGAGCTACGAGAATAAGCAAAAGCGCTTCTTTCGCTGCGCCGGCCAGCTTACCCTCATTCCACGTGCGGACGACCAGCTGACCTATCTGTTTGGGATCGAACGTTAGATTGTCGTCACCCTTTTCTCCAGGCTTCTTTTGGTATTTTAGCTGGCCTTTTTCCGAATTAAAGGATATTTCGGGCACGCTGCCGTCGAAATGGACATAGCCGTAATCGTCGCTGAATGGAAATACCTCGGGTGACGACTTCCCTATGTTCAGCTTTATTATCTTTTGCTCAGGCCTGGCATAAGTGACTATGGCCCTGAAGTTCTCGGGTATGTATCTCACGCGGTAATAACCGCGCTTGACCAGCTGCCTGACCTCAAACCATTTTATAATCTTGAATATGGTAAAGCCCACGGCTATGACGCTCAGTATCATATAGACTATGAGCGCCACTAAAGTCAGTATGTCCAGATTCTCAAACATTCTATCACCTATGGATTAGCCTGGTTTTTGCGCCTGAATAGCGTGAAACCCTGGGGCGATTTATCAGAAAATTCACGTTTTTTTATCTGCGATATTTGGGCGTTACGCTCGGCCATGCCCACGCTGGACGAGCCGGCAAAAAAGGCGTCACGTATAAGGCATAAGAAGTTTGCCCCTGTCGCTTTTGACGGATCCGCGTTCTCGGGGGGCATGAAAGATGTTTCGACAGCGCGCCACTGCGCCGATAAGTCCGTGAGGGCCAATAAGTCATAGTTGGCCCGCGTGAGCTCGGAGCGTTTTATATTAGAAACCTTGAATTCCTGTGTTAGATCATAAGGAAAAACAGCTGATAGTTCAGGCTGTGTTATCTTGAAAAGATATCTATCCGACGGGGCCATGTTATCGGAAAACGCTGATTGCCCCTCAGCCTGAGATTCCTGAAAATCCCTGACCTCCTGGTTAAAGAAACTTTCTTCATCTGTCAAAACAGCTCACCCCTTGACAAATTCGCCTATGTTGTATATGATATACCCGAGGCCCCATAGCAGAAGTATGAGCCCCATATAAGACCAGTCATCAGCGCCTACATAATCGCTTTTAAGGCAATAATCATAATACGAATAATATGTGGTGTTGCACTGTGTCTCATAGTCACTGCACGTCATGGTTTGATTCAGCAGTGGCATACAGTTCATAATTTGTATGCCGTCTATGAGATAGCTCAGCCCCATGAGAATGAAAAGCGTGCCGGCAAACACGGCAAACAAAAGTTTCTCGCCGTTAGTCTCGGATTTGACGGCGATGAATGATAGAAAGGCGCCTATGAAAAACAGCGCCATGAAAGAAAAGATTTCCATGTAATCACTATTCCGTCACGGGCCTTATTCCCTAAAAGTCATGTATCCCAAACTACCCATCAGGGCGAGAGCGGATACGGCTCCGATAGGAACAAGATAACCCGTTATTGTTGCCGTCAGTCCTGTGAAGTTTGCTGCGGTGACTACTGCGCCTATGATCACGAGCGCGAGTACTAATATCACGGCAGATATCGCTGCGGCGATTATTGCTGCACTACCTTTTTGGTTTTGAAACAGCTGAAACATTTTTGTTTTCACCTCGCATATATAAGAGTTCGTTTTACGCCGTATATATAATTTGTGCAAAGCTGCAAAAAAATATAACACTGTTATACGATTTGCCTTTTAGCCTCGTATATATGTTTTATTAGTATTTATTAGACAGCTGTCTATTTAATTCGGTGAAAAAGATAATAATTAAGCTTATATACATAAGCTTAATATAAAGTAGAATAGTGAGGCCCAATTATGAAAGAAAAAAGGGATTCCGAGCTGATAGAAAACCTTTTCAAGACTAATCAGGGCCAGGGCTACACTAAGAAGCAGATAAGTGAGCTATTTAATATACCCAAACAGCGCACTGAGACCATAATAAACAGGTTGTTCAGCCGCTGGGATATGCTGGACACCAAAAACATTATTACGAACAAACAGGGCGCGCCCACGCGCGTCTATATCTATAAGCCGAGGAGAACGAGACGATGGAGACCACACGGACAACTAACCTTTTGAAAGATCCGAGGGGCGCGTATAGCTATAATGAGATGATGGCTATCATAGACGCAGCCAAGAACAATATGAGGGATTACGCCCTTTTGACCACGCTGGCATTTACGGGCCGGCGAATAAACGAAGTCGTTCGCTCGCTCAAACCTAAAGACATAGACGCCGAGAACAAACTGATATTCTGGACAATAGAGAAACAATTCAACAAAAGGTCTTTTTGGCAGCCTAAGACGCGAGTGGTTAAGGCCATACCTGTCATGACGGGCGTGCTTAGCGTATTACAGGGGTATATAACAGCCCGCGGGATTCCAGCGGACGCATACGTATTTCCTATTTCTTCTACTCGAGTATGGGTGATTGTTAAGCGTTACTCTAAGATTGCGGGTGTAGTCGATAAGAAACGCATAGTCCATGCGTTCAGGCATGGTTTCGCCCTGGCTTTCGCCGAGCGCTCGACGTCACCCCTGGACATAGACGTCCTTAACCAGCTGCTCGCTCACCCATTTAAAGAGACGACGATGTTCTATTTTAGGTATAAGGATAAGAAGCCAGGTGCCATGCTGGACGATATGTTTGGCTCTAAGGATGCAGATGTGTCATGATCCAGATGGTCTGGAACAGCGAAGTGACCAGCATGAGCCGGCCCAGAAAAATGGGGCCTGAAAGAAACCTGGCCAGCTGGGCCCAATACTTCTTCTCAATCTCAGGTTTGTTGCGATAATAGGCCGCGTATGAACCGCTCAGCAGCTCTAATATGACCTCGACGGCCATGAGCAGCGCCAAAAGGTATATCTGATTCTGCACTGAGACGGCCACTTTCACCAATATATTGTCCTGGATAGAACATACGTCCAGGGCGCTGAAGTTGCCCCCCTGGCCGCTCATGTAGTAAAGCCATGTTTGGTTAAAAGAAGTGTTGTTATGGCTCATCATATAGTTCATGCTGTAATTGAATTCATCGGCCATCATGGTTTGGCCGGCTCTTTCGTCGTCTCGCTGAGTATCGTAAGTTGCGTCTCTAAGTCAAAAGCCCTGTCCTCGAGCGCCCTGACTTTAGCCAAAAGGAGACTTATGATCTCCTCGCGTTCAGCCAGGCGCTGCCTCAGAAAGTATAGCGCGCTCTGGGTATCGGCCAACAGGCTTTCATGCTCGTCCTGGACGGCAGCCTTAGGCTGCGGCGCTTTTGCGCTTTTGTCTATGATTACGTTTTCCATCTCTATCACGTCCTTTCTTTTGTTTTAATTCATCAAATTCTTTCATGGCTGATGAAAATGCTGATAGTTTGCCTAAATTATAAGTTCTGAGGGCCAAATTGGTTAATGTTTCAATATCGACTCGTTCTTTTTTGGCGTCTTTCTCGACAGCGGCGAAAACAGCAACCCCCGTTAAAGTAAGAAAGAACAAAACGCTTAAACCTGAAAAAACCAAAAAAACACCCTGTGTAAAAGGCAAAATACATTCTACAGGCATAGGAAAAGTGCCTGGGCATATGGTTCCTATCATTCATATCACCTCATACTCTATTACAATCTTTTCGTCCTTTAAGCCTATCCTTTTCATGCTTTTTTTATAGATTCTTAAGGCTTCTCCGAACGTAAAAGCATAAACAAACCCCTGTTTCTTAAGCTGATTTTCCAGCGTCGTTTTTTCCATGGCCATCACCCACTATCCAATCCATGACTATCTCGAGAAACTTAAGCCAGCCCAGCGCATAAACTATCATAATGAATATATTCCACATCACTCTAAGTGCTTCTAAAGCGGGTATAAATGTATCACCCGTTTTGATTTATTTCGTCTTTCGTTTTCATATAAAATTAGGCAGGATACCCAAGACTTTAGGCTTGGGAGGAATGCCGTGCTTCAGATTGCATAGCTTCCTGCTTAACCTCCATAACTTTTAGTTTAGATAATATATGAGCAATAACATCAATAGTCCAACCATCTCCTATAACTCCTGCAGCCGAATTTCTATCAAGACATTTAGTGTATCCTTCAGGTAAAGTTTGTAATCTTTCTAATTCAGTTTGGTTTAGAACTCTTATCTTATCTACTTCGCTAAATTCTCCTTCAAAAACTAAAGTTATAAATCCACCAATATTGTATCTGTGAAGTAACCTATCTTTTTTAACACAAGGTCTTGATTCACTTTCTAAAATTGCTCTTGACTTCTTTCTGTTTGTTTTTCCAGATGTTAAGATAGATTGTAATTCTATACCCCTATCTTTAGGTAAATCTACATTAGGAATATTTGTCCAATATAATCTTTTTCTAAGTTGTGCTGAAACTAAACTTGAATTTATTAGGATTGGTTCAACTCCTAATTCTTTTGAAATAATATCCTTATCCTCTTTCTTCATACTTGCTACATTTTCCATTAGAAAATAAGTTGGTTTAACTTCTCTTAAAATTCTCAATGCTTCAAAAAACAAAGATGATTTTTCTCCAGTTAGTCCTTTTCTATTCTTCATAGCATTACTTAGGTCTTGACAAGGACTTCCAAACATAAGCAAATCAATTTTAGGTAAATCAGTTGTCCGAATTGTTCGGACATCTCCAAGTTGAATTATATCTTTGTAATTATCTTTAGAAACTTTAATTGCAGTTTCCTTAATTTCAGAAGCATAATATTTTTCAATAGGTATGTTTGCTCTTTCTAAAGCCACTCTACCTCCACTTATCCCATCAAATAAACTTAGAATTATCATCCGAAAAAATCTCCTATTTTAAGTTGTCCTTTAAGTTCCTCTGGACATTCAAAAATATCATAGTCAAAAACTTTCTTTCCTTGCCCCATAGCCGCACATATCAGGCCCTCGCCGATATGTGTCATCTCTTTGCATCGGACGCAGCGCATGAATGGCATGAGCTCACCCCGCGTTCAGCAGAAAATCCATTAATTCCTGGCGTCTCTTTGTGAGCAGCGTTATCTGAGTTTTTTTCTCTTCGGCGTCCATGACTGTGCCGTCCGGGCTCTCGAGCCTGGCTCGCGCATTATCTATCTGAGCTATTTGTCTCTCCAGGCCGTCCTTATATTCGTGTTTTTGTGTGTCCTCGGCGTCTTTTTTGGCCTTTTCTTCGGCGTCTTTCTGCGCCCGGACGTAACCATCAACTTCATCTGCTGCGCAGCCCGGGCAACTGTTTAATTTTTCGCTGTATTCGGCGCCGCAGATGGCACATCTCAAAAGATTTATCTGCCTTATTTTACTGCCTGTTATGTAACTCTCCATAAGCGTCTCTAAAACACGGTTTGGACTTTCACTCTTTTTTTCAGTTTCAGCAAAAAAAGACTCGAGAATGTCTCTTTCGATGCTAAAAGTTTTTGTGGTTTTCATTTTTTACCAACTCCCTTTGTCATTATTGTTGTTGTAACGTATATTTAAAGCTTTCTGATGTGATGTCGATTGTTGTTGTAGCCTAACAACAACAATCGACATCGTATATATAGTATATATAAATATAATAACAATAATATATATACTGTTCTAATTACTAATAAGAAAACGTCACCTATCTAAGATAAAATGTTTGACGCCCAGCCCGAGCACTATGCCGGCACCCAAAAGGAAAACCAAAAAGATGTTTTGGCTGAAAAACTTAGTCTCGAGTTCTGTCATGACAAACATGAGCGGCAAACCGAACACGAGATAGACTTCTTTTGGCCAATTGTTTCTCAGGCCTATATAAGCGAATATAGCCAATATAACAAGGCCTCCATATATCCAGCTGCCAAAAACATAATTATGCAAACCTGTGCCCACTGTTTCTATCAAGCTCGTTACCATCTTAACCCCCCACATAATCAGCTATACCCAGGGCCAGCAAAATACTCAGGAAACCCAAAACAGCCACGCCGAGAAAACTGACCACAGGATCACCCACGGCCATGCCGAGCACAGCCCTTATCATACTCATGGGATAGAAAAACCAATTCACCAAGGCAGCCAGGATAAAGGCCCGTATGCTTGCGCCGGCTGTCGCCGAGCCCGTCAAGTAAGCCACTGCTAAAGTGGTTATGCCCGCGCCTATAAGGACGTTCACGTTCAAGAATGAGTTAATCAGGGATTCCCATATGTTCTTGGACGAATCGGCTATGTCATTCAGAAACAGCCAAAATCCCTCATAGTTCGTTTTCGGCCCGAAAGCCATGAGCACCATGCTTATCCCGAACAATACCATCAAAAGCGTGGGTATGTAGTTTTCCATCTTATCACCGTCTCGAGAGCGCTAAAGCGGCCCCCGCTATCAAGATTATGACGCCGTATTGAATGGCGCTGTAAAGCCATGGCACGCCAAACGCGAGATATATAAGGCCTATCAATATCAGGCCCGTGGTTTCGACGGCCAGCGTCGCCGCGGCTGCTATTATTAGCGTGCCCACAAAGATAAAGACTATACCTTTTGTCATCGTGCCCCCAGGCATAGCGCTTGAGGCAAAATAATCCATGGCTGATTGCAGCGTGAAATTGCCTGTGTAATTGTAAATGAAGTATTCGCGCCACATCAATATAGTGCCGCTGCCTGATTTCGTGAACAGGCCCGTGACATTCACCAGGCCGGTATAGTTCGTCAAGTCTATGACAGTGGTTATAATGCCCCCGTCAGCGTCGCCTATAACAGTGTTATAATATATTGCCGTGCCGTTATGCAGCGTGATATTCAGGCCATACATGGTCAATTCGTCGTCCGTGCTGTTTATGTAGAATGTTATGGTATTGTTTCCCCGGGTGAGATTCGGACCGTAAGGCAACATATACCAGGTTATATCGTGAAACGTATCGTTAAAGCTCAGGGTATAGTTCGTCGAGAGATAAAAGACGTATGAGGTATCCGAGACGTCCACGGACGTATTGACAGTGTCATATCCCGATTTGGACGCCAAAACCATAGTAGTGGTATATTGTTTCAGCGGTATCACGGCCGTGCCTGAGGCGTCCGTTTTCTTCTCGCCTATCAGCACATATCCCGAGCCGAGATTCCTGTAGCACGAGACTGTTGCGTCCTGAATAGGCGCGGCCGTCACTGTCAGAACATAGAAAAATATGTTCGCCGCGACAGATTTGTTTATCAGATAAGCTGACAGCGTTATGTTCGACGTCACGCCGATGGTTTCATAATATGCGCTCGGGTAATAATTGTTGTTGTAGTCGCTTATGGCGACAGTCACGGGGCCGTTAGGTATATCCAGATATGACCAGGTAGACGGATTCGTTTTATTGGTGAACGTCGTGGTATTCGTCGAGTTGCTGAATGTCACATTCCAGAAAGGGATCGCAGCCAGTGTTTCCACATCATAGACGCTTATGGTTATGGACGTCGCCACACTGACGATATTGAGCGTCCTGTTCGCTGATGACGCTGTATTGGCGAATGGATCAGAACAGGTCACATTCCACAGATACATACCTGTCGCTTTTGTCGAATTGGCCGTTATTATAGTCGCCGTGTTATTGGATACAGTCGAGTTCGTGCCTGATGCCGTGCCATTCATGTAGAGAGTGCAATTTTCTGTCGTCGATTCGTTATCTACAGCCGTAAAATTAAAATCAGGCGTGGTATCAGTGACGTTCTGATTGTTTATTGGTGAGTTGAGCGTCACGCTCGGGGGGTTTGAATCCACTACTGTCATGGTCCTGTTGTCCGATGATCCTGAGTTGCCCTCGCCGTCTATGCAGGTAACATTAAAGTAATAAGTGCCCATGCCTAAAGTCGTGTTCGTGGTTATGTTCGTGTATGTGTTGTTCAACACCGTCGCGTTAGTGCCGCGCGCTGAGCCGTTTATATACAGTGTGCAGTTAGTAGTCGCTGAGAGATTATCGACAGAAGTGAAGTTCACGTTAGGCGTAGCGTTCACCGTCGAGCTGTTGGCCGGCGCGTATAAGGTTACGCTCGGGGGGATCCCGTATGTAGCGCCGAAAGTTGCGCTGGTATCTGGATATAGCCACTGTCTCACGAACACCCAATTCGCGTAAGTGCTGCAGCCTGTGCAGCCATACATGAACATATTGAGGCTGGCCGTGTTGACGTTAGTAGTCACGGCCTCGCCTGGCGTGCTGTCAGATATATTATAGACCACGCTGGCTGAATTGTTTCTCTTGACGTCGTATATCTTGTATTGCCCGATATAACCCACGCCGTAATCGGGCCCGAACGTCGACGTGGTATCCCGTTTAGTTTGAGTGTTTATGTAATAAGCATGATAGGCTATTGCTATCCACGTGCTCTGATTGCTGAAAGCCGTGTTCGAGAATCCAGCCCATTCAGTGCCGCTGCTTGCGTTCTGAAAGCTCACATTAGCGCGCATATGATAGTTCACGCCATAGCTGGCGACGTAAGCGTTACCCACTCCCCCGCCATTACCAAACTGAGCGATTCCCCCGCTCACTGTTATGCCGCTTGATACGATAGTCCATGACGGGCTCAAACCCGTGCCTACGAAATCATCGAAAAACGGAAACGTATCCGTGCCATTACTGTAAGACGCCGCTGCCGAAGCGTTATAATACATATAAATTATTTGGCTTGACGCAGTGGGCACGGCGTCTCCCATCTCTACCCAAACTGTAGAGTTCGTGTTATTGTTGTTCGTTATGCATCTTTCAATCCAGAAGTCATAGTTCACGTTTTCCGTGCCATTCACAAACCTTAAATCATCACAATCATTTTGTAGTTTTCCAGCCTCGTAAAGATTCGTCGTGTTTATCGACAGCCTGTGGACATATCCCATTAAAGTCATGTTCGTGGGATTAGATATATTTATAAGTTGTTTCTGCGAGAACGTATAATTCCACCAGGCCCAATCGTTCTTTTCGACGGCGTAAGAATTTGCCAAGCTGTATTTAGTCTTGTCAAATTCGGCGCGCGGTATCCAATCTATCGATACGGGGCCCAGCTGCGCTTTCCAATTAGCCACTAACTTAATCTTATATTTTCCCATAGGCACGCTGTCGCCTTTGATTTGTTTCCAGGAAAAAACAGTTTCCTGTTTGGTTTCATTATGCCCATACGGGTGACAGGCAACTTCTTTAAAGCCGTTCACGGTTTCATTAACGCAGTTATCACCGTCCTTTATAAACACGGTTTTGTTCACCTGGCTCAGTGTTTCCATGTAATAAGCATAACTGTCTATCCCGCGTCCTTTATATACGTCAAACCTGGCTTTCAGATCATCCAGGTTACAGCTGGCCAACGGGCAATAGAATTCAAACACGGCTATGCCTGATGTCAAATCTGCCTTGTTTTCCAGCAGTTTGGTGAAAATCACGTCTTTGGATATTGCTGGATCTGCGGCATATACAAAAGACATCAGCGCGACTGTCAATAATAATTCTATAAAAAATACTCTGAGGTATTCGGTTTGAATGTTCATGACATTATCGTCCTCACTATCCAGCCTATGCACAAAACAGGCCAAATAATCTGGAGAATAAACTGCGTCTCAGGCTGGGTGAATGATATGAAAACAGCAGAAAAAACGGCATTAACGGGCTGTGAAAGAAATACTATGCACAAAATAGCCATTATGACGCTTATTAGCTTATCCTCGATGTTCATAATATAACACCTTTATATTCTTTTATCCTCATGGGCTTTAAAGATTTTATCTGCGCCCGCTCGCCATAGCTGGCCAGCCTGGCGCCTTTTATCGTGGGCTCTTTAAAGCTGCCTGATTTCTGCACGGCTATCCTCATATCTCTTTTGGACGGCCTGAATACGTTACCGGGATAATTGAAAGCGACAAGCTCTTTCGAGTTGGCCCGCATGATTCCGAACGACGCGGCCAGGGTATTCCTCACATGAGACATACCTATGCGCCTGGCGTCCTCGAGCGACGTAGCCGCGCTGACGGGCATGAGCTTGCCGTATTTTTTGGATACTGCTATGAACAATCCACGGGGCACTGATGGCTGCCTCATTCTTGCCGCACCTGTCATTACCATTACCTTAGGTATTGTTTTCAGCTTCATGGTCGTCTTTAGCCGCATTATTTGTTTTTGTGCCTGGACCTGTTTCTGCGCCTGAGCCTGTTTTGTTTGCTGAACCTGTTTCTGCGCCTGAGCCTGTTTTGTTTGCTGAACCTGTTTCTGCGCCTGAGCCTGTTTTGTTTGCTGAATTTGCCCCA
>Ga0315268_10005093_pt1 | contig 14164 bp, 8 predicted proteins | sample C1_top_MG_FD_204535 | JGI IMG/M metagenome (GOLD analysis project Ga0315268, IMG submission 204535) | Sediment microbial communities from Yellowstone Lake, YNP, Wyoming, USA - C1_top | ecosystem: Environmental > Aquatic > Freshwater > Lake > Sediment | place: USA: Wyoming | collected 2017-08-01 | reverse complement strand
CGTCGCCGCCCATCGGCCCGGCCCTGGGCCAGCACGGGGTCAACATCATGGAGTTCTGCAAGAGTTACAACGCCAAGACCGCAGGCCAGGAAGGCACCATCATCCCGGTGTTGATCACCGTCTATGTGGTCCGTTCCTTCACTTTTATAACCAAGACGCCGCCGGCTTCGGTGCTACTCAAGCAGGCGGCCCAGTTGGCCAAGGGGGCCAAAGAAACGGGACGGGAAAAGGCGGGGCAGATCACCAGGGCGCAGCTGGAGGAGATCGCCAAGCAGAAGCTGCCGGATCTGAACACCACCGATTTGGAGATGGCCATGCACAGCATTGCCGGCACCGCCCGGAGCATGGGCATTGAGATTGTGGAGTAGCAGCCGGCAGCCAGCAGCCAGAAAAAAAATTTGGCAACCGGCAACTGACCACTGGCTACTGACAACTGACAACTGACAACTAACCGAGGGAGAGAGACATACCGATGGCCAAACATGGCAAGAGATATCGGGAGGCCGCCGCCAAGGTGGACCGCAACCTCCGCTACCCCTTTGCCGAGGCAGTGAAACTGGCGCTGGAGGCCGCGAGCAGCAAATTTGACGAAACCGTGGAGGTGGCCGCCTGCCTGGGGGTCAACCCCCGGCACGCGGACCAGATGGTCCGGGGCGCGGTGGTTCTGCCCCACGGGTTGGGGAAAACTGTGCGGGTCCTGGTCTTCGCCAAGGGCGAAAAGGAGAAAGAGGCCCTGGACGCCGGGGCCGACTACGTGGGGGCCGAAGACCTCATCGCCAAGATTCAGGGCGGCTGGCTGGAGTTCGACAAGGCCGTGGCCACCCCGGACCTCATGGGCCAGGTGGGCAAGATCGGCAAAATCCTGGGCCCCCGGGGTCTGATGCCCAACGTCAAGGTGGGCACCGTCACCTTTGACGTGGCCAAGGCGGTGAACGAACTCAAGGGCGGCAAGGTGGAGTTCCGGGTGGACCGGGGCGGCGTAGTCCATGCTCCGGTGGGCAAGGTCTCCTTCGGGGCCGAAAAGCTTCTCACCAATCTGGCCTCCTTCATGGACACCTTGATGCGGTTGAAGCCCGCCACCAGCAAGGGCGCCTACATCAAGAGCGTGTATCTCTCCACCACCATGGGTCCGGGTATCCCGGCGGATACCGCGGACGTCAAAAACCTGGTGCGGATGCTGTAAAGGAGGCTGGGGTGCGCCAAGTGATTAAAGAAAAAGAAAAGGTAGTCCAGGAAATCGCAGACAAGGTGGCAAAGTCGCGCATCGGCATCCTGGCGGACTTCACCGGGCTGAAGGTGGAGGACATGAACCGCTTGCGGCGGCAGCTCCACGAGGCCGGGGCGGAAATGAAGGTGGTGAAAAACACCTTGCTGCGGCGGGCCGCGGCGGCGGATTCCGCCATCGGGCCCCTGCTCTCCCAGTTTACCGGCCCCAACGCCATCACGTTGGGCTACGAGGACCCGGTGGCGGTGGCCAAGGTGCTCACCAAGTTCGCCCAGGAAAAGGCCCAGCTCAGGATCAAAGCCGGGGTCCTGGGCGGCCAGGTGTTGAGCGCCAAGGATCTGGAGGCGCTGAGCAAGTTGCCTCCCAAGGAAGTGCTGGTGGCCCAGCTCCTGGGGGTCCTGCAGGGAGTGCCCACCTCCCTGGTAACCGTGCTCTCCGGGGTTATCCGGAATTTCCTCTACGCCCTCAACGCCATCAAGGACCAGAAGGGCGGGGAGGCCGCCGGTGAAACCGGCCCGGGGGCCTGAAGGCCATTGGATTGTTTAAGCTAATCAAGGCCCGGGTTAGAGCCCGGGCTGCCAGATAAGGGAAACAGGCTGACAGCCGAAAGCTGACAGCCAAGAGCTTAGGAGGAAGAGATGGCTATCACTCGTGCCGAAATCATTGACGCCTTATCCAACATGACGGTGCTGGAACTGTCTCAGCTCATCAAGGAGCTGGAAGACAAATTCGGGGTCTCGGCCGCGGCCCCGGTGGCGGTGGCGGCGGCGGGCATGCCCGCGGCAGCCGCGGCGGCCCCAGTGGAAGAGGAAAAGACCGAATTCGACGTGGTTCTCACCGCCTGCGGTCCCAATAAGATCCAGGTCATCAAGGAAGTGCGGGCCGTCACCAACCTGGGGCTGAAGGAGGCCAAAGAGGCGGTGGAAAACGTTCCCACCACGTTGAAAGAAGCGGTTTCCAAGGCGGAAGCCGAGGACGTCAAAAAGAAGTTGGAAGCCCAGGGAGCTACCGTCGAAGTTAAGTAAGTCATAACGTTGGCCCGATTTCCCGGAAGGGGATGGGATCAGGGGGCCGCCAAGGCCCAGGGTGAGAGGTTAAGAGGTGAAAAGGTCAGGTTTCCTGCTTTCTCCTTCTTTTCCCTTTCCCCGGTTTTCCCCAATGCTGCGAGCTTAGTGGATCTACCGAGGTAAGGGTAGCGTCCCCGGATACTCAGGCCATGCACCATAGGAGTATTTATGGCCAAAGCACTATCGCCTTTAAAGCTGTTCCGTAAGAATTTCGGCAAGATCGAACGGATTGTGGACATTTCCAATCTCATTGAGATGCAGAAGGAGTCCTACCGCCGCTTCTTGCAGAATGACGTGCCTCCGGAGGCCCGGGCCGATTACGGCCTCCAGGGGGTCTTTAAAAGCGTCTTTCCTATCAGGGACTTCAGCGGCGCCTGTTCCCTGGAATTTGTGGAATACGGTCTTTCGGATCCCAAATACGATGTGGATGAATGCCAGCAGCGGGGAATGACTTATGAAGTCCCCATGAAGATCCGGGTGCGTCTGGTGGTCTATGAGGTGGGTCCCGACGGCAAGGGCCAGACCATCCGGGATATCAAGGAGCAGGAGATTTACTTCGGCACCCTGCCCCTGATGACGGAAAACGGCACCTTCATTGTCAACGGCACCGAGCGGGTGGTGGTGAGCCAGTTGCACCGCTCGCCGGGGCTGTTCATCGACCACGACCGGGCCAAGATTCACTCCAGCGGCAAAATCATCTACTCGGCCCGCCTGATACCCTTGCGCGGCTCCTGGATCGACTTCGAGTTCGACCCCAAAGACATCCTCTACGTCCGCATCGACCGGCGGCGCAAGTTTCCGGTTACCATTCTGCTGAAGGCCCTGGGTTACTCCACCGAGGAACTGCTGAATTTCTTTTACCGGACCCAGCGGGTCACCTTTGAGGGTGACATGGTGCGCCAGGCGTTCCTTCCGGAGCTCCTGGTGGATAAGACCACCACCGCAGACATCCCGGATCCCAAGAGCGGCGAAGTCCTGGTCAAGAAGGGCAAGCGCCTCACCCCGCCCCTGATTCAGAAACTGCGCCGGGCCGGGGTGGAGACCATCCAGGGCACGCCCGCGGAGTTGGTGGGCAAGGTGGTGGCCCACGATATCCTGGACCCGGAAAGCGGCGAAGTTTTGGCCGCCTGCAACGAAATGCTGGCCGAAGACAAGATTCAGGTCCTGAAGGAGCGGGGCATCAAGGAGGTGGACCTCCTGTTCATCGACGGGGTCAACGTCAGCCCTTGCCTCAGGAACACCCTGGCGGCGGACAAAACCGCGGGGGTCAAGGAAGCGGTCCTGGAAATCTACCGCCGGCTCCGGCCCAGCAACCGGCCCAACGAAGAAGTGGCCATGAGCTTTTTCCAGAACCTGTTTTTCAACCCGGAATACTACGACCTCTCGCCGGTGGGCCGCCTGAAGCTGGACCTCAAACTGCGGGCCCCGGAGGAGCGCCTGCCCCTGACCCAGACCACCCTGGTGTCCGAAGACATCCTGCTGGCGGTGAAGGAGCTCATCACCCAGAAGGACCGGGAAGGACCGGTGGACGACATCGACCACCTGGGCAACCGCCGGGTGCGGGCCGTGGGAGAGCTCCTGGAAAACCAGTTCCGGGTGGGGCTGGTGCGCATGGAGCGGGCCATCAAAGAGCGCATGGCCATCCAGGACCTGGACACCCTGATGCCCCACGACCTCATCAACGCCAAGCCGGTGCAGGCGGTGATCAAGGAGTTTTTCGGGACTTCCCAGCTCTCCCAGTTCATGGACCAGACCAACCCGCTTTCGGAGATCACCCACAAGCGGCGGCTTTCCGCCCTGGGCCCCGGCGGGCTCACCCGGGAGCGGGCCGGCTTCGAGGTGCGGGACGTGCATCCCACCCACTACGGCCGCATCTGCCCCATTGAGACCCCGGAAGGTCCCAACATCGGCCTCATCGTCTCCCTGTCCACTTTCGCCCGGGTCAACGAGCTGGGGTTCGTGGAGACCCCCTATCGGGTGGTGGAGAAGAAGACCGTGGGCGGCAAGGTGCAGACCCGGGTCACCCGGGAGGTCAGATACCTGAGCGCCCTGGAGGAAGGCGACGCGGTCATCGCCCAGGCCAACGCCCCCCTGGATGGAAAAGGCCGGTTCCTGGCGGACATGATCGAGGCCCGGAAAGGCGGCGAATTCATCATCGCCACCCCGGCCCAGGTTGATTACATGGACGTCTCTCCCAACCAGCTGGTGTCGGTGGCGGCCTCCCTGATCCCCTTTCTGGAACACGACGACGCCAACCGGGCCCTCATGGGCTCCAACATGCAGCGCCAGGCGGTGCCGCTTTTGACCAGCAGCGCCCCCCTGGTGGGCACCGGCATGGAAGGGGTGGTGGCCCGGGACTCCGGCGTCACCCTGGTGGCCCGCCGCCAGGGCGTGGTGGAGGACGTGGACTCCACCCGCATCGTCATTCGGGCCTCGGAACCCTCCAGCGGGGGCGACGGCTCTCCGGTGGACATTTACAAGCTCACCAAGTTCCAGCGCACCAACCAGAACACCTGTTTCAACCAGCGTCCCATCGTGGCGCCCGGGGATTTCGTGGAGGCCGGCCAGATCATTGCGGACGGCCCGGCCACCTTCATGGGCGAGCTGGCCCTGGGTAAAAACGTCATGGTGGCCTTCATGCCCTGGGGCGGCTACAACTTCGAAGACTCCATCCTGGTGAGTGAGCGGTTAATCCGGGATGACGTCTTCACCTCCATGCACATCGAAGAGTTCGAGGTCATGGCCCGGGACACCAAGCTGGGCAAGGAAGAGATCACCCGGGACATCCCCAACGTGGGCGAAGACGCCCTGCGCAACCTGGACGAATCCGGCATCATCCGGCTGGGGGCCGAAGTGCGCCCCGGCGACATCCTGGTGGGCAAAATCACCCCCAAGGGCGAAACCCAGCTCACCCCGGAGGAAAAGCTCCTGCGGGCCATTTTCGGCGAAAAAGCCGGCGACGTGAAAGATACCTCGCTCCGGGTGCCCCCCGGCATCGAAGGCGTGGTCATCGACGCCCGGGTCTTTTCCCGCAAAGGGGTGGAAAAGGACGACCGCAGCCGCTCCATCGAAGACGAAGCGGTGGCCAAGCTCCAGAAGGACCAGGCCGACGAGATCGCCATTATTACCCAGAGCTACCGCGCCAAGATCAAGGAGCTGGTGGCGGGCAAGAAACTGGAAGAGGCCCTGGAGGACGAACGCACCGGTAACGTCATCCTGGACAAGGGCGCCACGGTGACGCCGGAGATGGTCTCCCGCCATCCCCTGGAGTTCTGGCGGCACGTCTCCTTCGAGCAGGCGGGCCTGGAAGACCAGATTGACCAGTTGCTGGACCGTTATCAGGAACAGCTCCACTTGGTGACCATGGTCTTCGAGGCCAAGCTGGGGAGGCTGCGCAAGGTGGACGAACTGCCCCCGGGGGTCATCAAGAAGGTCAAGGTCTTCGTGGCCATGAAGCGCAAGCTGGCGGTGGGCGACAAAATGGCCGGCCGCCACGGCAACAAGGGGGTGGTCTCCCGCATCCTGCCGGAAGAGGACATGCCCTACTTCGCCGACGGCACCCCGGTGGACATCGTCCTCAATCCCCTGGGCGTGCCCTCCCGCATGAACGTGGGGCAGGTCATGGAAACCCATCTGGGGTGGGCCTCCCACGCCCTGGGCCAGCAGATCGGCCGGATGATCGACAGCTTTTACAGTCTGGAGGCGATCAAGGAACGCCTGAAGATGGTTTTCGGGAAGGACAGCCTGGCCGCCCGGGAATTGGACGACCTGACCTACGAGGAATTGCGCCAGATCTGGCAACGGCATTACCAGGAAGGCATCCACATGGCCTCACCGGTTTTCGACGGGGCCACCGAACAGGAAGTGCAGGCCTTTCTCGAAGCCGCGGGGCTGCCCTACGGCGGCCAGGCCCGGCTGCGGGACGGCCGCACCGGCGAGGAGTTCGACCGGGATGTGACGGTGGGCGTGATGTACATGATGAAGCTGCACCACCTGGTGGCGGACAAGATCCACGCCCGCTCCATCGGGCCCTATTCCCTAGTGACCCAACAGCCCCTGGGCGGCAAGGCCCAGTTCGGCGGCCAGCGGCTGGGGGAGATGGAGGTCTGGGCCCTGGAGGCCTACGGCGCGGCCTACACGCTGCAGGAATTCCTCACCGTGAAATCTGACGACGTGGCCGGCCGTACCCGCATGTACGAGAAGATCTTCAAAGGCGAATACGACCTGGAAGCGGGGCTGCCGGAGTCCTTCAACGTCCTGGTTCGGGAGCTCAAGAGCCTGTCCCTCAACGTGGAGCTCCTGAAAAAGGAAAAGGCCAAAGACTAGGCCGAGGAAGCAAGTTATATGGAAAAAATGCGGGAAGTGTCATTGGAAGATCTCAACAGCCTGTTTGCCCGGCCGGAAGATCCCATTGCCATCGAGGCGGTGCGTCTGTCGCTGTCTTCTCCGGAGATGATCCGCTCCTGGTCCCATGGGGAGGTCAAAAAGCCGGAAACCATCAACTACCGCACCTTCAAGCCGGAGCGGGACGGGCTGTTTTGCGCCAAGATCTTCGGACCTGCCAAGGATTACGAATGTAACTGCGGCAAGTACAAACGCATGAAGCACCGGGGCATCACCTGCGAAAAATGCGGCGTGGAGGTGATCCAGTCCAAGGTGCGGCGGGAGCGCATGGGCCACATCGAGCTGGCCTGCCCGGTGGTGCACATCTGGTTTCTGAAATCTCTGCCCAGCAAGATCGGCAACCTGTTGGACCTCACCCTGAAAGAACTGGAAAAGATCCTCTACTTCGAGGCCTACGTGGTGGTGGACGGCGGCGACACCCCCCTGGTCAAGGGGACCCTGCTCTCCGAGGAGAAGTACCGCTCCAGCCGGGAGGAATTCGGCGACCGGTTCAAGGCGGGCATGGGGGCCGAGGCCATCCGGGAGATGCTCCAGGTCGTGGACCTGGAGGTTTTGTCCGCAGAGGTCCGGGTGGAGATGTCCAAGACCAGTTCCGATGCCAAGCGCAAGAAACTGGGGAAAAGACTGAAAATCATCGACGCCTTCCGGGAATCGGGCCAGCGGCCCGAATGGATGGTCATGGAGGTGATCCCGGTGCTGCCCCCGGACCTGCGCCCCCTGGTGCACCTGGACGGCGGCCGGTTTGCCACCAGCGACCTCAACGACCTCTACCGCCGGGTGATCAACCGCAACAACCGGCTGAAAAGGCTCCTGGAGCTCAATGCCCCGGACATCATCATCCGCAACGAGAAACGCATGCTCCAGGAAGCGGTGGACGTCCTGTTCGAGAACGGCCGCCGGGGCCGGACCATCACCGGGCCCAACAAGCGGGCCCTGAAGTCCTTGAGCGACATGCTCAAAGGCAAGCAGGGCCGCTTCCGCCAGAACCTGTTGGGCAAACGGGTGGACTACTCCGGCCGCTCCGTCATCGTCATCGGCCCGGAGCTGAAGTTGCACCAGTGCGGCCTGCCCAAGCAGATGGCCCTGGAGCTCTTCAAGCCTTTCATCTTTCACAAATTAGTGGCCCGGGGCTACGCCACCACCATCAAAGTGGCGAAAAGACTGGTTGACCGGGAGACCCCGGAGGTCTGGGACATCCTGGATGAAGTGGTGCGGGAGCACCCGGTGATGCTGAACCGGGCCCCCACCCTGCACCGTCTCGGCATCCAGGCCTTTGAGCCCCTGCTCATCGAGGGCAAGGCCATCCAGCTCCACCCCCTGGTGTGCACCGCGTTCAACGCGGACTTCGACGGCGACCAGATGGCGGTGCATGTGCCGCTGTCCATCGAATCCCAGATCGAGGCCCGGACCCTGATGATGTCCACCAACAACATCTTGAGCCCGGCCAACGGGGACCCCATTATCATTCCCACCCAGGACATCGTGCTGGGGCTCTACTACCTCACCCGGGAGCGGCCCTTCGCCAAAGGGGAGCGGGTCGCCACCGACGGCAAGAAGCCCATTCCCTTCTCCTCTCCCGAGGAGGTGCGGGTGGCCTACGATCAGGGGGCGGTGCACCTCCAGGCCCGCATTCCGGTGCGCATCGACGGCAAGATTTACCAGACCACGGTGGGCCGCATCATTCTCTCGGAGATCCTGCCCGAAGGCCTGGCCTTCGATCTCATCAACACCACCATGACCAAGAAGGAGATCCGCAAGCTCATCGCTCACGCCTACCGCAAGTGCGGCATCAAGTCCACCGTGATTTTTGCGGACCAGCTCAAGAACCTGGGCTACCGCTACGCCACCCAGGCGGGCATCTCCATCTGCATGAAGGACATGGTGATCCCCAAGCGCAAGGCCGAAATCCTGGCCCAGTCCCAGGCGGAAGTCGCCCAGGTGGAGGAGCAGTACCAGGAAGGTCTGATCACCGAAGGTGAAAAATACAACAAGGTGGTGGACATCTGGGCCCGGGCCACCGACGAGATCGCCGCGGAGATGATGGCGGAGATGGCCCGGGAAGTGGTGACGGTGGAGGAGCCGGAGCCGGAAAAACCCGGGGCCACCGTGGTGCGCCAGGAGGAGGTGGCCTCCTTCAACCCCGTCTTCATGATGGCGGACTCCGGAGCCCGGGGCAGCAAGGACCAGATGCGCCAGTTGGCGGGCATGCGGGGCCTGATGGCCAAGCCTTCCGGGGAAATCATCGAGACCCCCATCACCGCCAACTTCCGGGAAGGCCTGACGGTGCTGCAGTACTTCAGCTCCACGCACGGCGCCCGGAAAGGTCTGGCGGATACGGCCTTAAAGACCGCCAACTCCGGCTACCTGACCCGTCGCCTGGTGGACGTGGCCCAGGATGCGGTCATCACCGAAGAGGACTGCGGCACCATCGACGGCATCTTCGTCACTCCCCTGGTGGAAGGCGGCGAGATCATCGAACGGGTGGGGGACCGGGTGTTGGGCCGGGTGGCCCTGGAAGACATTGTGGACCCCCACACCGGCGAAGTGCTGGTGGAGGCCAACGAGGAAATCGACGAGGACGCCACCCGCCGCATCGAGGACGCGGGGCTGGAAAAAGTCCAGATCCGCTCGGTCCTCACCTGCCAGGCCCGGTGGGGGGTATGCGCCAAGTGCTACGGCCGGGATCTGGCCCACGGCACCGGAGTGTCCATCGGCGAGGCCATCGGCATCCTGGCCGCCCAGAGCATCGGGGAACCGGGCACCCAGCTCACCATGCGGACCTTCCACATCGGCGGCACCGCCTCCCGGCGGGCGGAGCAGAGCTTTCATACCGCCCGGGGCAAAGGCTGGGTGCGCTTCGACAATATGAAATCGGTGGTGGACCGCTTCGGCGAACTGGTGAACCTGAGCCGCCAGGCGGAGCTGGTCATTGTCAGTGAAAAGGGCATCGAAAGGGAGCGTTACCCCTTGACCTACGGCGCTCACGTCAAGGTGCGGGAAGGTCAGGAAGTGGAAGCGGGACAGACGCTGGCCGAATGGGACCCCTTCACCAACGCCATGCTCACCGAAGTGGGCGGCCGCATCAAGTTCGGCGATATCCTGGACAACGTCACGGTGCAGGAACGGGTGGACCCGGTGACCGGGAAAGCCTCCCGCCTCATCATCGAGAGCCGGGACCCGGAAACCCGGCCCCGCATCTCGGTGAAGGACGAAAGCGGGGCCACCGCCCGCATCCCCGGGACCCCGGCCTATGCCCGCTACTTCATGCCGGTGGGCGCCATCCTCATGGTCAACGAAGGCGACGAGGTCTTCCCGGGCGACGTCATTGCCAAGATCCCCCGGGAAACCACCAAGACCAAGGACATCACGGGGGGACTCCCCCGGGTGGCCGAGCTCTTCGAGGTGCGCAAACCCAAAGAGACGGCCATCATCAGCGAAATCTCCGGAGTGGTCTCCTTCGGGCGCCACATCAAGGGCAAACGCAAGATCATCGTCACCCCGGAAGTGGGCAAACCCAAGGAATACCTGATCCCCAAGGGCAAGCACGTGGCGGTGCAGGAAGGCGACTACGTCCGGGCCGGCGAGCCCTTGATGGACGGCTCCGCCAACCCCCACGACATTCTGAACATCAGCGGCCTCAAAGAGCTGGCCCGCTACCTGGTGGACGAAGTCCAGGAGGTCTACCGCCTCCAGGGCGTCAAGATCAACGACAAGCACATCGAAGTCATCGTCCGGCAGATGCTGCGGCGGGTCAAGGTGGTGGATCCCGGGGAAACCGATTTCCTCATGGGCGAGCAGGTGGAGAAATGGGTCTTCGAGGAGAAGAACGAGGAGGCCATGGCCCAGGGCAAGAAGCCGGCCACCGCGGAACCCCTGCTGCTGGGCATCACCAAGGCTTCGCTGACCACCGAAAGCTGGATCTCGGCGGCCTCTTTCCAGGAGACCACCAAGGTGCTGGCCGACGCCGCGGTGCAGGGCAAGGTGGACTTCTTGAGGGGCCTCAAGGAAAACGTCATCATGGGCCGCCTCATTCCCGCAGGCACCGGGCTGCCCCAGTACCGGGATCTGGACATCAGGCTGGCCGATGAGGCGGAAGCGGCGGAGCTGCCGGGCCCGGAAACGGTGGAGCCGGAGGAGGAGCCCGCGGTCTTGCCGGAGCAATAAAAGATTGACAGATATCAGCAAAAACTATTAAAATAATTATTTTGAGTGGGCCGCGCCGAAGCCGAATCGGGGCCCTGAGCGGAGAGTGAATGCCAACCATCAGCCAGTTGATCAGGAAGGGCCGGGAAAAACTGAAGAAGCGTACCGCGTCTCCGGCGCTGCAGGCCTGCCCGCAGAAGCGGGGGGTGTGCGTCCGGGTTTATACCACCACGCCCAAGAAACCGAATTCTGCCTTGCGCAAAGTGGCCCGGGTGCGTCTCACCAACGGCATCGAAGTAACCACCTACATCCCGGGGGTGGGCCACAATCTCCAGGAACACTCCGTGGTCCTGATCCGGGGCGGCCGGGTGAAGGACCTGCCCGGCGTGCGCTATCACGTCATCCGAGGCACCCTGGACGCCTCCGGGGTCCAGGACCGGCGCCGGGGGCGTTCCAAGTACGGAGCCAAACGGCCCAAGTAAAGACCGTTTTTGGTTTTTCGTTTTGGTTTTTGGTTAAAAACCAGAAACCAGGGGTAGACGGACTCAAGACGAAAAACGAAAAACGAAGAACGAAGAACGAGGAAGGTTATGCCGAGAAAAGGCGGAGTGGTCAAACGGCCCGTGGCCCCGGATCTGAAATATAACGATGTGCTGGTGAGCCGCTTCATCAACGGCCTGATGCAGCGGGGCAAGAAGAGCACGGCCCAGCGCATCCTTTACAACGCCCTGGACCTCATCGCCCAGCGGAGCAGTGAGGAGCCCCTCAAGGTCTTTCACCAGGCGGTGGACAACGTCAAGCCGTTGATCGAGGTCAAATCCCGCCGGGTGGGTGGGGCCACTTACCAGGTGCCGGTGGAAGTGCGATCCGACCGCCGCATCTCCCTGGCCATCCGCTGGCTTATCGGTTACTCCGCGGCCCGGGGAGAGAAATCCATGGAGGCCAAATTGGCCGCCGAACTGCTGGACGCCGCGGCCAACCGCGGCGCCACCATTAAAAAACGGGAAGACACTCACAAGATGGCGGAAGCCAACAAGGCCTTCGCCCATTATCGCTGGTAAGTTAAGGACCGTTTTTGGTTTTTGGTTTTTCGTTTTTGGTTAAAACCCAAGACCCAGAAAATGAATCGTAAACCAAGAACGAAAAACGAAGAACGAGAAACGAAAAACGACAATGGCCAGAACTACCCCGTTACACCGGGTGCGGAATATTGGGTTTATGGCCCACATCGACGCCGGTAAAACCACCACCACGGAGCGCATCCTGTTCTACACGGGAGTGACGCACCGCTTGGGTGAGGTGCACGACGGCGCCGCGGTGATGGATTGGATGGCCCAGGAACAGGAACGGGGCATCACCATCACCAGCGCGGCCACCACCTGCTACTGGCGGGACCATCGCATCAATGTGATCGACACCCCCGGGCACGTGGACTTCACCATCGAAGTCGAAAGGTCCCTGCGCGTCCTGGATGGGGTGGTGGCGGTTTTCGACGCGGTGGGCGGGGTGGAGCCCCAGAGCGAGACGGTGTGGCGGCAGGCGGATCGCTACGGCGTGCCGCGCCTGGCCTTCATCAACAAGATGGACCGGGTGGGCGCCGATTTGCCCCGGTGTTTGAGGATGATGCGGGAGCGCTTGAAGGCCAACCCGGTGCTGGTGCAGCTTCCCCTGGGGGAAGAGGACAAATTCCGGGGGGTCATCGACCTCATCGAGATGAACGCCGTGATTTATGATGAGGCCACCAAGGGCATGCGGTTCGAAGTAATGGAGATTCCCGCAGACTACCAGGAGCTGGCCGCGGAAAACCGCAACCGGCTGCTGGAAGTCCTGGCGGAAATCGACGAAGAGATCATGGAGCGCTACCTGGGCGATGAGCCGGTGACGGCGGAGCAGATCCGGGCGGCCCTGCGCCGGGGCACCGTTTCCTCGGAGATGGTGCCGGTGCTGTGCGGCTCCGCCTTCAAGAACAAGGGCATTCAGCCGCTCTTGGACGCGGTGGTGGACTATCTCCCTTCGCCCCAGGATATCCCGGCGGTCCGGGGACTGGATTCCAAGGGGAACCTGGTGGAGCGCCCGCCCTCCGATGATGCCCCCTTAAGCGCCCTGGCTTTCAAGCTCTTAAGCGACCCGTTTGTGGGCCATCTCACCTTCCTGAGGGTTTACTCCGGAGTCCTGGCCTCCGGCTCGTCGGTGTTGAACGCCACCAAGGGGGTCAAGGAGCGCATCGGGCGGCTCTTGAAGATGCACGCCAACAAGCGGGAGGAGATCAGCGAGGCCTACGCCGGGGACATCGTAGCCGCGGTGGGGTTGAAGAACACCACCACCGGCGACACCCTGGCGGACGAACGGGCCCCGGTGATTCTGGAGACGCTGCACATCCCCCAGCCGGTCATCGACATCGCCATCGAGCCCGCCACCAAGGCGGACCAGGACAAGCTGGGCCAGGCCCTGGGCAAGATCGCCGCGGAGGACCCCTCCTTCCGGGTCGTCAGCGACCCCGAGACCGGCCAGACCATCATCTCCGGGATGGGCGAGCTGCACCTGGAGATCATCGTGGACCGGCTCATGCGGGAGTTCAAGGTGGACGCCCGGGTGGGCAAACCCCAGGTCTCCTACCGGGAGACCATCACCGAGGAGGCCCGGGCCGAAGGCAAGTTCGTCCGGCAGACCGGCGGCCGGGGCCAGTACGGCCACGTGGTGCTCGCGGTCAAGCCCCTGCCCGCGGGGGAAGGCGTGGTTTTCCAGAACAAAATCGTGGGGGGCGTGGTCCCCAAAGAGTTCATCCCCGCGGTGGAAAAGGGCGTCAAGGAGGCGGCGGCCACCGGCATCCTGGGTTACCCCATGGTGGACCTGGAAGTGGCCCTCCTGGACGGCTCTTACCACGAAGTGGACTCCTCGGAGCGGGCCTTTTTCATCGCCGGCTCCATGGGCTTCAAGGAGGCGGCGAAACGGGCCCGGCCGGTGCTGCTGGAACCCGTCATGGATATCGAAATCGTCTCCCCGGAGGAATTCGTGGGCGAAGTGATGGGGGAATTGAACGCCCGGCGGGGCCGCATCACCGGCCTGGAGACCAGGGGCTCCACCCAGATTATTCACGGCCAGGTGCCGTTGGCCACCATGTTCGGGTACGCCACCGTGCTTCGGAGCGCCACCCAGGGCCGTGCCACTTTTACCATGCAGTTTGATCATTACGAACCAGTCTCCGCGTCCCTGGCGGAGGAGATTTTGGGCCGGCGTCAAGCCCGGGCATGATATTGGGGAGGAAATCCTGATGGCCAAGAAGAAATTTGAGCGCAAGAAGCCGCACGTGAACGTGGGGACGATC
>Ga0315268_10005092_pt1 | contig 14165 bp, 9 predicted proteins | sample C1_top_MG_FD_204535 | JGI IMG/M metagenome (GOLD analysis project Ga0315268, IMG submission 204535) | Sediment microbial communities from Yellowstone Lake, YNP, Wyoming, USA - C1_top | ecosystem: Environmental > Aquatic > Freshwater > Lake > Sediment | place: USA: Wyoming | collected 2017-08-01 | reverse complement strand
TTTCGTCGTTGCGAGTCTTGAAGTCGCGCCTGGAGTGAGCGCCCCTGGACTCCTCTCTCGTCAGAGCGCCGGTGACCATCACCTCGGCCAGGTCGAGCAAGTTGTCGAGCTCGAGCACGTGGACGAGATTACTGTTGTAGCCCATGCCCTTGTCCTTGACGTAGATTCTCTTGAACCTCTCTTTGAGCTCCTTGATCTTGGAGAGAGCGATCTTCAGCTCTTCGCCGGTCCTGAAGACCCCCACGTTCTTATCCATTGCCTCGCGCAATTCCCTCTTTATCTGGTAGGGATTTTCTCGGCCGTCTTTCTTGAGGACCTCGTCGAAGACTCTGCGCTGCTCGGCGTCGACCACCGCTCGCGGGACGTCCGGGACCTGCCCCTTGTTCATCACATAGTCTGCGCACTCTTTGCCTGTTATCTTTCCCCACACGAGACACTCGGCCGTGGAATTGGCGCCGAGCCTGTTTGCGCCGTGGAGACTCACGCAGGCAGCTTCTCCGCTCACCCAAACACCCTTCACTCTGGCAGCGCCGTTTATGTCGGTCTCGACACCGCCCATCGCGTAATGGGCAACCGGCCTCACTGGAATCGGCTCTACCACCGGATCGATGTCCACAAAATCTATACAGACCTCCCGTATGAGGGGAAGGACCTTGTTTATCTTATCCGCGCCGAGATGCGTCAGATCAAGATGCAAATAGTCCATGCCGGGCCCCTTGAAACCGCGGCCCGCCTCGATCTCGGTCATCATGGAACGGGAGACGACGTCCCTGGGCGCAAGCTCCATCTTCTCGGCGGCGTACTTGTCCATGAACCTCTCACCCTTGTTGTTGAGAAGATAGCCGCCCTCTCCCCTGCACGCCTCCGTGATGAGAATTCCGGAAGGCACAAGCCCGGTCGGATGAAACTGAAGGAACTCCAGGTCCTCGAGAGGTAAACCTGCCTTGTACGCCATCGCAAGGCCGTCGCCGGTCACAGTTTGAGAATAGGTCGTGAAGCCGAAAAGTGTCCCCGCTCCACCGCTCGCTATGTTGAGTGCCTTGGCGCGGAGCGCACAAAATCTTCCGGTTCCCATGTCGAATCCGGTGACGCATCTGAATTCCCCGTTCTCGTGAACGAGAGACGTCACAAAAAACTCGTCGTACCGGGTGAAATTACCGTACTTGAGAAGCGTGTCGTAGAGGGTCTGCATCTCGAAGAAGCCCGTCTTGTCAGCGGCAAGCACGGCCCTTGGAAAACTGTGCCCGCCGAACGGCCTCTGGGCGATCCTTCCGTCCTCCCGGCGCGTCCAGGGTATTCCCCAGTGATCGAGCTGGAATATCTCGTTCGGCATTTCGTGAACGAAGCGATCGATCACGTCCTGGTCGCCGAGAAAATCGCTGCCCTTGACCGTGTCCCATGCGTGAAGCTCGAAGCTGTCACCCTCCTCGGGTCGGAGCATCGCTGCGGTTCCGCCTTCGGCGCAGACGGAATGAGATCGCATGAGCTGGACTTTAGAAATAAGGCCGATGTTCACTTTGCCGCCGCTTACGCGGGACGCCTCCACAGCGGCACGAAGACCGGCCAGCCCAGAACCCAGAATGAGCAAATCGTGTGTGATGACGTCGGCCATCTATCGCCTCCATCTGAGTCAGTTCTTCCAGATGTGAAAGAGCCACGAACCCCCCGGGCGCGAGCAGCGCAACGAGCGGAGAATTGAGCTCCAATCGACCGATCAATCGCACTAGATTGCGCACGAGGTAAAGCAATCAGCAATAATACGACAAGAGAGGCGCCGCCTCAAGGAGAAAAGTTTGGGCGGCATAATAGAATGAGCTCGAAGGCGTTACGCACTTCCGCGGTCAAGAATCGCTTCGTAAACCCGCGGTTTTATGGTATACTGTGGTATACTATTGATCAGTCGAGCCCTCAACGCTCGACTCCAGCTCTCGAAAAGACGGAGAAGCCCCAAAAGCAAGATCGTCGTTTCAGTCCACCAACTGTCGAGCGACACCAAAGGAGTCTACCATGTCCTGGTCACCCGGCGTCTCTCCGAGTCCAGTCAATTGCCGTCCCCGTCTCTTGACCGGATTGTCCATGCTCATCATTTCCATGTTCATGATGTTGTCTCTTGCCGGCGCAGCTTTTGCGCTGGACAACATCGTCGATATTCACGTGAACGACGTGAACGGCAGTCCCGTCGCTCCCTATGCGGTCGGCACAGCCGTAAACGTCAAGGGCGTGATAACGTCGGACTACACTTTGTCCACGGTCACGTACTCCAGGGCCTACATCCAGGACGAAACCGGCGGCATCAACATCTACAAGGCCGGCACGCACGCGTGTTTTGCCGTGGGCGACAGCGTAACGATGTCGGGAACAATAGCCTTTTACAACGGTTCCACTGAATTGGTCTTCACGTCCTACACGGTAAACAGCTCTGCCAATCCGCTTCCCGCTCCTCTGGTCATCACGATTCCGCAATTGAATGGGACTTTCCAACCCGACTACAAGGAGCCGAACGAGGGAAGGCTCATAAGAATTAATAACGTAACAATCCCCGGCGGAGGCGGAAACTGGGCGAGCGCGACCTACACGATATCCGACGGAGTCAACACAGGGCAGCTTTACATATACAATGGGTCCGGCTGCGCTCCCAATCCGCTGATCGGACAGCCGATTCCCACCGGGGCCTTCGACGTCGTGGGCATACTGACTCAGTTCAAGGCGACCACCCCGTACACGAGCGGATATCAGATTTCCCCGCGCTACGTTTGGGACATAATTCCGGAGGAGCCCGGCCCGATAATTTTGAGCGGGCCCGAGGAAGACAGCGTGACCACTGCTTCCGCAATGATCCACTGGACCACAAACACTGCTTCGACGAGCGTGGTCAAATTCGGACCCGACACTACTTACGGCACCATCGTTCAGGACACCATCGATCTTGTGACAGACCACGTGGTCCATCTGGATGGTCTCAATCCCAACGACGTCTACCACTTCCAGGTGTCGTCAAAGGACACCGCCGGCACGAGGTCGAGCAACGATCACGTATTTGTGACTGTCTCCGATGTTGCCGGTGAATTCCACATCTACTTCAACAAGAGCGTCGACACCTCTTATCAGAAAGGCACGCCCGCGATCGGCAATCAGAACTTCCCGCAATTGCTCCTGGACAGGATCAATGCTGCAACCTACTCGATAGATTGTTGCTTCTACAGCTGGAGCTTATCGGCCCTGACAGACGCGCTCATAGCCGCAAAGAACAGGGGCGTGCAGGTGCGCTTCATTGTGGAGCAGGACAACTCCGGCAACTCTGAAATAACGCGGCTCATAAACGCCGGGATACCTCTTATAACGAGCACTTTCGGAGGCAACCACGGCTCGGCACAGAACTGGGGAATAAATCACAACAAGTTCGCCGTCTTCGATTGCCAGACGGGAACCGCCAAGAGCGACGACTGGCTCTGGACCGGCTCATGGAACGCCTCCATCTCCGGTAGCGACGACGCCAACAGCGCGCTCGTGGTTCAGGATTACGGGCTCGCGTCGGCATACAAGATAGAATTCAACGAAATGTGGGGCTCGGAAATGAGCACACCTGATGCGACCAAGGCGAGACAGGGCAGCAGAAAGTGGAACAACACGCCTCACAAATTCACCATCACGGGCATTCCGATTCAGCAATACATGAGTCCGTCTGACGGAACGGAACCCAGGATAATCGAGGCAGTCAGCCAGGCAGATTCGAGCATCTATTTCTGCATACTGAGCTTCACTAGCAACGAGCTCTCGGCAGCCATGAAGCTCAAGTGGGACGGCGTCCCCGGATTTCAGGTGAGGGGCGTGTTCGACAGCGGCTCCATAGGGCCCATCACGAACGGCAGCGAGTGGTACGCCCTGAACGGCGATCCAGCCGCTTACAACTACTGGACCCCGCGGGCGGACGTGTTCCAGGACGCGCTTCCTTCTTCCGTTCTTCTACATCACAAATACATGATAATTGACTCCAACTGGCCCGACAAAGACCCGACGGTCATTGCCGGATCACACAACTGGAGCTATTCCGCCAACACCGTGAACGACGAGAACACGCTCGTCATGCACAGCGCTATGGTGGCGAACGTTTATCTACAGGAGTTCGCGAACAGGTATCACGAGGCAGGAGGTGCGGGCTCGATACTAGTCTCGGCCGGCGATATTGCCGGCGTCACAGGCCCGGGAGTGACTCTCGAGGCCTTCCCGAATCCTTTCAATCCTACGTTGAACATCAGATACGTGCTTTCTTCGCCCGCCCAGGTGTCTCTAAAGATCTACGACGTTTCGGGACGCCTCGTGAGGATCTTGCAGGAGAATAAACCCGAGCTCACGGGCTTCCACAGTATACCGTGGGACGGAAAGGACGTTTCCGGCAGGAACTCAGGAAGCGGAGTGTACGTGGTGCGCCTCGAGGCCGGGAAGATGGTCAAGAACGAGAAGGTAGTCCTGCTTAAGTAAAGTGTGTGAGCCGTGCGGCTCGGACGCGATCGCAGCGCGCTGCCGCCGCGTGCGGCCCGCGATTCGATTCGGGCGATATCCGACTCGCTGTTAACTTTCCCCTCGGAGGATCTCACCTCCGGGGGGATTTTCATTTCAGCATCTTTTCTATCTCGCCTACTGTCGTGACATAAGCGAAGCCATACGCGAGGTTCAAAAGCGTGGCAAGGTGCATCTCCTCGTTCATTGTCGCCGTGCCGTCTGCAAGAAAGAAGGTCCGATAGTCTCTTGCGTAGGCCTCGCGCGTGGTGGATTCGCAGCACATGTTCGTCATCACTCCGCAGACGACGATGTCCTTTATCCCACAGCACCTGAGAATTGTATCCAGGTCCGTATTGAAAAAGGCGGAATACCTATGTTTGAGCACGACCTTTTCGCTCTTGAGCGGGGCAACCGAAGGATGAACCTCGCTCTCGGCAGAGCCTTCCTTACACATTCCTTCCCACCACCACTCCATTATTCCGGCGTCGATCTTCCCGGGATGGTGCACGTGGCGCGTGAAGATGACCGGCCTTTTCGCCTTGCGGAAGCCCTTGACCAGCCCTTTCACTCCCGGCAGAACAACGCGTCCGGCGGGTATGAAGCATCCGCCGTCGGGCTCGAGAAAATATTTCTGCATGTCGATGACAAGAAGCGCAGATTCTTTCTTCTTCAGCCGAAGACGATGAACGTTGAAGGATTGTATCGCGCCGAGCCACTCTTTGGTCTTTGCGCCCAGGTTCGCCGATGTCACGTACCTCTCGCCCATGCCCGTTCCTCCTTTCAACGAATTCTAATTCTTGAAACATCCGGATCAACAAGTGTAACATGATGGCATGAAAAGTATCGCGTTCCTAGCTTGTTTGTTCATGATTCTCGTCTGCGCCGCGACGGGGGCGCCTGCGCCCGCTGTTCAGGCGACGGCGGATCCCGCGCAAGTTTCGAGCCCGCGGCAGCCGGAGCCGTCTGCACTCGAGATTCTCAAGGCCTCGATCGAGGAGATGAAGCTCCAGGATTCGCTTCTTGCAGGCCTCTGCTACGACAAGACGGTGATAGTCAACTTTCTCGACGGCGATCTCGAGACCAAGAAATCAGAAGAAAGACTGATCACCGTTACTTCTATTCCTCACGGTCCCGATCTGGAAATTCTGATGGCAGTCGATGGGAAGCCCACTTCGTCGAAGGAGCGCCAGAAAAGCTTGCTGGAGCAGAAAGAGCGTGGAAAGAGCGGCAGTCCAAGGCTTGACCTCTCGTCCGACGATCTTATCTCACAATTCGAGTGGACGCTCGCAGGCTCGGAGGAAGTGAACGGCAGGCCATCCACAATTCTCTCCTTCAAGCCGAAGCCCGGAGCCGTCTACAAAGGATCCGACGCCAGGGCGGGCAAGTTCATCAAGAAAGTGAGAGGCCGCATCTGGGTGGACGATCAGGAGCGCGTGATCTCGAGGATGGAATTCAAATCCACTGCGCCGATCAAAGCTTTTGGCGGATTTCTTTGGACGCTCAATTCTCTTTCTGTGACGGAAGAGAGAAGACGGCTGCCGCAAGGAGTCTGGATAGATTCAACCGGGGAATATTTTATTGACGCCAAGGCGCTTGTCGTAAAGAGAATAGTCCGGCGCCAGACGATGCGTACTCACGATTATAGAAGATGCTCTGCAACCGCTCTTGATAGTCTCAGCACCCAGCCAATCCGAGCACGCCTCCAGTAGACCCCTACAAATTGTGCTAAAAAAGTGAAAAAAATATTTGACACCCCAACCTATTGTGTGCAATAATATTGCCTCGCAGTCCCAGGACGCCTCGTCTCAGACAAGTCACCCCGTTCCTGAAGAGCCGACTCGCTCAATTCAGGACGGGGTCCTGAGTCGAGAAGCGAACGAGCTCTTGCATGGTCTTTTAGGAGGGAAAGCCCAATATGGGAAAGGCGCAAGTGAAGTTAGGTCCTGTACAGCTAGCGGACATCTGGCCTCCGGTCCAACTCTCTGCCGAGCAACTCCCTGCCAAGCAGGCTCTTCAGTGGGCCGCGCAGAGAATTGTGGAGCTCAAGGCATGCAACCTGCGATTCGTTAGAGCGATGGACGACGCCGAGGTAAATCTTGAAGAGCTTTCCGGCGAATTCTTGACGAATCTGGAGTTCTTCGGAAATGCGGACGGTTATCTGACCGTCGCCCTCGAAATGCTGAGAAGGGGCGATTGCAGCAACGAGCAGATCTCTTCTCTGTTCAAGGCCGTCGGTATGCTGGCCGACTCGCTGGGAGAGGCAAGAAAAGGAATGCTATCCTCACTGACGGACGCGCTCAAGAGCGACGTTCTTGAATCGGAAACGCGAGTCTGTGTGGAAGCAAACGATATCGAAGAAGAATTGACTGAGGCGGGTAGAATCCGCGTGCGACCCAGGAAGGCAAGGGCTTGCGCCCCTGCCCACTAGTCGCAGCTTTTTTGTCTGACAGGCTGCTCGCTAATTCACGACCGGTTTGTTGAAGGATCCTCTGACCGGTTCTCGCTTACCCCTGGACTGCCTTCGCACCAGCACAGCGTCTTTGTATGCGCTCGGCGCGATTCCAGTGTGCTTCAAAAATGCCTTGAAGAAGCTCGAGCTGCACCTGAAGCCGACCTGCGAAAACACCTGTTTTACAAGAACGCCTTCCATCAAGAGTTCTTTTGCCTTCTCGATCCTGAGCAGGCAAACGAACTCCGACAGCTTGTGACCCGCGAATCTCGTGAATTGGCGGGACAGATGCTCGCGCGAGACACCAACGTGATTACTTATGTCCTCGACCTTCTTTATGGTCTGATAGTTGGCCTCGATAAAGTCGAGCGCTTTCGAGACTATCGTGTCGTTTGGATGCCACTCGAGCGGGCGGATAACGCCGTTGCTGAGTTTCACCACGATTGCCTCCGCCATCTTGCAGATTTGAGACGGATTCTTGAAGTACTGTCCCAGCTCGGGATTTGCGCCCGTTGAAACCGAGCCAATTTCCTGAGCAGATCCGTAGAAGAAGAACGGAAGTTCGGGACGCTCTTTCCGAACCTGAGAAGCGACCGAAACCGCGTCGATCTCAGAGAATCCAGGATTGACGACTATGCCGCCGACCTGACTGTCGGAGCGCACTCTTTCCAAGCATTCGTTCACGTCGGAGACTTTCTGAACGTAGAAATGCTTGCCGACGAGCCTGCCAAGAGCTCTCATCGTCGGAAGAGTCAGACCGAGAACGAGAATGGTCTTCACTCCGCGACCCGGAGCTCGCCTGGCGCTCTTCGCCGGTAGAGTTCTGTCGTCGCCGTTTAGTCTCATTGCATATACTTTAGCCATCTTCACACCCCCACTTTGATGTTGTCCACCACCGGCAGCAAGGCGCCCCTGCCTTGCGCCCTACATCGCGTCAGTCGCGATGCCTGTTACCAATGTTCCAGCTTCGAAGTCCGAATTTAGCGGGGGCTCGCAGCTTGATCGCAAGCGGGTCGGCCGGCGTAAGTGCAGCGCCTGGAGTATGACGGCGTTGTCGATACGATCGATGAACAGGAAACCCGGCTGCACCCCGCGGTCTGCGCTCTCCACGCAGCCACGATTCAGACCGACATTCTTGCGCGAAAGCCACAAACCCCCTCTCCTCACTGGAAACTCTAAGACGGCCTGCGCCAAAATCCGTTGCCGGGTTCGTTGTTGAAAATACCGTTTGGTCGCAGGCCATTTATATCACCAAGCTACTTTCGTGCCAAGAACGTGAAAGTATCACCAAGACACTGCAACTTCTTCAATAATTGCAGATTACGGGGCGTGGGAAAGACGCGTCTCGATACATCACCAAAAGCCAGATTCTCATTTCAGAGAATAACTCTCGGCAAAATCAGCTAACTGTATAGATATTTCGGTGATACGTTAGTCTCAAAAGTGAGATAAAATTGCTGAGGTACAGAATGAGGTTTGCGGGGGTTTTGCCGGGGTTCGCGAGGGTTCGCGGAACGGGCCGACCGGGCTCACTGCGTGATAGTGAGGTCCGCGGCCGACGGGCTCACCGGGCGATCCCGAGTTTCTTTAGCTTCCTGTAGAGGGTACTTACTGCCAGTCCGAGGGTCTTCGCGGCCTTGTGCTTGTCGCCGCCGGCCTGGGAGAGCGCACCGAGAATGGTCTCCTTCTCGGCTTCTTCGAGGCTCCTCACTCTTTGAGGCCCCGTGCCTTTCATCCTGTAGGATTCCACGAGAAGCTGTTCCACTCTCGCCTTGGTGATGACAGGCGCAGGATCCACGGTCATGACCATGCGCACAAAACTCTCAAGCTCTCTAACGTTGCCGGGCCAGTCGAACGACAACAGAATCTGAATCGCGCCGCTCTCAAGCTTCTGAGTCGGCATGTAGGGCCGGGCGTATTTTTTTAGGAAGTGATCCGCCAACAGCGGAATGTCCTCTTTTCTCGCCCTCAACGGAGGAATGTAGATCGGCACGACGTGAAGCCGATAGAAGAGGTCTTCTCTGAAGCGGCCCGCCCGAACCGCCTCCGAGAGATCGGAGTTACTCGCTGCAAGCACTCTCGCCTCGAGCTTGCGCGGCTCGGTCCCGCCGATCGGCCTTATCTCCTTCTCCTGGAGCGCTCGAAGAAGCTTCGCCTGGACGTGGAGAGGAATGTTCGTGATTTCGTCCAGGAAGACAGTGCCCTTCCCTGCTGCCTCGAGAAGTCCGACCTTGTCGCTGTGCGCGTCCGTGAACGAACCTTTCTTGTGGCCGAAAAGCTCGCTCTCGGCTATTCGCTCTCCGATTACGCTGCAGTCGATGGGAATGAAGGGTTCGTCCATCCGCTCGCTCATCTTGTGAATGGCTCTCGCGACGAGCTCTTTCCCTGTGCCGGTCTCCCCGACAATGAGAACGGTCGCGTCGCCCCTGGAGACGAGCTCTATCATCCGCCTGAGCTCGAGCATGGGCGGGGATTTGCCGACCAGACCCATGAACTCGCCCTCCACGCCCACGGCCGCCCTGGCAGCACTCGGCCGTCCGACGAACGCCCGATGCACCGAGTCGAGCAGGTCCTTCATCCCGAAAGGTTTTGTGATGTAGTCGGAGGCCCCCGCTCTCATGGCGTCGATGACGGATTCCATGGTGCCGTAGGCGGTGATCATGACCACCCTGGCGTCCGGCCTCAGTTTCTTGAGCTCAACCAGAGTCTCGATTCCGTCTTTCTCGGGCATCTTTATGTCGAGCACCGCGAGGCCGATGCCCTGATCCTTGGCTATCTTTATTGCCTCGACGCCGTTTGTTGCAGAGAACACCTCGAATCCCTGCTTCTTCAATATCCTGACGCAGGTGTCCCTTATCGTCGGCTCGTCATCTGCAACAAGGACCTTAGGCCGTTCCATATTTCCCGCCCTCCTCGAGGGGCAGCCAAACTGCAAACGTCGTTCCCACGCCGCACTCGCTCGAGACTTCTATGTCTCCGCGATGATCCTTCACGATGGTTCTTGAGACCGTGAGACCCAGACCCAATCCGTGAGCTTCCTTTCCGTTGACCTTTCCCTTGGTCGTAAAGAAGGGATCAAATATACGTTGAACGTTCTCTGCCGGAATGCCGCCGCCCGAGTCGCTCACTTTCAAGAAAAGGCGCTTCCCCTGCACTCCCGTCTCTATCTTGATCACCTTGTTTTCGCTGCCCAGCATTGCGTCCCTGGCGTTGATAAGGAGATTCAGCAACACTTGTCCGATTTGAGCGCCGTCAAGCACGATCTCCGGAAGCCTCCTCTGCCCTCTGACCTCAATTCGAATTCCTTCGTTTTCGTAGTCTCTCGACACCAGCTCAAGAGTCTCGTCGATGATGTCGCCGATGTTGCAGGGCTCCTTCTGCGGCGGGGTCCTGCGCGCGAACGTGTCCAACTTTTTCGTGATGCTCGCCGCTCTTTGGAGTGTCCTCAATATGACCTCGAGGTCTTTGCGCGTCTGAGGCGGAAGGTTCTCCTCGTCGAGAATCAGCTCCACGTGATTCTGGATTCCGCCGTGCAGATTGTTGAATTCGTGAGCTATCCCGACGGCCAGAAACGAAGCCACTTCTTTTCTTTGTGATTGAATCACCTGCTGCTCGAGCTCTTTCAAACCCGTGATGTCCTCGATGAGACCGATTGACCCCAACATCTTCCCGGTGTGGTCAAAGACTTTGGAAGGATGAATTCTCACGGGAAAAAGCTCGCCGCTCCTTTTCTTAAAGAACGTCTCCTGGAGTTTCGCTTTCCCGGACGCACCTTGACGGATCAACTTCTCGTTCCTTTCGAGATATCCCTCCGGCCAATGCGGATGCAAATTCTTGGCTTTAAGGAAATCCTCGCGCGAGTAACCCGTCATCCTGCAGAAAGCGTCATTCACGTCCACGTACTCACCGTTTGTGTCGAGATACGTCATGCCCATTCCTGCCTGTTCAAAAAGGCCTCTGAACATTTCCTCGGAAGCCCGCAGCTTTGCCTCGGCCGTCTTGCGTTCAGTCACGTCGTGGCTCACAAAAAGCGCGTGATTTTTGTCCAGCAGGACTACGCTTACGTCGAAAGGCACTCTGGTTCCGTCCTTGCGCACAAACGTATACTCTGCTCTCCGCGCCCAGGGACGGGAACCCGGGTCAAAAATACTCAGGAATCGCTCCCTGTCGAATTCCACCACCAGATCCGCACAGTTCATCGTGAGAAGCTCTTCTCGTGAATAGCCGGTCAGATTGCAGCACTCGGGGTTGACATCGACAACACGTCCGGTTCTGTCGATGACTGTTATAACGTCCGTCGCACTACTGAAGAGATCTTTGTAGCGCTTCTCCGATTCTTTCAACTGATCGGCGAGCCGCCTCAGCTCGCCTTCCGACTTCCTGAGAAGCTCCTCTCTCTTCCGAATCTCACTCACATTTGTGGAAGTTCCGAGAAACCCGTAGGGGCGCCCTTCTTTATCAAGTAGCGGAATGATATCGTGTACCAGATACTCCGTGCTTCCGGACTTTCTGTCCAGGTTCGTGGTTTCGAGACTCGTCACCGGCTTTCCCGTTTTCAACGCCTCTTTCATCGCAGAAAGAAGCGGGGCCGCCGCGCCCGACCCTCCCGCGTCGGTCAGAAGTGCTCGAGAATTCGCGCGCAGCTCTTCGCGAGAAAGTCCAAGCATGCCGCGGCTTATGTAGATCAACTCTTTGTTGAGACCCAAAAGCCAGACCGCGCTCCGCTCCCGCTCCACAATGTGTCTGAAATCCGAAAGTGAGGGTTCGCCCGGCTTTAATGGTGTGAGCTCCTTGCCGCGCAGGGCGTAGACCACCTGGGTGTCCACGGAGGGCCGCCGTGGGGCCCTGACTATGCGCAAAGTTGTGATGTCTCCGTCCGCCCGGAATTGAATCAGTATTCGAGGTATGCCTTCGTGAAGCAAGAGACTTTCGCTGCCGAACTGAGACTCGAGGAATCCGAAATATGCTACGCAGTCGAGCCAGTAGAGCTGAGCGAAAATCTTGCCCAGAAACTTCATGAGAACGAGCTCTTCTGCGCTCGGAGGTTTCCTAGCGGGTTGCCGCTTGTTGGGCTTTGTAGTCGGCCGCCTTTTTAAGGACCGCTTTTCAATCGGGGGAACGTCAACTATGAAGCAGTCTCCCGCGTGCGACTTGGCGAAATCGAAGAAGACGTTGAGCTGCTTATTGACCGGGCGTTTCACGTCAAAACAGAAACTTGAATCTCCCCTCGCTTTTTTTGCAGCGCGACAATCTGCGGGGTGCCAATGAACGCGCACCACTTTTTGTTTGCAGCGCCTGCACGCCTTGGCAAAACGCTCCGCCTGCTCCTGGAAACGTGCGCGTTCGTCGACGAGCCAGAAGACGGAGTCGCCGGGCCGCAAGCCGCCGATGAGCTTGTCAAGACCCGGGATTCCTGTCGACGTACCAGAGGTCATGGATCCCTCCGCGTTGGCGGTGCTAGTCCGTCATCTCGAAAACCATTTCGCAGCAGTCTTCGCCCTTGCCCATGCACTTGTTTATGGTACAGGTGAGTCGAGGATCGACTATCTTCACCGCTTCCATCTCAAATTCATCGAAAGCCCTGCAAAGCTCGGGCGTGGATTCCTTCTCGGGATCATCGAAAAGTGGGCACTTGAGCCAGCGGAAAACGGCTTTCTTTGCGGTCGCCCCCGGCTCCAATTCCACGATCATGCCCAGCGTCTCTTCTGCAAGAAGAAGATACTCTGCCATCCCCTGTGCGTTCCGCTCAAAGCGGCCGGACTCGAATGCCTTGGGAACCTGCATCCTTGCCACGCGCCTCTGGCCCTCTTTCACGGCCTCCACGCCCGCCTCGCCGAACTTGTCCACCACCGCCCTGCCCATCTGCCCCCAGATGATTCCGTAGCTGCGGCAGGCGGCGGTCCAGGTCTTTTCGGGCGGCCTGTCCTTGAGTGACTTCGGGAATTCCTTCGCGACAGTTCCCATGTTATAATCTCCTTCTTATGAAATCGGGTCGTCTTTTCCTGAAATAGTGCCAGCTGTTCCAGCATACCACGGTCAGGATAGTGATGTCATCTGCGAAGGGAAGCCGAATTATTGTGGCAAATAGGTCCGGGTTGGCCCCGTCGTTTTGGGTTTTGGCGGCATTCGTCCTCATTTGCGCCGTATTTCCGGTCCATTTAGAGGCGGCGCATTCACAGGCACAGGCGCCTGCTGCGCAGTCCCAGGTGCCGGCGGTGCAGTCACAAGCGTCGGCGGCCAAGCCACTACCCGCTGTCCCCCAGGAAATTGAAGCAGTCCGCGCTGAAAACGGCGGGATCGTCATCGACGGTGTGCTCTCTGAAAGCGTATGGCAGCGGCCCGGAGCCGGCAGCTTCCGGCAGTTGGAGCCGGACGAAGGAGCGCTCGCCTGCTTTCCAACAGAGGTCTGGCTTGCTTACGATGACGCGGCTATCTACGTTGCCGGCAGATTCCGCGACCCGCATCCGGATTCCATAATCACACTTCTGGGAAGAAGGGACGAGTGGGAAGACACCGACGCCTTTGAAGTCGACCTCGACACCTTCCACGACCATCTGACCGGCTTCGCTTTCGTCGTAAACCCTTCAGGTTCCATAGGCGACCAAAAACTCTACAACGACAGTTGGAGAGACCCTTCGTGGGATGGGATCTGGGAAGCCGGCGCAAAGACCGACAAAGACGGCTGGATTGTCGAGATAAGAATCCCCTTCTCCCAACTCAGATTTCAGAGCGCCGGCGAGCTCAAGTGGGGAGTAAATTTCTTAAGACGAGTGCAGCGACGCCACGAGCTCAGCTCCTACGTCTTCTATCCGAGGAGCGAAAATAGATACGTCTCGCTCTTTGCTCACATAGTCGGAATCAAAGGCGTCAAACAGTCGAGGCGAATCGAGCTCTTGCCCTACGCGGTCGGAAAAGCTGAGTTCCTTGAGGTCGAGGAAGGCAACCCGTTCGACAAAGACAGCAAGTTCTCTCCGGACGCGGGACTCGATTTCAAACTCGGAATAGGAAGCAACCTCACGCTCGACGGAACAGTAAACCCGGACTTCGGCCAGGTGGAAGTCGACCCCGCCGTGGTCAACCTCTCCCAGTACGAGACATTCTTCCAGGAAAAACGACCCTTCTTCATCGAAGGATCCGACATACTTCGGTTCGGACAAGGCGGCGCCACCAGCAACTGGAACATAAATTGGACCGATCCCCTGTTCTTCTACAGCCG
>Ga0315268_10005091_pt1 | contig 14165 bp, 12 predicted proteins | sample C1_top_MG_FD_204535 | JGI IMG/M metagenome (GOLD analysis project Ga0315268, IMG submission 204535) | Sediment microbial communities from Yellowstone Lake, YNP, Wyoming, USA - C1_top | ecosystem: Environmental > Aquatic > Freshwater > Lake > Sediment | place: USA: Wyoming | collected 2017-08-01 | reverse complement strand
GAGGAAGTGAAAAACAAAACCGTCGTCGGGTGTTGCAGGGCGACGTCCCTGCGCACCCTCGGCGAGGTGTCACCAAAACCGGGATGTTGACAACACCGCCGCCGTCATAGACGGAATGACCCCGCGCCGGTGCTACATTTTGATTTCGTTGCCCTTGGCGTCGAAGACGATTTCGACGGTCTTGCCCTTGAACTCGATTTCGAACTCGTAGCCGACCACGGCGCCCTTGGTCACCTTCTCAGACTTCGCGATCTTGCCGCCGGGAAATTTCTTGTTGACGGCTTCCTTGACCGGCGTGGGCATCGCGTTGATGTCCATACTCTCTTCGACGGAAATCAGCTTGCCGTCGCCCGCATAGGTCACATCGCGGTGGACTTTTCCTTCCACGCTTTCCACTTCATACGTCTTCTGCCCGTTCTCCACTTCCGTGCTGAAGCCTTTCATCGTGGCCTTGGGATAGGCCTTCTGAAACGCCGCGATCACCGGCGCGGGCATGTCCTTCTGCTTCAGCGTCTGTTCCTTTGCTTCACTCCCCGCTTTTTCTGCTTTCTGCGCTTTTTGTGCTTGCGCCGCGACCATTGCGCACGTCCCCAGCGCCAGCGTCACCACCACCGCAAAACACACCAGCTTGCGCGTTGCCATGAATTCAACCTCCTCGCACCTGATTTGGGTTGTCCCCCTAGGTGGGCAGTTGCGGAGCATACACCCGCGTCGCAAGGCTTACCATGGAATCTGCGAGACACCTTCCTCTGCTACGCTGCCGTGGGGCGAGGCTCGCCGCGGCGGCGCTACTTTTTTACGCGCGCCCTCACATTTTTACCTTGGTGGCAGCCCGGACCCCACTGATTCCGCTACACTTAGCCATGGAACCCGGCGTGCCCTTCTTCATACAGGGGAAGGGGCCGAGTCGTGGATCCCCGTTGGGGGATTGAGGGCTGGGCCGGCACGGTCCCTTCCACACTTCCGCCTACCATCTCCCCGGACCCCACGGACAAGCGAACCGTCGGGCGCAAGTGCGTCGCGGCTCGGGCCCTTCGTCCGCCTCCGGCCCGCTCAGGGTAAACGGAAGTGCGGCCATTTTTCATGCGGCTACTGGCGCCGACGCACCCATACGACGTCCGTGTCATCCTGAGTCCGTCCGGCTTGCTGGCGGACGGACGAAGGATCTCAACGTATCGCGCGACTCCGACGGCCAAGCCACAGCTCCGACCCCCGCGCGCATCGCCGCTTGAGAAACTCCAACTTGCTCTGATAGACTTCGCCTTCCGTGCCTTAGGGGAGTTCACCAACTCATGGCTTCAGCGAGCATTCAGCCGAAGGTCCGTGTGCAGGAGTTCCTGGAAGAAGATCCTGCGCTCACGCGGCTGATCTTTAGCTACATCGTCTGTTCAACGTTCTGGCTGCTGGTGGGGACGGCGGTGGGCCTGCTCGTCTCGATCAAGCTGACCTATCCGGACCTGCTGCCCTACGAGTGGTTTTCCTACGGGCGGCTGCGGCCGATCCACACGAACACGGTGTTCTGGGGCTTCGCGTCGCTGGGGATGCTGGGGTTGGGGCTGTACGTGGTGCCGCGGACGTCGCGCGCGCGGCTGCACAGCTTCACGCTGGCCCGGATCGCGCTGTGGCTGCTGAATTTTGTTGTGGCCGCGGGCGCGCTCACCCTGGCCATGGGTGTGAACAACGGCGACCAGGAATTCCGCGAATACATCTGGCCGCTGGCGATTCCCTTTGCCGCAACGATCCTGCTGCACATCTACAATTTTTATTCGACCATCGCCGCGCGGCGCATCCAGGAAATTTACATCTCCAACTGGTACATCCTGGGCGCGTGCCTGTGGACCTCGGTGCTTTACGTCATCGGCTATTTGCCGTGGTACCAGAAGGGCCTCGGGCAGACCGTGACGCAAGGCTACTTCATGCACCAGGGCGTGGGGATGTGGTTTACGCCGTTCGTCGTCGGACTCACCTACTATTTCCTGCCGAAATTTTTGAACCGGCCGATTTACTCCTACGCCCTCGGCGTGCTCGGCTTCTGGACGCAGATGGTGTTCTACACGCTCATCGGCACGCACCACTTCATCTATTCGCCGGTGGCGTGGTGGCTGCAGACGACGGCCATCGTCTTCAGCGTGGGGATGATGGTGCCGGTGTGGGCGGGCACGGGAAATTTTCTGCTGACGATGCGGGGCAAGTGGGACACCATCCGCCGCAGCTACTCGCTGCCCTTCATCGTGGTGGGCGTGCTGCTCTACGGGCTGGGCTCGACGCAGGGCACGGTTGAAGCTTTCCGGCTGTCCAACGTCTACTGGCACTTCACCAACTTCACCGTGGGGCACGCGCACCTGACGATGTACGGGTTCGTGGCGTTCCTGATCTGGGGCGGCATTTACGGGCTGCTGCCGCGGCTGACGCACCGCGATCCTTCCATCCTCGCCGTCGGCGTGCATTTCTGGTTCGCGCTGCTCGGCCTGGGGATGCAAGTGGTGGCGCTGAGCATTGGGGGGACCCTGCAGGGCATCAGTTGGGTGGATAAGAAGCCGTTCATTGATTCCGTGGCGGCCATGGCGCCCTACTGGCTGTGGCGCAGCGTGGGCGGCACGCTGATGTTTTTGAGCCACCTCGTGTTCGCCTACAACGTCTGGAAAATGAGGCCGGGCCCGCAGCCTTCCGCAGAAGCGGCGCGCGCGCGCGTGGAGGTGGCGGCATGAGCCTCGACTTCCACCGCAACCATTTTCTGCTTTTCAATATGGCCTTCTGGGGCTTCGTCTTTCTCTCGCTGATCGTGGCGATTGTGCCCGCGTTCCAGGCCTCGCGGACTCCGCCGACGCCCGGGTTGCAGCCGCTGACGCCGGAAGAGCAGCGCGGGCGCGAGCTGTACGTCGCCGAGGGCTGCAGCTACTGCCACACGCAGCAGGTGCGCCCGCTGCTGGAAGATCGCCCGTACGGCCGCCCGTCCGCGCCCGGCGATTTTGTCTACGCGCCGCCGCAACTGCTCGGCACCGAGCGCAACGGCCCCGACCTCGCCAACATCGGCAACCGCCAGCCTGACGAGACCTGGCACCTGCTGCACCTGTTCAACCCGCGCATCGTGGTGAAAGAGTCGGTGATGCCGGAGTTCCCCTGGTACTTCGAGGTGAAAGACCGGCCCGAGCCGGGCGACATCGTCGTGCCGGTGCAGCCGCCGTACGTCGCGCCGGGCAAGGTCGTGGCGGCCACGCGCGACGCTCTGGCGCTGGTCGCCTACCTGCAATCGCTCAAGCAGCCGAAGCTCGACTTGAAGATGCTGGGAATGATGGAGGCTCCGGCGCCCGCCCCCGCTGCCGGCGGCGCTGCGGGCGTCGACACCGCGGCGCTTGGTGACCAGGTCTTCGGCGCGAACTGCGCACGCTGCCACCAGCCGGAAGGCACGGGCCTCGCTGGCCTCGCCCCGACCTTGCGCGGCAACGCCGTGGTCACCGCCGCTGACCCCACCGACCACATCCGCACGGTGCTCTTCGGCCAGGGCGGAAAAGTGATTGACGCCAAACAATTCCCGGGGCGCATGCCGGCGTTCCACGATGTGCTGAGCGACGAAGAAATCGCCGCGGTCATCAATCACGAACGCCGCAGTTGGGGCAACAACGCGCCCACCACGACCGCTGACGCGGTCCGAAAAGAGAGAACGAAATGATTTGTGGGTTTGTAGGGGCGCGACTTGTCGCGCCCGCGGTTTTGGCCGCATGGCTGCAACACGAAGGCATGCACAGCGCGCCGCAGTCGTTTGTCGAGTACATCCTCGTGGGCATTGCCGCGGTGATTCTGGTGTGGACGCTGGTGAAAGCGACGCAGTGGACGATACGTCCCGGCGAGCACAACGCCGACCACATCAAGCGCACCATCCTCGACGACGAGTTTGTGGAGCCCGGCGCCATGCGGCACGAGCCGGAGCCGCCGCGGGAGACGCTGCCGAAGCGATAAGGACATGGAGTGCGGCGGCTTGCCGCCGCCTTCCCGCGCTGGAGCTTGCTCCGGCGCTCCGCTCGGCGAGGCAAGCCTCGCCGCAAATAAGGCGGGAGCAAGCTCCCGCACTCCAAGAAGAACGCCATGAGCGAAGACCCGGTCAAAGTCGAAATCTTTCTCGACGATGAGCTTGAGCCCATCGGCAGCTACCGTCCCCCGGCCAGCTTCGAACTGGACACGACCAAGCTTCCCGACGGGCCGCACAAGTTGACCATCCGCGCGTGGGACCAGGCGGGCGTGATGGGCGTGCGCAGCGTCGAGTTCGTCGTGCGCAACGGTCCGGGCATCGCCGTGGTGGGATTGAAACCCGGCGACGTGATCGAAGGCAAAGTGCCGGTGCTGGTCAACGCCTACTCCGGCGGCAGCGAAAAAGAATGGGAGCCCAAACGCGCCGAAACGCCGGCGCCCGTGCCCACCTGGGCCTGGGTGCTCTTTCTGCTGATTGTGTCGTGGGCGATGTTCTACTGGGCCGATAACCTGCGGCCCAAGCCACAATTCGGCGTGGACCTTTCCGCCACGCCCACCTTCGCTGACCCCGCGCGCATCGCCGCCGCGGCCGGCGAGCAGCCCGCCGAGCGGGCGCAGGTGGAAAACCGCGCGGGGCGCGCAAACTTCGACTGGGCCGCGCTGGGCAAAAAAGTGTACGAGGAAAAATGCGTGGTGTGCCACCAGGCAACAGGCGAAGGCCTGCCGGGATTTGTCGCCTCGCTGCGCGAGAACCCGCGCGTCACCGAGCAGAACTTCGACGTCATGCTCGAACCAATTTTGCAGGGTGTGTCCGCGAAAGGCGCGCGGCCTGCGATGCCGGCCTACGCGAACCTCAGCGACGCGGAAATCGCCGCGGTGGCGAACCTGATCCGCACCAGTTGGGGCCACAACGCCTCGACGCTGATCCCCGACGATGTGCGCGTCGCCCGCGGCAAGAAATGACGCCGCCGCCTTTTGCGGCGTCATCCTGAGGGCCGATGCATTCAATCGGCCCGAAGGATCTCAGCTTTTCATGCTTGCCAGTGTGTCACGTTGAGATCCTTCGTCCGCCAGAATGATGGCGGACTTAGGATGACGGTTTGGCCGCAGCTACCATGGCCCAGAAACCCAAACTCTCGTTGCGGACGAAGCTGCTGCTGACGCTGGTGGCCGTGGCGTTGATGTCCATCACCGCAGTCGGTTTGCTGCGACAGGTCTTCGCGCCGCAGCCGCCCGAGCAGCCTATCGCCTTCAGCCACCGTCTGCATGCGGGCGTGCGCAAGATTGATTGCCTCTACTGCCACACCGCGGCGCGGCGCAGCACCACCGCGGGGCTGCCGTCGGTCGAGCGCTGCATGGGCTGCCATTCGCTGATCGCCACGCGACGCCCCGAAATCCGCAAGCTCGCCGACTTCTGGGAAAAGAGGCAGCCGATTCCGTGGGTGCGCGTGCACCGCCTGCCGGACTTCGTTTATTTCTCGCACAAGCGGCACGTCAGCGCGGGCCTGCGCTGCCAGGAATGCCACGGCCCGGTGGAAACGATGGATGTGGTCTATCAGTACGCGTCGCTGGAGATGGGTTGGTGCCTGAGCTGTCATAAACAAGAACCGCCTGCCCCGAGCAGAGCCGAGGGGCCGCCCGGCGCGCCGGGCGTCACCAACGCGACCGTGTTTCTGGGCGCATTTCCGGAGGATGTCCCGCGGCGCACCCGCGCGCCGCTCGATTGTGCGACGTGCCACAAGTGAACAGTCCCGCTCTTGGACTGTTCATCCCGAGGCCCGACCGATTTTGTCGGGACGAGGGATCTCAGCGTTGGTGAATTTGACGTCGCAGGGGCGCTGCTTGCTGCGCCCGTTGTTGGCTGAAGACTCGCGGGCATGACAAGTCACGCCCCTACAGAAGCAAATGAGACGGTGAGTGAAAATTTCAATCGCCGAAACTTTCTGAGGGCCATCACCGTGGCCTCCACCGGGGCGCTGGCGGCGTGTGGCTCGCAGCAGCCGCAGAAGCTGATCCCCTACGTGGTGCCGCCCGACGACGTCATCCCCGGCGTCGCCACGTGGTACAAATCCGTCTGCCGCGAATGTCCCGCGGGCTGCGGCACCCTGGTGCGCACGCGCGAAGGCCGCGTGGTGAAGGTCGAAGGCAATCCCGACCATCCGGTGAACCTCGGCGCGCTGTGCGTGCGCGGGCAATCGGCCGTGCAGGGGCTCTACAACCCCGACCGGCTAATGGGCCCGATGAAGCGCAGCGACGAAGGCAAGTTCGAGCCGATTACCTGGGAGCAGGCCGAAGAACTGCTCGCCAACACAGTGCGCTACCTGCGCTATTCGCGCCGTGCTGAGCGGATGGCCTTCGTCACCGAACGCGTCACCGGCTCGACTGAGAAGTTGCTCCGCGAATGGCTGGATGCAGCCGCGGAAAAACAGGGGCTGCCGAGACTGATCCAATACGAGCCCTTCGCCTACGAGGCCCTGCGCGCCGCCAACAAAATCTGCTTCGGCACCACGGAGATCCCGCACCTGCACATCGGCCGCGCGCAAATGTTGCTCTCGTTCGGCGCCGACTTTCTGGAGACCTACGATTCGCCCGTCTTCCACACGCGCCAGTTCGCGATTATGCGCGAAGAGTTCCGCAACTATGCCGGGCGCTTCGTGGCCGTGGGGCCGCGGCTTTCGCTCACCGCAGCGAACGCCGACGAATTTCTGAGGGTCCCGCCCGAATCTGAATTGTTCCTGGCGGTGGGTATGCTGCGCGAAATCCTCGACGCGGGATTGGCGCGCATCCCGGCAGCAGAAGCCGCGCAGCTGCGCGCGCTCGTCGGCAGATTTGGCGAAGGAAACATCGCGGAACAGAGCAGTATCGCCACAGACAGAATCCGCAGGATTGCGCGGGAGTTCGTGCAGGCGCCGCGCGGCGTGGCGCTCGGTCCCGGCGTGGCGTCGAGCGGTGAATTTGGCACCGCACTCCAGATGGTTGTAAATCTTTTGAACTATGCCTGTGGCTTCGTCGGCGACACGGTCATCTTCGGCCGCGGCGCGAATTGGGATGCGGTCGCGACGCACACGCAGATGTTCGACTTTGTGCGCCAGATGCAGGCCGGCGAATTCGATGTCGCCTTCTTCCATCGAACGAATCCTGCGTATTCGCTGCCTGAAGCGGCGGGCTTCCGCCACGCGCTCGAGCGCGTGCCCTTCAAGGTGAGTTTTGCGACGGCGATGGACGAAACGGCAGCGCTCTGCGACCTGGTTCTGCCGGACAACACGCCGCTGGAACGCTGGGAGGATTTTACCCCGCGCGCGGGCGTCTATGGACTGGCGCAGCCGGCCATGCGTCCGGGCTTCCACTTCAACTCCAAGCAGACCGAAGATGTCCTCCTCGCCGCCACCGCAAGAATCGGCGGCGAAATGGCCCAGCGCCTGAATTTCCCCAATTTCCGCGAGTACCTGCGCGATCAGTGGCGCGCGCTCCACAAACAAGTCGGCTCGCAGAAGGATTTCGAGATCTTCTGGCGCGAAGCGGTCGAGGCCGGCGGCGTGTGGAAAGACGTCCCCGCGCGCCCGGTGAAGCTGAGCGAAGAAGTTTTCCGCTTCGACTTCGCCGCGGCCCTAGGGGGTCGGAGCTTCAGCTCCGACACTGCTGCCGGGAGCCTTGTGGGTCGCGGCTTTAGCCGCGACATAAGAACTGTTCCCCAAAAAGGGGCTTTAGCCCCTGAGGGACAACAACTCACTCTCGTCATCTATCCCCGCCTCGAGCTTTTCGACGGCCGCACGGCGAACCGTCCCATCATCCAGGAAACGCCCGACGCGATGACCAAAATCGTGTGGGACTCCTGGGCGGAAATCCATCCGGAGACGGCGCGGCAACGCGGCATCGCCGATGGCGATCTGCTGAAAATCACTTCTCCGGCGGGCTCGATTCAAATTCCCGCGCACCTCTACGAAGGCATTCATCCCGACGCCATCGCCATTCCGCTCGGGCAAGGACACACCGAAGGCCGCTGGGCGCAGGGTCGCGGGCCGACGCCGCTGCGGCTACTCGCTGCGCAGGCGGAAAAAACTTCAGGCGGGTTGTTCTGGCCGGACATGACGGTCATGGTCGAAAAGCTCGCGGTGAATCGCCCGCTGGCGCGCACGCAGATCGAAACGCGGCAGAACCCCGACGGGCGCGATCGCGAGATCGTACAGGTGGTGCCGCTCTCGGCACTGCTCAAAGGCGAAGCGCCGAAAAAAGAATCGCACCCGGCCCTGAGCCTTTATCCCGAGCACATGCATTCTGGCCATCGCTGGGGCATGGCCATTGATTTGAACTCGTGCGTGGGCTGCAACGCGTGCATCGCCGCGTGCTATGCGGAAAACAACGTCACCTTCGTCGGCAAAGACCAGGTGAATCGCGGGCGGCATATGGCCTGGATTCGCCTCGACCGCTACTTCGAAGAGAAGAAATCCGGCCAACTCGAAACCCGCTTCATGCCCATGCTCTGCCAGCAGTGCGACAACGCGCCGTGCGAATCGGTCTGCCCGGTCTACGCCACCTATCACAACTACGAAGGGCTGAACGTGCAGGTTTACAACCGCTGCGTGGGCACGCGGTATTGCTCGAACAACTGTCCCTACAAGGTGCGGCGGTTCAACTGGTGGGATTACGAGTGGCCCTGGCCGATGCACCTGGGGTTGAACCCCGATCTTTCCGCGCGCACGAAAGGCGTGATGGAAAAGTGCACGTTCTGCATCCAGCGCATCCGCTCGGTGAAAGATATCGCCAAGGACGAAAAGCGCGACGTCCGCGACGGCGAAATCGTGCCCGCGTGCGCGCAAACCTGCCCCGCACAGGCCATCACCTTCGGCGACCTGAACGATCCGAAGAGCCGCGTCGCGCAGATGGCCCAAGACGGCCGCAGCTATCATGTGCTCGGTGAGTTGAATACGAGACCCGCGATCAGTTATCTCAAAAAGATTGTGAGGGATGAGAAGACGTAGGTTGTAGGTGGTAGGCGGCAGGTTGTAGTCAAAAATCGGCACAAAGGAAAAATTCAAAAACCAAGACGTTAACGCAGAGGTCGCAGAGAGCACAGAGGACACAGAGAAGCTGGCGCTGAGCAACGAAGGGCAACCTTCGAGTTCCGAGTATCGAATATCGAGTCTCGAGTTACGGAATGGCGAATAACGGGCGCAAGCGAGGGATTGGATAGAAAGCGTTGCGAGAACTTACGTATTCCCGGGTCAACAGAGACATCCTGCAGACGCTGGAGACGCCCGGGCGGCGCTACTGGGTGCTGCTCGCGTTTCTGGCGACGGGCATGGCCTGGGGCGGCTTCTGCTGGTACACGCAGATCGAGCGCGGGATGGGGATGTCGGGCAAATTCATCCCCGCGGCGTGGTTCGGTTACATCACCTCGTTCGTGTTCTGGGTGGGCATCGCGCACTCGGGCACGCTGATTTCGGCGATCCTGTTTTTGTTCCGCGCGAAGTGGCGCACGCCGGTCTACCGCAGCGCCGAAGCGATGACGGTGTTCGCGGTGATGACCGCGGGGCTGTTCCCGCTGATCCACCTGGGGCGCACTTGGTATTTCTACTGGCTGATGCCCTATCCGAACCAGCGCGAGATCTGGCCGAACTTCCGCTCGCCGCTGCTCTGGGACGTTCTTGCGGTCTCCACCTATTTCACCGTGAGCACGATGTTTCTGTTCCTGGGGCTGATCCCCGACGTGGCCGCAGCGCGCGACCGCGCCCGCAGTTGGCGGCGGAAACTCTACACGATTGTGTCGCTCGGCTGGCGCGGCACCGACAACGAGTGGAAGCACTACAGCGCCGCGTACATGTTTTTCGCCGCGTTCGCCACGCCGCTGGTGATTTCGGTGCACAGCGTCGTTTCGTGGGACTTCACCATGGGCATCGTCCCCGGCTGGCACAGCACGATTTTCGCGCCGTACTTTGTGGCCGGCGCGATCCATTCCGGCCTGGCGATGGTGGTCACGCTGCTGATCCCGCTGCGGAAAATCTTTCGCCTGGAAAATTTTCTCGCGCCGGAGCACTTCGAGTACCTGGCCAAGATGATGATTCTGACCGGGCTGATCGTGGCCTACGCCTACGGGATCGAATTTTTCGTGGCCTGGTACGCAGGCAACCCGTTCGAGCTGTCGACGTTTGTGGACCGCGCCTTCGGCCCGCACTGGTACCTGTTCTGGACGATGGTGACCTGTAACTGTTTCCTGCCGATGCTGTTTTTCTTCCGGCGCGTGCGGCGCAACCCGTGGGCGCTGGGGATCATCGGCGTGCTCATCAACGTGGGGATGTGGCTCGAGCGGTTCGTCATCATCTCGGTGTCGCTGATGAACGACTACCTACCGTCGATCTGGCGCAAGAATTTCCATCTCACCTGGGTCGAGATCGGAATCCTGCTGGGCAGTTTGTGCTGGTTCCTGCTGCTGTTTTCGATTTTTGCCAAGCTGTTCCCGGTGGTGTCCATCACCGAGGTGAAAGAATCGCTGCCGGAGCCGCGGCGCGCGGAAGGGGCCGTGCCGGCGGCGGAGGTGACGTCATGAGCGCGGCGCAAGCCAACGCGATTCGCGGCACGGGCGTCGTCGGCGTGTTCGCCTACGTGGACGTCACCGTACAAGCGCTGCGCCAGTTGCGCGAAAGCGGTTGGGACGCCGTGCGCGTCTACGCCCCGGTGCCGAGTCACGCGCTGATGGAAGAAATTGCGCTTGCCCCGACAAGTCGGGGCGCGGCGCAAAAACGCAGCCCGATGCGCGCGTTTGCCCTCGTCGGCGGAATTGCCGGGACGCTTGCGGGATTCGGGCTGGCCACCTTCGCCGGGATGAAGATGCACAGCTTCCAGGGCCTGCTGGTCGGCGGGAAACCCGCCGTGGCCATCCCCGCGTATCTGATCGTGGGATTCGAGCTGACCGTGCTGATCGGCGCGCTGGTCACCATGGCCGGATTCCTGATCAACGCGCGGCTGCCGAAGTTCCGCTACGTGCCCGGCTACGACGAGAAATTCTCCGACGATCGCTTTGGCATCTTCGTGGCGTGCGAGCCGGGGCAGTTCGGCGAAGTCGAGCGACTGCTGCGCGCAGCTGGAGCGGAAAAAGTCAAAGTGGAAGAGTGGCAAGGTGAAAGAGTGGAAGAGTAAGAATCGAAGCAGCTAGGGCGGGGCTTCAGCCCCGCCGTAACGCGGGCCCTTTTTAGATTTCTTCAGGGGCTTTGGCCCCTGCGGTACGGCACGAGACCAATTGTAGCGGCCGGCTTTACGCCGGCCACAAAGGCCGCTGAAACGTGAACGGCAGAACCAAGACTGCAAGAGCGAAACGCGCGGCGCTGCTGCTGGCGATGCTGCTGATGCCAGCGGCGGTGTGGGCGTGGCCGTGGTCGCGCGATATGGTGGTGCAACAGATCGTTCGGCCGCTGCTGATTATGTTCTCGCCTGCGCCGGGAAGCGTGGCCCTCGGCTCGGTCGCGCCGGCGACCAACGAAGCTGGCGAGCGCACGCTTCGCAGCCCGCTGGCAGCAACGCCGGAAAATCTGGCCGCCGGGAAGAAATTTTTCGAGATCCACTGCGCGGTGTGTCACGGGCAAGGGGGGCGCGGCGACGGGCCGGTGGCCGGCGGCGCAATGGCTCCCGCCGACCTGACCAGCCCGATCATCCAGGCGCGCAGCGATGGCTACATCTATTCGGTGATCCGCAACGGCGTGCGCGCGATGCCGTCGTACCGCGAGTCGCTGAACTCGGAGGAGCGCTGGCAGGTGGTGCAATACGTGCGCACGCTTGCCCCGATGAAATCGGGGTCCGCGCCGCAAACAAAGCGATGAACGAAACGCCACAACACGAACTGTTCGAGCCCGCGCCGCTGCTCACTCGCAACGCGCGGCTGGCGCTGTGGGCGCTGGTGGCGCTGGGTGCGGCGGCGTTTTTCTTCGCGTCGCCCGCGCGCGCGTGGCAAATCTATCTGGTCAACTGGCTGTTTTGGTCGGGCCTCGCTGTGGTTGGAGTGGTGATTGCGGCCATCTGGCGCGTGACCAACGCGCAGTGGAGCCGCCCGCTGCGCGGCATAGCGCTGGCCACGGTGGGCTTCGTGCCTGCGGCCTTCGTGCTTTTCCTGCCGCTCGCTGCCGCGAAGCGCTATATCTTCCCCTGGATGGGCCACACGCCGCCGCACCGCGCCGTGTGGATGGAGCCGAACTTCGTGCTCTGGCGGAATTTCGTGGCCCTGCTGGTGTTCTACGCTGCGGCTGCGGTGTACGCGTACTTCCTGTTGCGGCCGCATCTGGGCGCCGCGAATCTTCCGGCGGACGCGTCGCTTGCAGGCCGGCTGCGCGCGTTTGTGACGCGCAACTGGCAGGGCTTCGACGCCGAGCAGGCACGCGCGGAACGCATCCTGCGCCGGATGACCACGCCGCTGCTGATCCTCTACACGCTGGTGATGTCGCTCGTGGCCTTCGACCTGGTGATGCCGGTGGACCCGCGCTTCGCGAGCACGCTTTTCGGCGGCTATTACTTCGTCACCATTCTCTACACTGGGTGGGCGCTGATTGCGGTGCTCGTGGCGCTGTGGCTGAAGCGCGAGCCGCGCCTCGCCGCCCTGATCACCTCCGACGAGCTGCACCAGCTCGGCAAGCTGGTGTTCGGCTTCTGCATGCTCTACGGGATGGTGTTCTGGTCGCAGTACTTGGTCTGGTGGTACGGCAACCTGCTGGAAGAAATCCCCTACGTGATGCTGCGGCAGAACACGATGCCATGGTCGCCAATCTCGTACGGGATGGCGCTGATCACGCTGCCGTTGCCGTTTGCGATTCTGCTGAGCGTCGCGGTGAAAAAAAATCCGCGCACGCTGGCGGCCGTGTGCGGACTGATTGTGGCGGGGATGTGGCTCGAGCGCTGGGTGCTGGTGGTGCCGTCGCTGTGGACGTTCGCGCAGGGCGCCGGCGGCGAAGTCGCCCACGCCGCAGTTGCTGAGCCTGCCGCGGCGCCGGTGTCGCTGCCGCTCGGCCCGGTGGAGTTGCTCATCACGCTCGGCTTCGCCGCCGCGTTTCTGCTTTCCTACGCCGCCTTCGCCCGCGCATTCCCGATAACCTTGGGCATCCCACCCCGCGAAACCCACTGACACTAAGGGCACGTGCAGCGGCCGCCTCCGGGCGGGGATGCCGACTCAGTTGGCGTAGGGGCGCAGCATGCTGCGCCCCTACGGACTCAATCCCACGAAATTCTCAGAAACCTCGCGCTGGGCGCACGAATCCGCTAAAATAGGTTCCTCCCAACAGATGCTGGGGTGTGGTCCAACTGGCAGGACGCTGCACTGTTAATGCAGAGATTGGAGGTTCGAATCCTCCCGCCCCAGCCAATGAAATCCGCGACGATTTTCGTAGCCAGAGTAAAGGTCTGGCGAGGTCCCTCGCCCCGCGATTGCCGCGGGCCTCGGGATTTCGGCGCGCGGCTCACACGCCGCGCCACCGCCTCAAGTTCGAATCCTCCCGCCCCAGCCAATGAAATCCGCGACGATTTTCGTAACCAGAGTAAAGGTCTGGCGAGGTCCCTCGCCCCGCGATTGCTGCGGGCCTCGGGATTTCGGCGCGCGGCTCACACGCCGCGCCACCGCCTCAAGTTCGAATCCTCCCGCCCCAACCAACAAAAGCCGAAAATCGAAATTCGAAAAGCGAAACTCGATACTCGGATAGAAGCAAACCCTGAGATCCCTCAGTCGTCCGCCCAAAGCATGGCGGACTCCTTCGGGATGACACCGTGGTGCCGCGCGGTCAGGCGGGGCGGTGGCGCTTGCGGAGGCGCGCGAAGAGCAGCGCCGCGAAAATGACGGCGCTCGCGGCGAGCATCGTGTATTCGGCAGTGTAGTCGGGCTCGTTGCGCTTCAAGATGTCGTGCAGCGCCGCCCAGTCCAGCGCGAGCAGCACGAGGATGGTCAGAACGAGAGCAAGGCGTTTCATCGTGTCTCTCCGTGGGGCAGCTCCGGGAAGGATGAACAATCAGGCCGCGTGCGTCAAGCGGAGGTAGACGTCGCGACACCTTCGTATTTCTGCTAGGTTAAGTTGTGGGCCGAAAAAGTTGGAACGGCACTAGCTTGGAAATGCGCGTCAGGATGGGGAGCAAACGATGACGGAAAAAGCGACCTTCGGAGCGGGGTGTTTCTGGGGCGTGGAGGCGACGTTCCGCGCCGTGCCGGGCGTGAAAGATGCTGCGGTGGGCTA
>Ga0315268_10005090_pt1 | contig 14166 bp, 17 predicted proteins | sample C1_top_MG_FD_204535 | JGI IMG/M metagenome (GOLD analysis project Ga0315268, IMG submission 204535) | Sediment microbial communities from Yellowstone Lake, YNP, Wyoming, USA - C1_top | ecosystem: Environmental > Aquatic > Freshwater > Lake > Sediment | place: USA: Wyoming | collected 2017-08-01 | reverse complement strand
TATAGTGACGTTTCTCATGAGTATGTTATGCACAAGGCTTCTACGGCGTTGGCGAGTGGCGCCGATTTTCGGCTGATGGGTCCAAAAACAACGATGTTGAAGGCGAAGGTTCCTGTTGTTGCAGTCGGCGCGGTCAGAACAGGTTCAGGGAAGAGTCAGACTTCAAGGCAGGTTGCGAAAATACTGAAAAGTAAGGGTTTGCGGGTTGCCGCTATCAGACATCCGATGCCGTATGGCGATTTGAGAAAGCAGATCTGGCAGCGTTTCGCTTCCTACGAGGATTTGGACAAGCACCAGTGCACAATTGAGGAGAGAGAGGAATATGAACCGCACATTGACAACGGCATAATCGTCTATGCAGGAGTTGACTACGCAGAGATTCTTAGAGAGGCAGAGAAGGAAGCAGACATCATCGTCTGGGACGGAGGCAACAATGACATGCCCTTCTACAAACCAGACCTGAACATCGTCGTAGCCGACCCACACAGAGCTGGACATGAACTTCTGTATCACCCAGGCGAAACCAACATTCGAATGGCCAACGTAGTAATAGTGAACAAGGTTGACACGGCAGACCCAGCCAAGGTCAAGCTGGTCAAGGAAAACATAAAGATGCTTAACCCGAATGCCAGGGTGCTGGATGCTGCCTCACCAATAACTGTGGACAAGCCAGAGTTGATTAGAGGAAAACGGGTGTTGGCAATTGAGGACGGACCGACGATAACTCACGGCAGCATGCCATACGGAGCAGCTGTAATTATAGCAAAGAACCTCGGCGCAAGCGAAATCGTTGACCCAAGGCCCTATGCTGTTGGTTCGATAAAGGAAGCCTACAAGAAATACCCGCATTTGGGGGCGCTACTTCCCGCGTTGGGCTACGGTGAGAAACAGGTGGCTGAACTTAAGGAAACCATCGACCGGGTGCCGTGCGATGTTGTGGTGCTTGGGACACCAATCGACTTGAGAAGAGTCATAACCATCAAACAGCCAACCGTCAGAGCCAAGTACGAACTCAAGGTGTTAGGACCAGTCTCACTTGAGCAGATATTGCAGGAGTTCCTTCGAAGAAGCGGAAAGCAATGAGTAGTGAAAACACGGAGATCTCCCGCGTAAAAGTGAAATTTACCATCGAAGCGCTGGGGGAGGCGGAAGGAGAACTTGTGCGCTTCTTGGCCCCGAGAACCGTTGACATGATAGTCAGAAAACTCCCCTTAGAGGGAAGAGCAGCCCTGTGGAAGGAGGAAGTCTATTTTGAAACGCCAATTAAGATGGGAGAAGAAAAAGCGAAAGGCACTGTTGAAAACGGAAGCATAGCATTTTGGCCGATGGGAAGCGCCATATGCATATTCTACGGAGAATCGCAGCCCTACAGCCCTGTGAACATTCTGGGCAAAATAACCAAGAACCTGGAATTATTCAAGCAGGTGAAGAGCGGGACAAAAATCAGAGTTGAGCTATTAGTAGACTAGGGAGCTTTCTTTCCAAAGTTTCAGAAGTCGCTCACATTCAGCAACTACTTCTTTTTCCTTGCTCTTGGTTCCTAGCATTCTCAGAAGTTCGATGCGTTTTTCAACCGAGCGCTTTTCCGCAGTACCGCCATAGTAGAGTTTGCCTTCAAGATACTCCTTCATGTGGTTGGCCTTCTGCACAAAAAGACTGGCAGTGTCCACGGGGTTCTCAACTGCATACTTGTTTGCCCAAATTTCCGCGTCAGCCTCATGCAGTTGGGTCAAGCCGTCAATCTCCATTATGCTACGGATGTATGTTCTCAGAAAATCATAGTACCCGGCTGTCTTTACAAGCTCCAACGCTCGTTGCACTTTGCGCTCAAAGTCCGGGCTTCCCTTAATCACCAAGTCATGCTTGTAACCACTATCAATGAGCTCCTTCGCTCTCTGAACTTCCTCGCCAGTATAGACTCTTCTCGGAAATTCCATAATCACAAACCTTCGTCACTCAATTATAAAGCAGAAAGAACAAGCATGAATATACGCTCGAACCTAGTCTGCCTCGTATATCTTGATGCTGTGGTTGCCTCCGACCCGCTTGATTATGCCGTTCTCCTCTAGTTGATCTAGAAAGTCTTTAGCTGTGCTTATTCGTATGTTGAAACGTGAAGCCACCGCGTACGGTGTCAGCACATGCATCTTCTTGAGCTCCCCTACAGTCTTCTCATCCTTCGCGTCAGGCGGCATTATCCCAGAAGGCTTCTTCTCTCTCGGCGCACCTGCCTTTTCCTTCTTCTTTTCCTTTTTCTCCTCTTCGTCCTTCTTGCCTTGCTGACGTTCGATTTGTTTGAGGCTTAGTTTCTTTTTCCCACCCATGTTCATCAGCTTCTGATATTGCAGTTTGCTTCGTGGTTTTTTAGGCTTTCTACGTAAACAGAATGCTTAGCTATTTCAACTATGTCAATGTGTTAACAAAAAGAGGGGAGGTGCTTGAGTTGAAGCTATTTGCCCATGACCTTCTTCGTAGCGATTTCAATGTCCTCGGACTTAATCGTCTTCCTTCCAGCATGCATCGCAAAATCCAAGGCTTCCCTAGAGATTTTCACACCGATTTCCTCTAATGCCTTAGCCAGTTCTTTGGCTGCTGCTTCACTGACTCTGTCTGCTCCAGCTTTCTTGCACAATCTATGCATCGGAGCTACGGCCAATTCCAAATCAACCATAAAGACTTCTCCGTAGCGTCTTTTTCTATTTAAAGCAATATTTAACGTTTATTGTTCGTAATCCTCGGTGAATAGCCGTGCTTCATCACCTAGCGCTTCTGTCAGCGAGAGACACCAGATACTGTTCACACAGCTTTTTCACTTTTTCAACGCTGAAAAGCGCTATTTCCTTCAGGTTCTTGAAACGCACATCTGCTCAGTAGACTGAGAAATCGTCGTATGTATCTAAGACTCCAAATCGTCCTTTCTTCATGCTTTACCAGTATTCTCTCGCAAACATAAAAACTACTATTGCCCGATTGAGAAAGGAAATTATAAAAGCGGTTGCAAGGTGAGTGGTATGCTCAAAGTGACACCCCAATGAGATTTGTCGACGCACACATCCATCTCTCAGATGAAGAATACGCAGGATGCATCGAGGAAATCGTGAAAGAAGCGGAAAAAGCGAACGTTACTGCCATGGTTTCGAACTCCATGGATTTGAAGAGCAGCATCAAAAGTTTGCAGCTGTCAGGCAAGTACAAAGGAATCGTTTATGCTGCTTTGGGAATTCACCCATGGAACGTGGACACCCTAAGCGAAGATGAACTGCAGCAAACATCAGAGTTGATTCTGAAAGAAAGGCAAAACAGTGGGCTGGTTGCGATAGGAGAGATAGGTTTAGACCACAAGTACAAGTCGATATGGGAAAAACAGTTGAAAGTCTTTAGCGAGATGCTGAGGCTTGGCGAAAAAGTTGGCTTGCCGGTCATAATCCATTCTCGCGGCACAACAGCACAAATAGTGGAAATGCTCCCATCCTACAACTTGAAGAGGGTCCTGCTGCACTGGTTCAGCAACCCGATAAGTGCACTAGTCAAAGCCGTTGAGAAGGGCTACTACATATCTGAGGGCGCGCCAACGGCCTACTCAAACGGCATACGCAATGTCGTCAAAAGAGTGCCACTGACCAATTTGCTGACAGAAACCGATGGCCCCGTACGGTTCTTCAAACAACCTTTCAAAGGGAAAAGAACGAGTCCAGCCTTCATTCCAATCGTAGTCAAAGCCATTGCCGAAATCAAGAAAGCAGATGTTGAAACCGTTGCCGAGCAAGTAATAAAGAATTTTGAAAGCTTCTTCACAGTAAAGTTAATAGCCTCGCTGCTTTACTGAAGGCTTACTTAGGCCTATCATGAACCGTTGGACGAAATGGGTAGCCAAGTGCCTACTTGGAGGAAAGCAATGGCTTGGGAAACGTAAGAACCGACCAAATAAAACGAGCAGCCAGAGAGCTTATCAGACGTTTCCCTAACAAATTCTCCAACAATTTTGAAGAAAACAAACAGCTTGTAGGCCTACTTACACAAGGAACAACCATAAAAATAAGAAACCAGATAGCAGGCTACATAACTCACAGCCTTGTAGGAGAGGAAGAAGAAATTCCAAGCGAGGCCCTCCCACAGGAACAGCAAGAAGCGTCAGCAGAAGACCATGCGCCCGACTGAGAGTTTCTGACAGGAAGAAGCGAATGAAAGGAGCAGAGACATATGATGGACGAATACAGAAAAGGATGGGCATTACGTTACTTGCGCGAAGCAAGAGCCGAGCTTGAGGCCGCAAGAAAAATGCCTTACATGGCTCCAAGCCTTGTTTTGGAAGCGATTAGAAAAGCGCGGAACGCCATCTATTACAGTCTCGGAGAACCCGCGTTCATAGAGATTGTCATACGGGAAACGGCGGAAAGAGCACAGACGATAGAAGACCCCGTTCTTAAGTGCTTGGTGGAAATTGAAGGAACGATACAGCGGCTTGCCCAAGTCGAAGAGGTGGACGGCGAAAGAGCAATGAAACAAGCGGACGACCTAGTGCGTTTGGCTTCAGATATAGTTGAAACTGTGATTGGAGAAAAAATAGAGGACTAGGGAAAGATTACCTGTTTTTGAGGGCTTCAGCTATTCGGTCCAGAGCCTTCTTGATGTTTTCAACTGAATTAGCAAAGGACAAACGCAGGTGGCCCTCACCGTATTTTCCGAAGGATGTTCCAGGCAGAACAGCCACGCCTGCTGTGTTAAGCAGGTAATCGCCGAGCTTGCGGCAGTCCATGCCTGTTCTTGTTATGTTTGGAAAGACGTAGAAAGCTCCGTGCGGTTTCTTGCATGTGATGCCCTCAATGTTGTTCAAGCCTGAGACTATGACTTCTCTCCGCTTCTTGAACTCGGCAACCATCCTCTCAGGCTCTGTTTGAGGTCCCTTCAGTGCTTCGACGCCAGCCATTTGGATGAATGCGCATGTGCACGAGTTCGAGTTAGTCATCAGCTGCGCAACTTTCAACGCTAAGTCTTTCCGCATCACGCCGTAGCCCAGTCTCCAGCCTGTCATGGCATAGGTCTTTGAGAAGCCGTCCAGCAGTATCGTTTTCTCCTTCATTCCGCTGAACTGGGTGATGCTTTCATCTCTACCCTCGTAGATTAGTCTGCTGTAAATCTCGTCGGCAAGCACGAACACGTCGTCCCTGTCTGTGATACAGTCGGCGATGACTTTCAATTGGTCTCTGGTTATGACTCCGCCCGTCGGGTTCTCAGGTGAATTGATAATTATCATCTTGGTCTTCTTGGTTATCTTCTGTTTGACGTACTCAGGATCGAGGCTGAAGTCGTTCTCCTCCTTGAGAGGTACGGGCACAGGTTTGGCGCCGGCGAAGTTTATCAAAGACTCGTAGATTGGAAAGCCTGGGTTTGGGTAGAGCACTTCGTCGCCAGGATTTACCAACGCCAATATGCTGAAGAACATTATAGGCTTGGCGCCGGGCGTCACGACAACCTCGTCTGCGCTGACGTCTATATTTCGTGTTTTTGAAATGTATTCTGCGATGGCTTGTCTCAGCTCTGGAATGCCTGCAGATGGGACATAGTGAGTGTAGCCTGAATTCATGGCCTTCGTGGCGGCTTCTTTGATGTTTCTTGGAGTGTCAAAATCTGGCTCACCGATTTCCAAGTGCACGACGTCTTTTCCCTGCTTTTCCAACGCTTTTGCCTTAGCAAGCACCTCAAAAGCTGTTTCGGTTCCCAAAGTTTCCATTCTCTTGGCAAAGATGGAATCCACCCAAATCACCTTCATGTGAGAGGAAATTAAAGGTAGAAAGACAGGGATATTTAACTATTACAGTTTGGTCAACCGCAAATCGATGTTCAGAACTGCCTTGTTAACGGTCGCACTTTCAGCACGTCTGGGTTGACGAGGTTGGGTGGTTTCTTTCCCTCGAAGAACGCTATGAGATTGTCAGCAACCATCTCCGCCATCTTGGAGCGGGTTTCATAGCTTGCACTCGATATGTGTGGAGCAACAACCACATTGTCAAGCTTGAGCAGAGGATTGTCCAGCGGCGTAGGTTCCTGTTCGAAAACGTCAAGTCCAGCACCTGCTATTCTGCCTTCCTTGAGAGCGTCGTAGAGGGCTTTTTCGTCAACAACGGGCCCTCGAGAGTTGTTTATCAGGTAAGCGGTCTTCTTCATCAGTTTGAGTTTTTCGGCGTTTATCAGATGATGCGTTTCCTTCATAAGCGGAACGTGAATGCTGACAAAGTCTGATTGTTTCAAAAGCGTGTCCAAGTCGACTTTCTTTGCCCCAAAGTCCTTCTCCATCTCTGGTCTCGGTATCACGTCGTAGAAGAGAATTTTCATGCTGAATCCGGCCGCCCTTTTCGCCACGGCGTATCCTATTCTCCCCGCGCCCACGATGCCTATTGTTGCGCCGTGAACGTCTCTGCCCTGCAGCATGCTGGGGTGCCAGCCGACTTTCCATCTTCCCGCGCGCACGTATTTGTCAGCTTCAACGACCCGTCTTGCAAGAGCCATCAAAAGCGCCCACGCGAAATCAGCCGTCGTGTCTGTTAGAACCTCAGGAGTGTTTGAAACGTAGATACCTCTCGTCGTTGCTTCTCGCACGTCTATGTTGTCGAAGCCAACTGCAAGTTGCGCGATTATCTTCAGTTTAGGTGCTGCATCAAAGACTTCAGAGTCTATCTTGTCGGACAACAGCGTGGCAAGAGCATCAACATTCTTGGCCTTTTTTATGATGGTCTTCTTTGGCGGTGGAGCATACTCAGGCCATACTTCGGCGTCGAATCTTTCCTTGATTATCTTCAGGCCTCTTTCGGGAAGTTCACGAGTAACGTAAACCTTAGGTTTCGGCATGACATCCACACCTAGCTTTGATTCTGCAAAATTCTTTATTAGCATTAACTTATTACACTTACGCATCAACCTTCAGAAAATCAGCAACAGGCAACTCAAATGACGACGATAAAAAACAAAGAACAACTCATAGGCAACGGCGAGAGTTGGTCTGACCGAAAAGGCAGAACCTTGGCACTGGAAAGCCTCGAGGCCGCGTTGAAAGCCGCTGACCCCATTCAGATAATAAAGTCGAAACTCTCGCTCAAGAACTCAACTCTGCGCGTGAACGGCTATTCGTTCAACCTGACAAAATTCAAAAACATCTACGTTGTAGGCGGAGGAAAGGCAACAGGCGCAATGGCCTACGCCTTAGAACAGGTCTTAGGCAAGCGGATAACGAAAGGCCTTGTTAACGTGCCGCATGGGACCAAGTCAAAAACAGTCACAATTGAGCTTCATAGAGCAAGCCACCCAGTCCCAGACGAGTCTGGCGTAGAAGGAACGCGCCGCATGCTGGAAATCGCAGAACAAGCAGAAAAAGACGACCTTGTCATATGCTTGATCTCAGGAGGTGGCTCCAGCCTCATGCCGTTGCCACGAAACAGTATTTCAATCAATGACAAGAAAGAAATAACGAACGCCCTACTCAAGTGCGGCGCAACCATAAACGAATTCAACACTGTCCGAAAACACACTTCAGATTTCAAGGGAGGCTGGCTCGCAAAGAAAGCGTACCCCGCCACAATTCTGAACCTCATCCTTTCTGACGTTGTAGGTGACCCGCTGGATTCCATTGCATCCGGCCCAACCGTGCCAGATTCAACAACTTTCGGAGACGCGGTAAAGGTTCTGGAAAAATACAAACTATGGGATAAAACGCCGGCATCCATTCAGAAAGTCTTGTGCGACGGCGAGAAAGGCCTAATCCCAGAAACCCCCAAGGCTGGTGATGAAGCATTTAAGAAAGTTCACAATGTCGTCGTTGGGAACAACAGGCTTGCAAGCCTCGCCTCATGCAAACATGGCAAAGTGAAGGGCTTGAACACTCTCCTGTTGACGGCAACCCTAGAAGGTGAAGCCAGACACGTTGGAACCGTTCTTGCCACGATAGTCCGTGAAATTGTGACATCTGGAAACCCTGTCAGAAAACCAGCCTGCATAGTCGCCGGGGGAGAAATGACAGTGACAGTCACTGGGAAAGGCAAAGGCGGAAGAAACCAGGAAATGGCTCTGGCAGCCGCAATGAAAATCGGCGGCACGAACGGAGTGGTCATAGCTTCGCTGAGCACGGATGGCATAGACGGCCCAACAGATGCTGCTGGAGCAGTAATCGATGGGAAAACCTTGGCAAAAGCTTCACAGTTGAGGTTGGCTCCCCAGAGGTTTTTGGCTGATAATGACTCGTACAATTTCTTCTCGAAGCTCGGCGACCTTGTGCTCACTGGCCCTACGGGCACGAACGTTAATGACGTATCTGTCATAATAGTTCTGTAAAAGCCAAGAGAGGTAGAAAGGATGGCTGTGACCTTCAGGTTTATCGGAAGCCTTCGGAGTATGGCTGGAAAAAGCAAATTCGCACTCGATCTCGAAAACGGCGTCCCTCTAAGTGAAGCCATAAAAAAGATTGTTGACAAACTGCCTAAGCTTATGCGGGTGCTGATCGATTCAGAGCACGAGAGCACAGCATCAAACACGCTTATGCTCGTTAACGGAAAGGACATCAGCGTTCTAGATGGTTTAGAAACTCTTCTCAAAGATGGGGATGAAGTGACTCTTGTTCCAATCCTTCACGGAGGATAAGGCTGTATGAGACTGTATGCTGTCAAAACACGAATTGTGAAAACAGGCGACAACCTCTCTGAAGTCATTCTGGAATCATTGAAAAAACAAAACCTACAGCTGAAGAGCAATGATGTGCTCGCGGTGACGTCAAAAATCGTGTCACAAGCAGGGGGACGCGCAGCCAAACTGAAAGATATTAAACCTTCAAAACAAGCAAGAAGACTTGCTGAAAGATTCTCGTTGCAAGCCAAGTTTGCAGAATTGGTCTTACGTGAGGCCGATAAGATTTACGGAGGAGTGGATAAGGCAGTCTTAACGCTCAAGAACGGGATCTTGGCTCCAAACGCCGGCATAGACAACAAGAACGCACCCGCAGGCTTTGCCATTCTATGGCCTAGCAGTGCCGAGAAATCCGCCGAGAGCATTAGAGAGGAAATAAAAAGCAAGACTGGCAAGCAGATTGCCGTGTTGATCGTTGACAGCGGCCTAGCCCCACTCAGAAGAGGCACGGCAGGTTTCGCCTTGGCTGTGGCTGGCTTCAAGCCCATAGAAGATCGCCGAGGAGACAACGACCTCTACGGAAAGAGAATAGTCATCACGACACATGCCGTTGCAGATGACTTAGCCGCGGCAGCGCATTTGCTTATGGGCGAAGCCGCTGAAAGAACTCCCGTTGTGTTGATCAGAGACGCTCCAGTTGAGTTCGACGAAGGGGTTTATGGTTCTGCATACATGATGATGCCTTTCAAAGAATGTATTTTCATGAACAATTTTACATATACGCCTAAGCCGCACACTCAGGGACGAAAATGATTGTTGCCCTTCAAGCAGATCCAAAAGACTTCTTCGGCACCAAATCGCTGTACGGCAACGCTGAGCTCCTTAAGCTTGTAGAAAAAGCCGCTTCGATGGGTTTCAAAGCCGTTCAGATTGGTCCTATGACAGACTATGTTGACATTGAAAGCAAACGTCTCAGAAAGACCCTGGACAGTTTGAAAATGGAGAGGAACGTGCATGTCGGAGGAATTTTCGACGCAGAAGGCTTGGCAACAACAGAACAGGAATACCAAAGAATGCGGCATCTTGATGGATGTGGGCCACCTGTACCAAGCCTGGATAGACTTGGACGAGACTGTTCGTCTATTCAAACGGCGGCTGCTAGACATCCACGTTCACGATGCAATGCGAGACAAAGACTATCGGAAGGCAACCCACTTGCCCATTGGAAAGGGAACAATTGATTTTCCAAGATTGATAGACCTTCTGCGTCAAGTGAGTTATGACGGGTGGCTTACGCTTGAGGTCAGAGGCAACGAACAGGAAATTGTCAGAAGCAGAGAATATTTAGAGAACTTGGTTGGCAGTTCCTCTATGTGCTAGTTGCTGCCCTGACCGCTCCGTAGATTAAGCCAAGGCGAGAGTTTAGTGGACTTCAAAACCCTGAACAGTGCAACGCCGATGACAGTTGCCGCCGCAGCAATGACTATTCTTTCTATTGGGTAGATCCATGCGATCAGTTGCCAGTTCAGCCTCCACACGTTGACATCTGCAATAAACACTGGCCAAGCGAGAATTTCAAACACTAACGAGCCGGCGATTTGGCCAGCCAAGGTAGACGTTAAAGAAGTTGTAAAGAACGCGAGCGACAGCCTGATGCTGGTTTTTGGTTTCCACATGTTTCTCGCCGCAAACGACTGCAAAGGTGAAGCCAAAACCAGAAGTCCGATTAACTGGAACCACAACAACGGCGGATAGAGCCAGACTGGACCAACGAATGGATAAAACGCAAAGAAAAATAAAAGTGAGAAATACATGAAGACACATATGCCCCGTTTGCCCTCATACAGTGCGCCAGCCACACCCGATGTAACAATGCCTGACATGAAGCTTGGAGGTGAGAAGACACCCAGAAAAAAGCCGATGGCGCCGCCCAAGAGTGTAGATAACATGCCTAAGCGTGATCCAAGCACAACACCGATTAATGGTGCAGTAATCGCTGCTGCGGTTATGGCTGTGCCTGGCAAACCTATTATCGGAGAGATCGGCATAAACCCGAAAATCGCATATAACGCCGTGAAACACGCTGTCAAGGCAATGCTTCTTGTGCTGAGCGCTCGTCTATTGGACATCTGGGCAATCCTTCCAGCTTGTTGTGGAAACCTAATTATTTAACATCGTTTATAAATGGTAACGTGCGCCGACCGATAATCACCTTAACAACAGACTTCGGAGGGAAAGACCCCTACGTTGCCGAGATGAAAGCAACAATCCTAAACATAAGCCCAAACGCAACAATCGTTGACACAACTCATCAGATAGAGAAATTCAACGTGAGAATGGGCGCATATGTTCTGGCTTCAGCTTCGCCATATTTTCCAAAAGGCACAATTCACGTGGCGGTCGTGGACCCAGGCGTGGGCACAAGAAGAGAACCTATACTCATACAAACCAAACATTACTATTTTGTTGGACCAGACAACGGAGTCTTGGCACTTGCCGCAAGAAAAGAGCAGATAAGGCATGTTTACAGGATAATCAACCGAAAACTTATGCTCGCAAAAGTGTCCAACACGTTTCACGGCAGAGACATTTTCGCACCCGCAGCCGCCCACCTAGCAAACAAGAAACCTCCAGCGGAGTTCGGACCGGAAATAGACAAAATCATTATTCCGAGATTCGCGAGAATTGTCAGAAGAGGAAACATGCTCATCGGCGAGGTCATCCACGTGGACGACTTCGGAAACATCATCACGAATCTTGGAGAGAAAGAACTCGAACTGATGGAAATCGACCACACAGTTAACGTCAGGCTAGGAAACGCCAAGCTAACGCTCAGGCTTTGCAGAACCTATTCAGAAGTTCAGCTGCACAAACCGCTCGCCTTGATAGGAAGCCACAACCTGTTGGAGATCTCGATAAATCAAGGCAACGCTGCAAAAACCTTCAAAGTTGAGAGCGGAAGCAAAGTCACACTTCACTCCCCCTAAAATTGTTTGCTACTCTAGATGCCTGCCTTTGAGCATCACGATTTGAGGTAAGAAAGGCAGCAATCGCTTATTATGGAGTGCAATAAATAGCAGTAAACAATCCGAAAGACCATCTCCAAAAGTGGTGAGTCAGTGTCGATCAAGTATTTCGAGGCCCCTGACGTCAAGAACCTCGTTAACGAGATTGCAGATTGCCTGGGCTTTTTCCACATTGTTCCGCAATTCGTCTTCTGCTACAGAAGCAAGGGCTCCACATCTAGAAGAACGATAGCCCGCATCCACGGTCTGGGAAAGCTCTGGCAAGAAGCTCTCAATCTTCCACCTTCCTACGTGATTGAAGTCATTTCTGAACGGTATGACAGACTTTCCGAAACAGACCGAGAGAAAACAATAATACATGAACTCCTGCACATCCCACACGGCTTCGCAGGCGGCTTCCGACCGCACAAAGGCTACATTGACCATGAAACTGTCGAACGCTTGCATAGAACGCTGCAGAAACAGAGAGCAGCCAGAAAGGCAAGTTTTTAAGCATGAAGTAGAAAAGAAAGCTAAATACCACGTTTCACGGCAAGCTCATAAGCTCATCAGCATCAGAAGCGCAAGAGACATGCCTGTTCAAGAGCTACAAGCGCTGGACGCGCGGTGAAAACGTGCTTTGGAGCGAAACAGTCTAGATGAAATACACGATGAAAAGTCTCAAACACAACGGAATCTACGTTCCGCCTTACGACTTCAAAGGCTTCTCTGTCATGATTCAGGGGCAACCTGTAAAACTGAGCCTGAAGACTGAGCAGATGGCGTTAGCGTGGGTTAGAAAGAAAATATCTGTAACATCTCCGCCTGACACGGTTTACTATAGAAACTTCATCCAAGAATTCTTGGAACAGCTGAAGCGGGAGAACCCTGCGCTCAGTTTTGTGGAGCCTTTCTGCAAGGAGTATCTGAAAAGCATCAACGGTAACGGATTCGAATGGACAGCCAACGTGAAACAGCCAATTGACTTCCGCGAGATTGAGCAATACGTCATGCAAGAGCAGCAGAAGAAACTGGGCATGGACAAGACCGAAAAGAGGAAACTTGCCAATGAAAGAAAAGCAAAGAGAGAAGCTCTGAGAGAAAAGTATGGCTATGCGTTCGTTGACGGACAGAAGATAGAAATCGCTAATTGGACAGCAGAACCATCATGCATTTTCGCAGGCAGAGGAGATCACCCCAAGCGAGGAAAATGGAAGGAAGGACCGCAAGAAGAGGACATAATTCTCAACCTTTCTCCTGACAGCCCCAGGCCTGATGGCAAATGGAAGGACATTGTTTGGGAACCAGAGAAAATGTACCTTGCAAAATGGAATGACAAGCTTTCTGGAAAAGTCAAGTATGTTTGGTTCTCGGATTCCGCATTTCTCAAACAGAACAGAGAAAAGGAGAAATTCGAAAAAGCCGGAAAACTTGATGAGAAAATCACAATTGTTGAAAAGCACGTCCTTGAAAGTTTGGATTCTGAGGACAGTGAAAAGAGAAAGATAGCCACAGTGTGCTGGCTCATACTCGCACAGAACATCAGAGTTGGGGATGAAAAGGACCCTGATGAAGCAGACACCGTCGGAGCAATAACCCTCAGACCTGAACACGTCAAAATCGAGGGAAGCATGCTTCACTTCGACTTTCTGGGCAAAGATGCGGTGAGATGGGTCAGTCAAGCAAAGGCATCACCATCTGTCACCAGAAACATTGAGAACTGCTCCAAAACGTGCAAGGAGTACCTCTTCGAGGGAATAGACTCCAAGAAAGTTTCGCGGTTTCTGTCGCAGAAGATGCCAGGACTGACTGCCAAAGTTTTCAGAACCTGGAGAACCACGAAGACTGTCCAAGAGTACTTGGATAGGTCCAAAGCTAGGAAAGAAGACCCGGAACACGTGAAGAAGTACGAGGCCAAAATGGCCAACTTGGAAGCAGCAAAGGTTGCCAACCATAAGCGCAAAATCCCCGCAAACTTCAAAGAAAGACTAGCCAAGAAAGAAGCAGCACTGAAAGAGCTTGAGACCGCATTGAAAGAAAAGATTGCACAGGGAAAGAAAACAGACGCTCTTGTTAAGAGAATAGACAAGGCCAAACTTGACGCAGATCTGACTAGAAAAACAGAAGAATACAACTTGGGAACATCGCTGAAATCGTATATTGATCCAATGGTGTACGTGAAGTGGGCTAACAAGGTGGACTTTGACTTAGACAAGTTTTATCCTAAGACTCTGAGAAAAAAATTCAGCTGGGCTCTGGAAAGAAAAAGCTGAGAACCTTCCTCAATGCAAAGTCGTCCCCCGATTGACCACGGCAAAAACGAACGGTTGGACAGACACTTGAAAGACTTACCATTAAACGGCTACTCAAGTGGAAAGTTTGATTGAGAATACGTAAGGCTAAAATAACAACATATACTTTAAACCCATCAGGAAAGAATGACATAACGGTGTCCTCATGTCATTTCTCAAAGCATTCAAGGACAAGTTAACCCCACCCAAGGCAAACATCTCGCTGAAACTCAACAAGACCAGTTTCGCCCTAGGCGAGA
>Ga0315268_10005089_pt1 | contig 14168 bp, 10 predicted proteins | sample C1_top_MG_FD_204535 | JGI IMG/M metagenome (GOLD analysis project Ga0315268, IMG submission 204535) | Sediment microbial communities from Yellowstone Lake, YNP, Wyoming, USA - C1_top | ecosystem: Environmental > Aquatic > Freshwater > Lake > Sediment | place: USA: Wyoming | collected 2017-08-01 | reverse complement strand
CGCACACGCTGGTGTCCGTTGATCTGGACGGTCTGAACGCCAACGACACATCGCTGCAATCCCTGGCCGCTACACTCGATGGGATCAGCGGCGTATCAGCGAGCATCGTGAACGGCAGGCTGAAGATCGCCGCCGAGAGCAGCAGCGTACAGATCAGCTTCAGCGAGGATTCGAGCGGGGTCCTGGCGGCGCTGGGCATCAACTCGTTCTACACCGGCCACGATGCCAGCGACATCGCCGTCAACGCCGACCTGAAGACCCGGCCCTCGCTCCTCGCGGCGGCCCGCAACGGCCAGAGCGGCGATAACCACACTGCCCTGGCGATCGCCGAGCTTGAAAACCGGCCCATCGTCGACCTTGACGGCGCCAGCCTCAAAGACAACTACCAGAACATGATCAACTCGATTGCCGTGGCCGCCCAAGGCGCCAAGACCAACGCCGAGGCGTCGGCAACCGTGAAAGAGAACCTGCTCAATCAGCGCGAGGCCCTCAGCGGCGTCAGCCTCGATGAGGAAGCCATTAACCTGATCCGGGAACAGCGGGCCTTCCAGGGCGCAGCGCGCGTGATTTCCGCCGTGGATGAGCTGCTCAAAACCCTGTTGAGCATCACCTGAGAGACTTATGGCTATCGTTCCACTGCAACTCGCGCGCGTGAGCAATGCTCTGAAAATGAGCATCGCCCAGCGATCGCTCACGCGCACGCATGCCTCCCTGCTGGATGTGCAGAACCAGCTCGCCAGCGGGAAGCGGATCAACACGCCCAGCGACGATCCGGCAGGCGCCTCCGCAGCCGCGCAACTGCGGCGGGTTCTGCAGGTGCATGAGGGCTACGCGGCCAACCTTCAGCACGCCACGTCCCACCTCAGCCAGGTTGACGGCACCCTCGGCGACCTGACCGACATGCTTCGGCAGGCCCAGAGCATCGCCTCGGCGAACGTCTCATCGACAGTCACGGCCGACGAGCGCGACGCGGCAGCGGAAATGGTCGCCAACATCTACACGCAGATGATCGCGCTGGCCAACCGGCAGTTCGAGGGCGCGTACTTGTTCGGCGGTGATCGTGCGGATCGCCCGCCGTTCGCGGACGCGCTGGGCGGGGTGAAGTTCGTCGGCTCGGAGCAGGTGCTGTCGAACACGTACGACGAGAGCACGGTTCTGCCGTTCATGATCAGCGGCAGTGAGGTCTTCGGAGGGCTTTCGGAGCGCGTCCGCGGATCGGTCGACCTTACACCCGTCGTGACCGCCCCGACGCGGCTGACCGATCTGCGCGGCGCGTCGGGGCAGGGCGTGCGCACCGGTTCCATCATGCTCAGCAATGGGGCAACCTCGAAGCTCGTGGACCTGTCCGGCGCCGACACGGTTCAGGATGTGATCAACGCAATCAACGCGGCGGGCATAGGCGGCATTACGGCCGCCATCCGCCCCGACGGCAGGGGACTGCTCCTGAATGCCGCTCCGGCCGACAACATCACAGTCACCGAGACCGGCGGCACCACCGCCGCCGACCTGGGCATCCTGACCACTACGGCGGGGGGGGCCGGCGTGCCCGTGACCGGGCAGCCGCTATCGCCGCGCGTGACGTTGCTCACGCGACTGGCCGATCTGCGCGACGGCGCGGGAATCGACCTTGCCGGCGGCCTGATCATCTCCGATGGGACCAACAGCGCTACGGTCGACCTGAGCGGCGTGAGCACCGTTGAAGGACTGCTCAACGCGATCAACGGGGCGAGCGTGGGCGCGACGGCGCGCATCAATGCCGATCAGAGCGGGATTGACGTGCTCAATTCGGTGCAGGGCCTCTCGCTGAGCATTGCCGAAAACGGCGGCACGACCGCGGCCGACCTCGGCATTCGCAGCTTCACTCCGCAAAGCACGCTGGCCGAGCTTAACGGCGGACAGGGCGTGCGGCTGGGCAGCAGCGGCCCCGATCTGCAGATCACCCGCCGCGACGGCACCAGCTTCCAGGTGGAGCTGGGCAGCGCGACGACCATCCAGGACGTGATCAACGCCATCAACGCCGCCGACGCCGGCGGGGGGGTCACCGCCGGCTTCAGCGCCACCGGCAACGGCATCATCCTGACCGATGCGACGGGGGGAGCCGGGGCCCTGGCCGTATCCGATCTGAATTTCTCGAAGGCTGCCAGCGACCTGGGCATCGCCGGCTCGACAACCGGCGCGGTGCTCAGCGGCAGGGATGTGAACGGCATCCCGGTGAGCGGCGCCTTTTCAAACCTCGCCAGGCTGCGCAACGCCCTCATGCACAACGATACATCCGAGATCACGGCCGCGACCGAGGCGATTCGCCTCGACCTCGATCGCGTGGTGCGCATCCGGGGACGCGCCGGCGCCGCGGTCAAGGATTTCGAGCAGCGACAGCAGCGGCTGGAGGACCAGAACCTGGCAACCGAATCGCTGCTTTCGTCCATCGAGGACGCCGACTACAACTCCGCCGTGGCCCGCTTTCAGACGCTGCAGACGGCGCTGCAGGCCAATCTGCAGACCACGGGAAGGATGTTGAATCTGAGCCTTCTGGATTTTCTTGAATAATGGAACGGACTTTGCTGCGTCACGTGCGACATGCTGTGCGACTGTGGAAAACAGGATGATTCTATGCCTCGCGCAGCAATTGTTGCCGATGGGCGCAGGATCGGCGCGGAGCCGGGGCGGGGACGGACCTTTTGTCCGCGATGCGGCCGGCTTGCGCGGGAAGAGCCGCCGGAGGCGGCTGTGGTTCCGCGGGGCCGGTGATCGGCGCTGCGGAGCGGAATGGCCCTGGCATCGCGACGAGAGGCGCTTGTCACGATGCTCAAGCCCGCGGGGATGGCGCCGGGGACCGGCGCTGACGCGGGATGTCAGAGCGGCGGAGCCGCGACCGCGGTGCGGAAAACCGCGGCGGCTTGCGGAACGGAAGCCGCGGGCCGCTCGATCCTGGTCGTTGTGTCCCGTTTCGTGGGCGACCGGGCGGGCAAAGCAGTGTTTGCGGCGGCGGGCCGCGAAGAGCACGGGCGACGGAAGTCGCCGGGAAATGGAGTTCGATATGGAGATCGAGACGACAAGATTCGGGCGCATGGAGGTGAATGAAGAGCGGATCATCACGTTTCCGCGCGGCCTGCTGGGCTTCCCCTCGCATACCCGGTATGCCCTCATCCAGACCGGAGAAGAAAACTACTTCTTCTGGCTCCAGTCCGTCGATGAGGCGAGCCTGGCCTTCGTAGTGACTGATCCGAGCATCTTCTTCAAGGACTACCAGGCTCCGCTGAAGGAGGAGACGCAGCAGGAGCTGGCGCTGGCGGACAGCGGCTTTGCACAGGTCTTCATCATCTGCAACAAGGTTGGCGACTGGCTCACGGGCAACTTGCAGGGCCCGCTGGTCATCAATGCGCAAAACCGGCTCGGACAGCAAGTTGTGGTAAATGACAGGAAATGGACAACCCGGCAGCCTCTGCTGCGGCTCCAGGCGGACGTCCCTCTGGCGCGCTCGGCGTGAGCTTTCGAGGGACTTTTCGCGATCCGGCATCGCATCTGCGGTCCTATGATTGGACGATTCCGCACGGTGCGGCGCGAGTTTGAGCATTCGCGTTCAGTGCGGGCTTGAAATTGTTTCAGGCCCCTTGCCCAGGAAGGAGCCATCCATGTTGGTGCTGTCCCGACAGCGCGATGAGACGATCATGATCGGGGACGACATCGAGGTCACCGTGGTCGACATCCGCGGCGACAAGGTGCGTCTGGGGATCAACGCCCCCAAAGAGATCAGCGTCCATCGCAAGGAAGTCTACGACGCCATCCGCCGCGAAAACCGCGAGGCGGCCCAGGTGAAACCCGAGGATCTTTCGGGTCTTGGAAAGATCGCCCCCAAGCAGGAAAAAAAGGAAGAGCCTAAGTAAACGACCTGCCCCGGGCGGCAGCCGACCCGCCTTCGCCCGGTGTCTCTCGCCGCCGCTTGGGTCCTAGGGATCGAGGACCCCTTCAGACGGGCAGGAGCCCGTCAGCCATCAACAATCATGGAGGATTGGCATGGCCCGCATCAATACGAACGTCGCTTCTCTGGCCGCCCAGCGCGGCCTGGCCAAGTCTCAGAAATCCCTCAACGACACCCTTCAGCGCCTCTCCAGCGGCCTGAAAATCAACCGCGGCGCCGACGATCCCGCCGGCCTCATCGTCAGCGAGGGGCTGCGCAGCGAGATCTCCGGCATCAGCCAGGCGATCGACAATTCCCAGCGCGCCGGCAACGTCATCGCCACCGCCGAGGCTTCCCTCAGCGAGGTCGCCTCGCTCCTGTTGAACATCAAGGAGCTGGTGGTCGAAGCCGCCAACTCCGGCGCGCTCTCGCAGGAGGAAATCGAGGCCAACCAGCTTCAGATCAACTCCGCCGTGCAGAGCATCACGCGCATCAGCAACACCTCGACGTTCGCGGGGCTTCGGCTGCTCGACGGCAGCCTCGACTACATCACCAGCGGCGTCGACAATTCGGTCGTCAACGCCCTGCACATCCACCAGGCCAATTTCGGCACGGCCTCCTACGCGCCGGTGACGATCAACGTCCTGACCTCCGCGACGACTGCGATGCTCCAGTTCCGCAACAGCGCCATCGCCTCATCGATTTCGCTGGAGATCGCCGGCTCCGACGGCGTCGACGTGCTTCACTTTGTCAGCGGAACCCACGCCTCCGCCATCGCCTATGCCGTCAACCAGATGCAGGATTCCACCGGCGTGAAGGCGGCCCTGATCAACCCCGCCAACGCCGCGTCCGGGATCGCGTTTCAATCCACCGGCTACGGTTCCAAGAGCTTCGTCTCCCTCCAGGCCAAGACCGGCACTTTCAACACCGTCGACCTCACCGCGGCGCCCAGCACCCGGGCCATCGGCAAAGACGCCCTGGCCACCATCAACGGCGCCCTGACCGTCGGCGACGGCCTGAACATCCGCCTGAACACCAATTCCCTCGACATGGAGCTCACGCTCGACAAGAGCTTCGGCATCGGCACCACGAGCTTCGCCATCACCGGCGGCGGCGCCAAGTTCCAGCTCGGGCCCCAGGTCACCAGCAACCAGCAGGTCAGCGTCGCCATTCACTCCGTGGCCGCCAGCAAACTCGGCGATGACGATGTGGGCTTCCTCACCGACCTGGTCACCGGCGGCTCGGCGTCGCTGGTCAAGGGCGCCGCGGGCTCGGCCAGCAAGATCATCGACCGGGCCATCCGGCAGGTGGCCGTCATTCGCGGCCGACTGGGCGCATTCGAGAAGAATACGCTGCAGACGACCAGCAACAGCCTGGCGGTGGCCCTTGAAAATGTGACGGCGAGCGAGAGCACGATCCGCGACGCCGACTTCGCGCAGGAGACGGCGGCCCTCACGCGAGCACAGATTCTCACCCAGGCGGGCACCAGCGTCCTCGCGACTGCCAACGTCACGCCGCAGAGCGTGCTCACGCTGCTGCAACGGTAGGGAGCCGAAAGCGGATCCCCATCGCGCGCGGCGCCGCGCCGCCGCCGCGGCAACTTCGACAGCTTTTGTCGGGGGCAAGCCACGTCCGAATAGGTTCGCGACAAGGGGCCCGGGCGTCCGAGAACGCGCTGCGCGCCGCTACCCGGACGGCGGCGCTAGCCGTGTCCGATAAAACCGCCCGACAGCCGCGCTGTCTCTCCGCGAAGAACGCCCCCCGCGACGCTCCTGCTTCTTTCTTCTTTCTCCGCAATCTCCATGTCGTAGGACTAAAGTGCCCTCCCAAGCCGCGTCGATACGCATCACGGTCTCGCCGCCGGATGCGTACGGTTCCGGATGCGTACGGTTCCGGCACGCACTTGTGAGAAGGAGGCCGTGCATGAAACAACAGGGAGGCCATGGCTTCCCGCAGGCTGCTGGGGAACGTGCCCTGATCCACCAGCGACGTCAAGCCTTTTCAAGGGACTGATGCGCCCCTCGCGGTCCGCAGAACCGCGCCCGGCGCGAAAACAATGTCGCGGGCGTTCCTGCGACGGTCATGGAGAGACATTTATGAGCAGAATCAACACCAACGTCACGTCCCTCGTCGCGCAGCGCGTGCTGCGCGCCAACAACAATTCTCTTAACACGAGTCTTCAGCGCCTCAGCACCGGCCTCCGCATCAACACGGGCGCAGACGATCCCGCCGGCCTCATCGCCAGCGAAAGCCTGCGCGCCGAAAAGACCGGCCTGAACCAGGCCATCGACAACGCCCAGCGCGCCAGCAACGTCATTGGCACCGCTGAAGGCGGCCTCAGCGAAATTTCGGCCCTGCTCACGCAGATCCAGGGGCTGGTCAGCCAATCGGCCAGCACCGGTGGCCTGAGCTCGGAGGAAATCGAGGCTAACCAGCTTCAGGTTGACTCCATCCTGACCACCATCAACCGCATCGCGCAGGGCACGAGCTTCGAAGGCATGAAGCTGCTCGACGGCAACTTCGCCTACACCAGCAGCGGCGTGTCCGCGACGAACTTCCAGAACCTCCGCGTCAACTCCGCGCGGCTTACCGACAACGCCGCCCAACGCGTGGTCATTGCCGTCACCCAGAGCGCGCAGACCGCGGCCATCGCCTACACCGGCTCGACCTTGGCGGCCGGGAATCCGGTCACCATCGAGTTGGCCGGCAGCCTCGGCAGCCAGCAGCTCTCCTTTGCCGGCGGAACCACGGTCGCCGCGATGGCGACCGCGATCAACGCCGTCAAGAACGCCACCGGCGTGAGCGCTGTCACCTCCGGCACGAGCTCATTGAAGCTCAACAGCACCCAGTACGGCGCCGACGAGTTCGTCAGCCTCACCACGCAGAGCGGCACCTTCAACCCGACCGCCACCTACGATGCCGGGCGCGACGCTGCCGTCACCGTCAACGGCGCTGCTGCCACGGCCAAGGGCCTGGCGGTGAGCTACCGCTCGAGCAATCTGGATATCGAGATCGATCTGAAGAGCGCCTTCAACGTGCCGGGGAACGATTCGTTCTACATCACCGGCGGCGGGGCGACCTTCTCCCTGGGCTCGAAGGTGACCGAAGCCGACAAGGCCAGCATCGGCATTCCGTCGGTGACCACGGCCAGCCTCGGCGCCATCGGCGTGGGCTTCCTGAACTCGCTGCAAACGGGTGCAGCCAACAGCCTGTCCAGTGACAACCTGGTCACCGCCCAGTTGGTCGTTGACAAGGCGATCAAGCAGGTCAGCCAGCTTCGCGGGCGCCTCGGCGCATTCCAGAAGTACACCCTCGGCTCGACGATCAACAGCCTTGGCGTGGCTTACGAGAACGCCTCGGCGGCCGAGAGCGCCATTCGCGACACCGATTTCTCGTCGGAGACCGCGAACATGACCCGAGCTCAGATCCTCAGCCAGGCGGCGACCACCGTGCTGGCCCAGGCGAACGCGAGCCCTCAGGCCGCCCTCGCCCTGCTGCGCGGGTAAGAGGGCACATGCGGATCGTCAGCGACTGACACGTCCTTTTCTCACAGGTCCTTTCACCCCCGGCTCTCTGGGCCGGGGGTGAACGTTTGCGCCCTGTTGCAAACCCCCGGCCCGCCCGCGATGATTCGGCGAAATGACCGACAAAGCGGGCTGCCTGAACGAAACCGCCAGAACCGCCGATGCACACTCCGATCGCGCCCTCCCCGGCGCCATGCCCGCCCTGATCCTCCTCCTGCTCATCAACATGTTCAACTACATCGACCGCTACGTGCTGGTGGCGGTCGAGCCGGCCATCCGCCAGCATTTCTTCGGCAAGGACGATGACTACGCGCGGGCCAAGACCGGCGGGCTCGCCACCGCGTTCCTCGTCTCCTACATGATCGCCAGTCCGCTCTTCGGCCGAATGGCCGACCGGATGAAACGCTGGCCCCTCGTGGGCATCAGCGTGATCCTCTGGAGCCTGGCCAGCGGCGCATCGGGCCTGGCGCTGACGTTCACGGCGCTGCTGGTCACGCGCATGTTCGTGGGCATCGGCGAGGCCGGCTATGGCCCCAGTGCGCCGACAATCATCTCGGACCTGTACCCGGTGAAGAAGCGCGGTTCGGTGCTCGCGTGGTTCTACATGGCGATCCCGGTTGGCAGCGCCGTCGGCTACTCCCTGGGCGGCTTCGTCGAAGACCACTGGGGATGGCGCGCGGCCTTCTACGTCGTGGTGCTCCCGGGACTCTTCCTGGGCATGTGGTGCTTCCTCATGCCCGAGCCCGCACGCGGGCAGGCCGATCTGACCTCCACGGCGCATAGGGCCAACTGGCGCGACTACCCCGTCCTGCTTCGATCGCCATCCTACCTGCTGGACACCGCCGGCATGATCGCCCTGACATTCGCCATCGGCGGCATCTCCTACTGGATGCCGGGTTATCTGCAAGAGTTCCGCCAGGTCGGCAGCCTGGGCGACGTCAACTTCAAGTTCGGGGTCATCGCGATGGTCGCCGGCGTGACCGCGACCCTCTTCGGAGGTTTCGTGGGCGATCTGCTGCGAACGCGGCTGCCGGGGGCCTATTTTGTCGTGTCGGCGTGCGGCATATGGATCTCCTGCCCGCTGGTGCTGATGATCCTCTGGACCCCGTTTCCGGCGGCGTGGGTCGTCATGTTCTTCGCCATGTTCTTCCTGTTCTTCAACACCGGACCGTCGAATACGATCCTCGCCAACGTCACGCACCCCTCCGTGCGCGCAACGGCATTCGCGTTCAACATCTTCATCATCCACCTCCTGGGCGATGCGATCTCGCCGACGCTGCTGGGGTGGATCATCGGCGGAGGCAGGGGAACCGCGCACGGCTGGAGGATGGCATTTCTCACCGTATCGATCGTCATGGCCGTGGCCGGTGCCCTGTGGATGTGGGGGGCCAAGTACCTGGATCGCGACACCGCCAACGCGCCGCGGAGCGTGGGGAACCAGCCTCTTCACAATTAGCCCATACCCGCTCGCCAGCATGGTCGGCCCGTGCGGCCGCCTAAGTGAAATCCGGAGGGGCGGACCTGGGTGCCCGCGCCAGCGCCGTACGCACAGGCTGATCTCCGTAGGCAGCGCCGGACGGAATCGGCAACGTGAACCGAGGGCGGGACGCCGGATTCCTCCCTCTTTCATGCGCCGTTCGACGGCGCTATTGGAGGAACACCCGCAGGTCCGTGGCCGGGTCGCGCAGCAGGTCCGCTCTGTCCCGCACGTTGACCGCGCGCCCGACGAGTTCGCGCAGGGTCTGATCCTCCCCCCGGTTGATCGCCAGCGCAAAGCAGATCCGCCCATCGCCCGCGACACCGAGCTCCACCAGGTCGGGTGATTCGGGATTCGGATTGCCGCGAACGATCCGCCGCTCGATGGGCGTTTCATCGCCCCACACCACCAACCCCAGGTCGAACGCCCGGCTGGTGAATCCGGCCACGCCGTCAAATCGCTCGTCGCCGCCGGCCATGTTTGCCCCGGCGATCTTTCCCGTCTCGATGGCGCTAGGCCAATGGTCCAGCACGCGGTACCGGCCGAACAGCGGGTCGAAAATGGCCGCGCAGTCGCCGGCCGCGAAAATGTCGCTGTGGCTCGTGCGGCAGCGTTCGTCCACCAGGATCGCCTTCTCCGCGGAAATGGCGGTGCCGCGGATCAGCTCGCGATGTGGAACCGCACCCAGCGCCGCCACAACAAGATCGCACTCGATCGGCGGCCCAGCGGGCAGAACCACGCGCTGCACTCGCCCGTCGCCCTCCAATCGCAGTGGCGTGCTCTGCGCGTGCAGCTTCACTCCGCGGGATTCGAGTCGCCGCCAGATGAGACGGCCGGCGGTCTGGCCCACAATTCGATGCCAGGGGTATTCGCCCGCGAATACCATCTGCAGGGCCAGGCCGCGCTGGGTCAACGCCGATGCCAACTCCACCCCGAGCAAACCTGCCCCGACCATCACCACCTGGCCTCGGCCGTGCTCGTGCCGCCGGCCTTCGCGCCGGGCCCTCTCGACAACTTTCTGTAGCCGCTCCGCATCAGCCAGCGTGCGCAGGTAACAGACGTTCGGCATCTCGGCGCCGGGAACACTCAGCGGCCGGGGCGATGCGCCGGTCGCGATCAGCAGCTTGTCGAAGATGATCTCTTCGCCGTCGTCGAGCATCACGCTGTGGCGCGCCACGTCGAGGCTGGATGCGCGCCGCGCCGTCCGCAGCTCAACCACCTTCTGCACGAACCAGCGATCGCTGAGCGTGAACAGTTGCTCGCGATCCTGCCGGCCCAGCAGGTAGTCACGGCTCAGCGCCGGCCGAAAATACGGCCGATTGACCTCCTGCCCGATCAGGAGCATCGAGCCCTCGGGATCGCGTCGGCGAATGGCCTGGGCGGCGGCGCTGCTGGCCGGACCGCCTCCCACGAGGACATATTTGCGATGATTGCCGCTCATGATGATCATGATCGCGCCTCGCGGTCCGCAATTGGTACGACAACGGTTGGGCGGCGGTTTTTCGATATATCACTCTGCCGTCGCCGGAATTATGGGCAGTCGCCGGCACTTCGAGGATGCAGAATCCGCAAGTGCAGTTTCCGCGCCATGGGCAGGGCAGCTATTGACGACGGGCGGCTTTCATGCAACAATCCATCCGGATGAAGCGATGATTAAGTCCGCCGCTCAACCCGAAGCGCTCCTGGGCTGGATGGCATGCCTCGCGGACCCCACCCGCCTGCGGCTGCTGCGCCTGCTGGAGCGGCACGAGCTGGGCGTGGTTGAACTGTGCGATGTTCTGCAGCTTCCGCAGTCGACCGTCAGTCGGCATCTGAAGGTGCTTTCCGACCAGGGCTGGGTCAACAGCAGCCGCCAGGGGACCACGCACATCTATCGCATGCTTCTGGATGAGCTGGACGTGCCAACCCGGCGCCTGTGGCTGCTGGCCCGCGAGCAGACCGAGAGCTGGGTGACGACGCGCCAGGATGAGCTTCGGCTCTCACGCCGGCTTCGAGAAAAGCAGCAGGCTGCCGCCGCCTTCTTTGCCGGCGCGGCCGGGCAGTGGGACAAGCTTCGCAGCGAATTGTATGGCCGGCAGTTCGGCCGCACAGCCATGCTCGCGCTGCTGCCCCGCGACATCGTCGTGGCCGACCTGGGCTGCGGCACGGGGCAAGTCGCCCTTGAACTGGCGCCGTTTGTGCGCCGGGTAGTTGGAGTCGATTCCTCGGCTGCGATGCTCAAGGCCGCCGGCAGGCGAATCGCCGGCCTGGAGAACGTTGAGCTTCACCGCGGCGATCTGGCCGCGATTCCCATCGAGGATGCGAGCTGTGATGCTGCGCTCTTGGTCTTGGCGCTGACATACGTTCCCGAGCCTCCGGCCGCGCTGAGCGAAGCCCGGCGCATTCTCAAGTCCGGCGGGCGAATCGTTATTGTGGACCTGCTCCCCCACGACCGCGACGATTTCCGTAGGCAGATGGGCCAGCAATGCCTCGGCTTCGCCGCCGAAGACCTGCGCCAATTGCTGACCGCCGCCGGTTTCGGCCAGATCGACATACAGCCGCTGCCGCCGGAAGAAAACGTCAAAGGCCCGGCGCTGTTCCTGGCCAGCGGGTCCGCCGCAACGTAGGGTGTGCTTCAGCACACCGGATCGGGCGTGCTTCGGCGCGCCGACAAACTGTCAATGAGAATGGTGTGCTGAAGCACACCCTACCGAAGGAGACGCTGATCATGACCACAATGTTGAAGAAGCCGATCAAACCCACGGCCGCGAAGCGCGAATTCAAAGTCGCCCACATGGACGACCCGCCCGCCTTCGCCCAGCTCGCCGACTGGGGCCGCAAGGAAATCATGCTCGCCGAGCAGGAAATGCCCGGCCTCATGTCCGTCCGCGAGGAGTACGGCAAACAGCAACCGCTGCGAGGCCTGCGCATCACCGGCTCGCTGCACATGACCATCCAGACCGCCGTCCTCATCGAAACCCTCTCAGCGCTGGGCGCGAAGGTGCGCTGGGCATCGTGCAACATCTTCTCGACGCAGGATCACGCGGCCGCCGCTGTTGCCGTTGGTCCCAAAGGCACGCCCGCCAACCCGCAGGGCGTCTCCGTCTTCGCCTGGAAAGGCGAGACGCTCGAAGAGTACTGGTGGTGTACCGAGCGCGCCCTCGACTTCGGCGATGGCAAAGGCCCCAACCAGATCGTCGACGACGGCGGCGACGCCACGCTGCTCATCCACATGGGCGTCGAGTTCGAAAAGGCCGGCAAGGTGCCCGCGCCCAAGGCCGACGATTCCGAGGAATGGACCGAAGTGCTGAAGCTGCTGGCCAAGTGCTTCAAGCAGGACCCGCAGCGCTGGACGCGCGTGGCGAAAGATGTCCAGGGCGTCTCCGAGGAAACCACCACCGGCGTCCATCGCCTCTACGACATGCAGCGCAACGGCACGCTGCTCTTCCCGGCCATCAACGTCAACGACTCGGTCACCAAGAGCAAGTTCGACAATCTCTACGGCTGCCGCCATTCGCTTGTCGACGGCCTCATGCGCGCAACCGACGTGATGCTCTCCGGCAAGGTCGCCGTCGTTTGCGGCTATGGCGATGTGGGCAAGGGCTGCTGCCAGAGCCTCAAGGGCCAGGGCGCTCGCGTGATCGTCACCGAGATCGACCCGATCTGCGCTCTCCAGGCGTGTATGGAAGGCTACCAGGTGCTCACGGTGGAGGATGTGCTGCCCTACGCCGACATCTTCATCACCGCCACCGGCAACTGCCAGATCATCACCGCTGATCATATGGCCAAAATGAAGGACAAGGCGATCATCGGGAACATCGGCCACTTCGACAACGAGATCGACATGGCCGGCCTGAACAGGCTGGCCAGCCAAGGCAAAGTGAAGAAGACCAACATCAAGCCGCAGTATGACATGTGGACGTTCGAGGATGGCCACAGCGTGCTGATCCTCGCCGAGGGCCGGCTGCTGAACCTGGGCTGCGCGACCGGGCACCCGAGCTTCGTGATGTCCAACAGCTTCACCAACCAAGTAATCGCGCAGGTGGAGCTGGCGACGAACAACAATCGCTACGAGAAGAAGGTCTACGTCCTGCCCAAGCACCTGGACGAGAAGGTCGCCCGGCTGCACCTGGCCAAGCTTGGCGCCAAGCTGACCAAGCTCAGCCAGAAGCAGGCCCAGTACATCGGCGTGCCGGTGGAAGGTCCGTACAAGAGCGAGCATTACCGATACTGATCCCTCCCGCTCAATCTCGAGAAAGGAACACCCCCGGATCGCATCCCGGGGGTGTCTTCGTACGATCCGATTAATCCTGTATCTTCTTCGCTTTCCCCGCCGCGAAGACCGCCTCAGCCCAAACTTCCAACCCGCTCAGAAGCGCCGACGTGGCCTTAGCACCGGCGGTGAATTCGCCATGCACTACATAGGCCTTGCCGGCCAGCTTCAGCACGGTGATGCGCTGCGCCTGTGGATCGACGATCCAGTATTCGCCGACGCCGCCTTCGGCATATTCACGCCGCTTTGTCTCGTAATCGCGCTTGCGGCTTTCGGCATCATCACTGACGACCTCCATCACAAGTTCCGGCCGTTCCCAGCAGTCGTCGTACTTGCGGTCCGAATGCTCGTGAAGCATCAGGACCAAATCCGGCTCACGATATTGGCCGCTGCGCAGGCGCACGGGCATCGGGGCCATCAAGACCTCGCCGATGTTGCGTGACGATACAAACGTATGAATGATGGATTGTAGAAAGAAGGCGTTTGTTTAGCGCCCCCCGATCCTGCTCAAGCGGGTGATGACTCAGTACCAGACCGAAATTCCGCGCCGGCCGATCTATCGCCAGTTCAACGTGCACATCGGCTGCTGCACCCGTTGCGGCCAGTATGTGCAGGGGCGGCATCCGCTGCAGACTTCCGACGCCCTGGCGTGCTGCGCCAGTCAACTCGGGCCCGACGCCCAGGCAGCCATCGCCTATCTCAACAAGGACGCCGGTCTTGCCCATGGCAAGATCAGCACGCTCTTCTCGACGCTCTTTGGCATCCCGCTGACGCGTGGCGGGGTTTGCCAGGCCATGCTGCGGACGGCCGGCAAATGCCTGCCCCATTACCACGCCATCATCCTCAACCTCGCCCAAGCGCCGTGGATCGTGCCCGATGAAACCGGCTGGCGGGTGGGAGGACTTCCCCCCTGGCTGCATACCTCCATCGCGCTCAGCTCCCGCTGGTTGGTGATGAAGAAGAGATACCGGTATTCCTCCCACAGCGTGCCCTGGCCCATCTTCACCGCGATCTTCT
>Ga0315268_10005088_pt1 | contig 14168 bp, 15 predicted proteins | sample C1_top_MG_FD_204535 | JGI IMG/M metagenome (GOLD analysis project Ga0315268, IMG submission 204535) | Sediment microbial communities from Yellowstone Lake, YNP, Wyoming, USA - C1_top | ecosystem: Environmental > Aquatic > Freshwater > Lake > Sediment | place: USA: Wyoming | collected 2017-08-01 | reverse complement strand
ACTTGGTAAGGTAGCAACTTGGGTTAAATAAGTGATTGGGTAAAGATGATTAATTGGCGCGAGATTATATTTGGCTTATTGGTAGGCCTTCTTGCAGTAGCGATACTCTTGTTGGTAGTATCGTCTCCAAAAGGTGCACCCATTCAATTATTGCCACCGCCTACTCCACAACCAATTATGGTGGATATATCTGGAGCAGTTAATCGACCGGGCGTCTATGTATTACCAGCAGAAAGTAGAATAAAAGATGCAATAGAGGTTGCTGGTGGTCTAGATGATACAGCTGATAGAGACCTAGTTAATCTTGCGGCACCTATATCGGATGGGCAGAAGGTACTGATACCTGAAAAGGGGTTGAATCAGAGTAAAAGTTCAGTTGTACAAACCCCAAGTAATCCGAATTCCCTTTCGGAAACCTTAGAGAAACCCCTGATAAACATAAATACTGCCACCAAAGAGCAGTTAGACCAACTGCCTGGGATAGGAGCGGAAAAAGCTCAAGCTATTATTGATTTTCGAACCAGGAATGGTCCATTCAAAAGTATTGATAATATTCAAGTAGTTCCAGGGATCGGTCCTGCAATTTTTGAACAGATTAAGAGCTTAATTACTATAGAATAGACATTGAATTATTGATTCAATTGAGGTGAAAATGACGACAAAACAACGATTGGAAAGTTCTCTCCGAGATGCGATGCGCTCAGGGAACGAGGTTGAAAAACGGACAATTAGAATGGCATTATCCAATATCAAATTTGAAGAAATCAATAAGGGAAATGCACTTGATGAAACAGGTATTTCGGCTTTGCTTCAAAAAGAAATAAAAATCCGGCGTGAGGCGATAGAAGATGCCATCAAGGCAAATCGTATGGATCTCGTGAAAGAGAATGAAGCAGAAATAAAGGTTATTGAACATTTTTTACCTAAACAGTTAACCGAAGAAGAACTTCGCTCCTTGATCATTGAATTGGTAAAAGAAACACAGGTCTCGGGATTAGCAGACATGGGTAAAGTGATGAAACTTGCACTGGCTCGTGTGCAGGGGCGCGCTCCAAACGACCTAGTGAGCAGGATAGTAAGGCAGGTGCTTAGCGGATAGCTTCAAAATGCCAAAGATTTTCTTCCGTGGCGCGCTTTCGTGGTTGGCCAGCCAATCTTTCTTTAAACTGATTCTGCTTATCATAACTAGCGGATTATCCCTTGCTGCTCTTATACTCCCGTTATCAATTCGTCCATCTTCTTATCCATTAAGGATTGGTGATGTTGCACCTCAAGATATCCTTGCACCTACCACATTAACATATACAAGCCAAATCCTGACCGACCAAGCACGTATTGATATAGGCAGGTCGGTTGCTCCTATCTTCCTCCCCCCTGATCCAGCCATTGCTCGCCGACAAATTGAGAAATTGCGTTTATCTATCCAATATATAGCAACTATTCGCGCCGATGGTTACGCTTCGGATGAACAAAAAATTGCCGACCTCTTTGCAATGGAGTATTTACAGCTTGATAGAGAAAATCTAATCCAAATCCTAAGTTATCGCGAAACCCAATGGGAGGCCATCCAGCAGGAGGCTATGCGCGTCCTTGAACAAGTGATGCGAAATACAACTCGTGAAGATCAACTCGAGGAAGTTAAACGTAACATTCCAAGTATGATCAGTTTCTCGTTGCCTTCTGACCAGGCAACCATTATATCTACTATTGTCTCTCAATTTGTGGTCCCCAACAGTTTATTCAGCCAGGAGCAAACTGATATTGCGCGAGACAAAGCTCAGCAATCAGTTACCCCTATCCAAAAAACATTCATTGCAGGTCAAACCATAGTGCGGCGCGGGCAAATTATTTCCCCGGTCGATCTTGAGGCTCTAAACAAGTTTGGCCTTGTACAGCTAAAAGGAGAAACGGAAAACTATATTCCATCAATTACCCTGATAGCTCTCATTTTTGTGTCAGTCGGTTTATATTTTGCTCGAATACGTACAGCACCAAATGTTGATCTCAAAAGCCTGGTATTGATTGCTCTAACATTCTTACTTTTTTTGTTTGGCGCAAGGCTAGTAATCCCTAATAGAACTATAATCCCATATTTATATCCTCTTTCAGCTTTTGGCCTAACTATTGCAGTCCTTTTTTCGGCCGAACTTGGATTTGTTCTTTCTCTTTCTTTGGGTATTCTAGTTGCATATGGAATGTCAAATAGCCTTGACCTGACGATATACTATATTCTTTCTAGTTTTTGCGGTGTGCTAACAGTGAATAAAGGTAGAAGGATTGGAAATTTCTTCTGGTCAGGTATTGCAGTGGGATGCGCTGGTAGCGCAGTGATACTTGCCTATCGCCTACCCGACGCGTTCACCGATTGGTTTGGCATAGCCACCTTAGTAGGCACCTCTTTCTTAAATGGTTTAGCCTCCGCAAGCCTTACTCTTATTCTTCAATTCCTTTTCAGCCAGCTACTAGGAATGACCACGGCTTTGCAACTACTAGAAATTTCTCGCCCTGATCACCCTTTATTACAATATATCCTACGTAATGCTCCGGGAACCTACCAACACTCTCTCCAGGTTGCGAATTTAGCAGAACAGGCCGCTGAAGCGATTGGGGTTGATGGTCTTCTGGTCAGAGTCGGAGCCATTTACCATGATGCTGGTAAAGCAAGCAATCCGTTGTTTTTTATAGAAAACCAATTACCGGGTACACTGAACGCTCATGATGATCTAGATCCAGAATCAAGCTCGATGACTATCATTCGGCACGTTGAGGACGGAGTTCGTCTAGCCCGAAAATATCGTTTACCTCCTAGAATAATAGATTTTATTTGTGAACATCATGGGACGATGGTAACAAGATACCAATATGCGAAAGCTCGCCAAATAGCAGGTGAAGATGTCACAAAAGTCGACATTGAATCGTATCGTTATCCAGGTCCGAAACCCAACTCAAGAGAGACTGCTCTCTTGATGTTAGCAGATGGCTGCGAAGCTCGCGCACGTGCTGAACTTCCTACAGATGATATAGAATTGACTTTCCTCGTGAAAAGCGTTATTGATTATTGTCAACAGGAAGGCCAGCTAGACAATACCTCATTAACCCTATCCGATCTAAACACAATTACGAAATCTTTTGTGAATATATTAAGAAACACCCATCATCCTCGTTTACAATATCCCGAAATAACTCCGAAAACAATGCCAGTCTCAAGAAAAAGTAATTAGAATTATTGTGTGTAGGTATGAGATAACGTCTTCATTACAGAGTGCACTTATGATCCATGTCTCTATAAAAGATGAGTTTGTATCTCTAGTTAGTGAGCAAAATCTTATCCAGGTCGCCACTAATGTTTTAAACAATCAAAAAATCGCTCTATCAGACGTGGAATTGACCATTGTGATTAGCGATGACCTCGAACTCCAAAACCTAAATCGTCAATATTTACAGGTAGATGCACCGACCGATGTTCTTTCATTTCCGATCAATGAAACCAATCCCGAAACCGGTCGAAAGTATTTAGGAGATGTAATCATTTCATATCAAACTTCATTACAGCAAAGCCTGAATGCCGGCCATCCAGTGACAGATGAGATCCAACTATTAGTCGTCCATGGAGTTTTACATCTGCTAGGGTATGATCATATTGATCAGGAGGATAAGCACAAAATGTGGGTGACTCAAAAAGAGATTTTAGAACAATTAGGGTGTCATATCGCCATTATTGCTGACGAATAACCTATGAAACCGTTTATCCGATCCCGGTTGCTATCGTTTAATCATGCCTTCAGAGGATTGTTTTTTTCTATAAGAACCCAAAAGAACACTTGGCTTCATCTCCTGGCAACGTGTATGGTTATTATCCTGGCATTATGGCTTGAACTACCCCCAATGGAGTGGGCTCTATTATTCCTGGTGATCGGAAGTGTTTGGATGGCGGAACTCCTTAATACCTCTATTGAAACCTTGGTAGATTTAGTAAGTCCACAACAACATAACCTGGCAAAAAGAAGCAAGGATGTAGCGGCTGCCGCAGTTTTGATATCCTCCATCACTGCTGTCATCATTGGGATCTTAATCCTGGGATTGCCGTTATGGCAAAAGATTCGATATATAAACTCGATCCGTTAGAGAATATCACATGGGCAACTTCATTTTTGGAACCGTGGGTTCTCCAATATCAACCCCCAAAAAACCTGGCGGAAGCGTTGGTGCGATTCAACAGATAGCCGAGTTGGGGCTGCAAGCCCTCGAACTTGGTTGGGTGCAATCCGTACGGGTTACCGAACAAACCTGCTTTGAAATCAAGCAAGCTGCTTCTAAATTCTATGTGGCTCTAAGTGTTCATGCTCCTTATTTCATCAACCTGAACGCAGACGCAGAAGAATGGCCTAAATCCAGATTGCGTCTAATGAATTCCGCCTACTATGGAAACTTAGCCGGAGCAACCGATATCATATTTCATCCTGGTTCATATTTCGAGAAACCTGCTCAGGATGTTCTGCCAATTGCAGTTCAACGGCTTCGCGAATGTGTTGAGGAATTAAGTCAAGCCAAAATTTTCGTCACTCTTCGCCCTGAAACAATGGGGAAAAAAGCGATGCTTGGTTCTTTAGAAGACACAATTTATATGAGTAAGGAAATTCCTGAAGTTGCACCCTGTATTGATTTTGCCCATCTGCATGCGCGAGGTGGAGATGGCACTTTAAATTCAACTGAAGAATGGATAAAGGTATTAGAAACCTATACTCAAGCGCTTGGCGACGAATCCCTACAGAAATTACATATCCATCTTTCGGGGATAGAGTATTCTTCTAAAGGAGAGAAGAAACACCTCCCCTTACAGGAATCGGATCTGGATTTGCCTGCTCTTTTCATGGCTCTAAAGCAAAAGAATTGTTCGGGAAGAATATTATGCGAAAGCCCAGTAATGGAAGATGATGCGCTATATATGCAAAAGATATGGCAGGAAATTCAAATTACTGATTAAGATAGTGGATTTTCCTATAAGTATTCCCTTAAGTTGTGCTCAACAGCATAAGCAGCAGCTTCCGCGCGATTGCTTACCCCCAGCTTAGATAAAATACTGCTGACATAATTCCTGACTGTCCCTTCTCCAAGAAATAACGCTTTAGCAATTTCACGGTTGGTTTTCCCCTCTGAAACTAACTGTAGAACATGCCTCTCTTGTTGGCTCAAGTTCGAAAAAGCAGAAGCTTCTTCCTCTTTAACGGCTCGGCGTACTTCCTGGAAAACGCGTTGCGTTACAGCTGGGTCTAGAAGCGCCTCACCCCTTCCTACTGCTTCAAGAGCCCTAATAAGATCATCGCGCCCAATTTGCTTTAGTACATATCCTGATGCACCAGCTCTGATTGCTGAAAATAGCATCTCGTCTTCGGCATAGGAGGTTAGCATTACCACCTTCGTCTCCGGATATAATCGAGTGATATCTTCGCAAGCCTCAATTCCTGAAGCACCTGGAAGACGAATATCCATTAAAACAATATCGGGACGATATCTGGCCGTTTGCTCAATTGCCTCTTTTGCTGTCGCAGCTTCGTCAACAACTTCGAATTGAGGGTGGTGTTCCAATAAAGCTTTTAACCCTAACCTTACAACTTCGTGATCATCTACCAATAGAATTCTTTGTTTTGCCATCGTCAATACACCTCCTCAGTCAGTATATCGAATACTTAGAAGACTGGCAAGAGCCAAATTATCAAAAACCTTTTAATAATATTGCGATATTCCGAGCATATGGTAAACTTGTAAGCATAATGCAGGAGGCTGGCGAATGGAAAAGCCAACATCTCGACTAATCGTGTATATCGAAGATGATATAGAGATGATTGATCTTGTAGCCCTAATCTTAAGTCGGCGAGGCTATGAGGTGAAAGGCGCACATGGTGGACGGCAAGGACTAGATATGGTTCAGCAAAACCCGCCAGATCTTATTTTGCTTGATTTAATGATGCCAGACGTTGATGGTTGGGATGTTTATCAACAGCTGAAATCCAATGAGGCTACGCGTGACATCCCGATCATTGTAATCACTGCCAAGGCTCAACCCATCGATCGAGTATTGGGTTTACATATCGCAAAGGTAGATGATTATATTAGTAAGCCTTTCCATCCTCACGAATTAATTGAGAGCATTGAGAAAATCTTGAACAAAAAAGACGATTAAGACCTAAGATTAAATAACAGACTTTCTGGTTTTATGCGTTTAATTGACCTAAAGAATCTATCTCGTCCTTTATCAACTCCCCTAAAAGTTGTCTTCTGTCAATCTTTTCTTTGTCGCTTCCGTGGACTAATGATGCAGCCTTCTATTCAACCAGATAGGGGATTATTGCTTGTAGAAGAGAAAGAAAGCACCATTAACACAGCTATACACATGTTTTTTATGCGATTCGATATAGCGGCAATTTGGATCAATGCTGAACAGCAAGTAGTTGATGCAAAAATTGCTTGCCGTTGGCACCCTTTCTATATTCCACGATATCCCGCCAGGTTTATACTAGAAACTCATCCTGAACGGCTTGCTGACTTTCAACCCGGCGATCAATTATCTTTTGTGAATGATTAGAAAATACTTCCTTCTCTTCATCTGCCTGGTCATTCTCTTACCTATTCGGAATGTCTCTGCTCAGGACAACACCGACAATCCTGTATACATAATCCAAAATGGAGATACTCTTAGTCTGATTGCACTCCGATTTGGCGTCTCCTTATCAGACTTAATGAATACTAATCACATATCCGATCCGAATTCGATTGAAGCTGGTTCACAATTAATTATCCCTGGGCTCAAAGGCATCCAAGGAATTTTAGTCACCCAAGAAGTTCCTGTGGGAGAAGATCTCCATACGATCAGTCTTCGCTTACAAACTTTACCACAAATAATTATTCGCCTAAATCGAATTACAAGTCCTATGGAAGTGTATGCTGGCACAAGCTTAATTCTTCCACAATTCCAGGAAGAGAAAACATTAAAACCAGAAATGCTGCTTACTCCAGACCAGTCTTTATTGGAATTGTCAGTTTTGGCCAAAATGAATCCCTGGCTATTGAGGCAAACTAACCAACTGTCAGGTTCATGGGATATCTTACCGGGCGAAATGGTTTATCTTCCTTCAAAAACATCTCAAAAAGAGCTAAATAATTTCTCGCCTTCTATTTCAAGCCTTATAGTGGAACCGCTTCCGCTCAAACAAGGTTCAACAGTAGTTATAAAGATTCGCACAAACCAACCCATTACATTATCAGGCTCATTGGGCAATCAGGAGCTTCAGTTCTTTCCTAATGGCAACAATGAATATGTGGCTTTAGAAGGTATCTCTGCAATAGCAGATCCTGGTTTAGTTTCCTTTGTACTCAAAGGGACTGAGGCAGGAAGCAGCAGGTTCCAATTTGATCAGAATATCCTTGTCCAGCCGGGTTATTATGGAGAAGATCCTCCACTAGAAGTTGATCCTGAAACTCTAGATTTACAGGTAATGGAATCAGAAGATCGCCAACTAACAAATCTCACTCAGAATGCCACTCCTGAAAAAATGTGGTCTGGTTCATTTAAATTTCCAATTGATGAGCCATGTATACGTTCATGGTTTGGCAATCGGCGTACGTATAATTCCGGAGTCTACCGGTCTTACCATGCTGGAGTGGACTTTGGCGTTTGCGCAGACAATCTGAACATCCTTGCTCCTGCACCAGGCAATGTGGTTTTCACCGGCCTGCTAAATATTCACGGTAATTCCACAATTATCGATCATGGATGGGGAATATATACAGAATATTCGCATCAGGCTGAAATAGTGGTCCGCGTTGGCGATCATGTTGAAACCGGCAAAATTATTGGAATAATAGGAGCCACAGGAAGAGTTACTGGTCCTCATTTGCATTGGGAATTAAGGATCAACGGAGTACCAATCAACCCGCTGGAGTGGGTTAATAATTCGTTCCCGTAAAGATGGAATATTTTTCGATAAGGTATAATAATTTGTATGAGGCTTAACGAGTTACCTTTCCAATTCTAAGAAAGAAATACCAATGACGATTTCTCCATTATCTCTTCCTGAAAATTATTGGTCTGATTTCAAAGTGTCCGATAATGATCTTGAATTCCTCTACAATCATTTACTGGAAATTGAGCTCCCACGGACACCCGAGGAGTTATTGCATGCCATTGTGGAAGAAAGAATCAGGCAGGAGAAGAGATCTATTGAAAACCGCCAGCAGGAGAATGCCACAATCTATCTTCCTAAAAACCAATACGAAAAGGGTCAAAAATTACTTTTCCCAATACTCAATTGGTCAAATGGAGAGGTGATAGAGGTCCGAAAAGGTAACAATCCAGATGTACCTCCTTTTGATGTGATAAAAGTATTATTTTCAAACGGGGAGATTCACCATTTTGCTGCCAAGTTACAAGATCATATACTGAACAATCCTGTTTCAGTCAACACCGATGATCCCAATCTAGACATAAACAAAGTGCTTAAGAAATATGGACGAGCTTTATTAGAACGTCTTACCAACGCTCTAGAGACTAGTCCAGACTTGGTTCGTATTGCTGGGCGTTGGTTCCCCAGAGCTTTATTAGTAGATGTCAACATTGGCCATCTTAACCTGGCCGAAGCTTTACTTGAAATGGAAGGGGGAGGTCCTCTATCCACTCGTTCTATCCTTGACCAAATTGAACTTCCTACTGATGTTAATCCAAAACTTACTGAATTTTCGTTAAACCTGGCCCTTCAGGAAGACGGACGTTTTGATGAAGTTGGTTCGTCAGGAGAAGTGCTCTGGTTTTTACGTCGTCTTGAACCAGATAATGTCAAAATAACCCCACATTATTTACGCTATCAACCCATTCAATACGATAAAGAATCTATCAAGAGAATTTACGAATTACTCCAAGGACAAGTTGTAGATGAGTTAGAACCATTTGAAGAATCCAAGCCCAATCATAATAAGGTGGTGATCAGCTTGATCTTCCCTCATTGGAAGGCCGGTACGCTTCCTTTTGCTGGGAAAGTAACTCATATCATTCCTGGTGCAATCGAGTCCCCGCGTGTTCGTTTCACTTTTATTGATGGCGAAAGTGGGGATAAATTCTCAGGTTGGGTTGTACGCCCAGAAAAGTATGTATATGGCCTGGCAGAATGGTATAACTCTCAATCTTTGATACCAGGTAGTATAGTTCATGTTGAACGCGGGAGCCATATCGGTGAAATTATTGTGCGAGCTGAAAAGAGGCGATCTACCCGGGAATGGATTCGTACGGCCTTAATAGGAGTAGATGGAGGAATAGTTTTTGCAATGCTTAAGCAACCTATCGCTGCTGGTTATGACGAACATATGACGATTGCTATTCCTGATTTAGCCGCTATAGACCAGATCTGGTCAACAAGTGGACGTCAAAAACCATCTCTAGAAGAAGTTGTTATTGCAATGATGCGAGAACTTTCAAAATTAAACCCGCAAGGCCATATTCATGCCCAGGAACTTTACGCAGCGGTAAATATTGTACGCCGATGCCCACCAGGTCCAATTCTGAATTTGTTGACTAATCGATCATGGGCATCTTATATTGGTGATTTATATTTCAGGCTAAACGATGCCGTTTCGGGAGAGAGCAGTTAATCATGAGTGAGCCAAGAAAATTGAGTTTAGTCAAACCTACAATTGATACCCCGCTACATATCGACTTTACATGGTGGAAACAGCATGATAATGATTGGCATGTTTTCCTAAAAAGCTGCTTATGCCCTGACCATCAAGCCTTATTTGAGAATACAAATATGGAAATTATTATTGATTGGATTGATCCTGAAACTGCTGAAGTACAATCCGTGGATGGGTTGCAGCATATCTTAATGACGCACTGTTCTAAACAGGCCGACTTCATTTCGAATAATATTGGTTTGGTAGATTCCGTATTCCGGGTCTTTTTAGCAAACGGTAACACGCCATTATCATCTGTTGAACTGAATAGATTAATTAACCGTTCAGCAGATACGATTTTACGTACGTTAACTTCCGGGAGAGTATATAAGGGGCTCCGTCCTTTGCTAGGCTAGAACGAGTGAAACCGTCTTCACACCTTTGGTAGAGGCCTTAGTCTACTGTCACCCTTTCATGGTAAAATGAATCTGAGCCCCTGTAGCTCAATGGATAGAGCAACAGCCTTCTAAGCTGCTGGTTGTGGGTTCGAATCCCACCAGGGGTGTTATATTCTTTAATTGAATATATCATAGAGAAACCATCTTAGAACGATTTTCATTTAGCGCATGATCACTCTAAAACTGAACTCTCGGCCTAACTACACAAATTGTGACATTCCAGATCCCACCTCCCTTATCGTTTCTGGAATTACAACCTGGCGCGTTGGACCCAAAGCAGCTTCCTGGCGTCCTCCAACAGACATCTTCGAGACTGAAGATAAGATAACCGTAAGAATAGAGATTGCAGGAATGAAAAATGGCGATATCTCAATCATCGTCGATCAGAATATCCTCATGATAAGGGGTGTTAGAAAAGATAGATCAGAAAAACGCGCCTTCTATCAATTGGAGATTCCCTTTGGAGAATTCGGTACGGATATTGAAATTCCGACACAAATTGACATTGAAAATATATCAGCTGAGTATCACGATGGTTTTTTGACTATCTTGTTGTCAAAACCAAAAACACAACATATTCATATTAATCAGGAAGAATAATATATTGCATGCCCGCATCACGTTGGGTCTCACATATCAAAGATATGCTGGAATGGATAAAAGAGGAAGATAGCGAAATTGGGGATTGGCTCCTGGAATATTCTGGCATGAATCAACTAGCTTTCCTGGGGGAAAGCAATAACCAAAACCAAAGCGAAAATGATCTTTCGATAAAAATCCCTGAAGTTTTACCGATTCTTCCTTTAAGGGGTATCGTAGTCTATCCTCAAACTACAGTTCCATTAACAATTGGTCAACAACGTTCCATTAGCTTAGTAGATGATGTTGCAACGAGCAGTGAACGGATGATTGGCCTAATTGCATCGAAAAATCCAGACCTTGAATTGCCCAATCCAGATGACCTATATACAGTCGGGACAGTTGCAATTGTTCACCGGCTTTTTCGGGCTCCAGATGGAACTGTTCGGCTATTAGTACAGGGATTGGCTAGGTTTCGCACATTAGAATTCGTTTCTACAGAACCTTACTTGAAGGCTATGATAAAGGCCATTCCTGAAGTACAAGAGTCAGGTATTGAGATAGAAGCCCTGGCGCGCAACGTACGGGATCAATTTTCCCACATCGCGGACATGATTCCTTCAATTCCCAGGGAACTGGTATCATCCATCGCCTCCATTGAAGATCCTTTACAAACAGTTTATATGATTTCTAACTTTCAAAGGATGGATATCGCAGACGCTCAGTCGATCCTTGAGTTTGATTCAGCCACTGAAAAGTTAAGGAAACTGGTTGGAATTCTAACCCGTGAAAGTGAAGTGTTGGAATTAAGCCAGAAAATCCAGAACGAAGCTCGTTCTGAGATTGAAAAGGTCCAGAGGGACTTTTTTTTAAGAGAGCAACTAAAAGCAATTCAACGAGAGCTTGGGGAAAAAGATGAGCAGGCCAGGGATATTGAAGAGTTACGTGAGAAGATCGACTTTGCTAGAATGTCAGACGAAGCAAATAAGCAGGCAAATCATGAGCTAGAACGGTTAGCTAGATTGCCCACTATAGCGGCTGAATATGGAGTTATCAGGACCTATATCGATTGGCTGGTTTCTCTTCCTTGGAGTATAGGAACAGAAGATAACCTGGATATTGCTCACGCTCGCCAGGTTTTGGATCAAGATCATTATGGATTAGAAGACGTTAAGGAACGAATCTTAGAATTTTTGGCAGTTCGGAAATTACGATTGGAGCGACGCCAAGAATTAACCTACCAACCATCTCAAGATATGATTAGGAAAGAACGCGAAGGTGTAATTCTTTGCCTGATTGGGCCTCCAGGTGTCGGCAAAACCTCTCTGGGTCAATCAATTGCGAGAGCAATGGGGCGCAAATTTATCCGTATCTCCTTGGGAGGAATCCGTGATGAAGCTGAGATCCGTGGTCATCGCCGAACCTATATTGGTGCATTGCCTGGTCGGATCATTCAGACTCTGCGCAGGGTCGAATCAAAAAACCCGGTCTTTATGTTAGATGAAATAGATAAGCTTGGCCAGGATTTCAGAGGAGATCCAGCATCAGCCCTCTTGGAAGTGCTTGACCCCGAACAAAATGTCGAGTTCCGTGACCATTACCTGGAAGTTGCATACAACCTTTCTGAAGTAATGTTCATCACTACCGCCAACTGGCTGGAAACGATTCCGGCTCCGTTACTAGATCGGATGGAAGTAATCACAATATCAGGTTATACAGCAGGGGAAAAATGCGCAATTGCCCGGGGATACTTGATTCCACGCCAACTTCGCGAAAATGGCCTGAGGCCAGACGAAGCCGAATTCACGGATGAAGCCTTAAATATGATCATCCGTATGTATACACGTGAAGCAGGTGTCCGTAACCTGGAACGGGAGATCGGATCAGTCTGTCGAAAAATTGTTACTCAGATTGCAGAAGGTAAGGAAGGCCCTAAAAAAATCACGCCAGATACAATCAGAGAGCTACTTGGAAAACCAAAGTTTATGGGAATAGACGAAATTGCTCGGCGAACATCGGTACCTGGGGTAGCTACAGGTTTAGCATGGACGCCTACAGGTGGGGAAACACTTTTCATTGAAGCATCTCGAATGCCAGGTGGTAAGGGTTTCCAATTAACAGGTTCTTTAGGAAAAGTGATGCAGGAATCTGCGCAAGCCGCCTTATCGTATGTACGTTCTCAAGCTGAAAAAATAGGACTAGATCCAAATTTTTTTGAGAAATCAGATATTCATTTACATATTCCGTCAGGCGCTCAGCCAAAAGATGGGCCTTCCGCCGGCGTAACGATGGTAACTGCACTGGTATCGCTGATTTCAGGGCGATTAGTAAACCCCTATATCGGTATGACCGGTGAAATCACACTTAGTGGCCAGGTTCTCCCTATAGGAGGTGTAAAGGAAAAAGTACTTGCAGCTCATCGGAGTGGTTTGACAGTCGTCATTCTCCCTAAATTGAACGAACCTGACCTTGAAGATATTCCAGAAGATGTTCGGAATCTGATCAAATTTGTTTTTGTCGAAACATTGGACGAGGTTTTACAATACGCGTTTGAAAGTCCATCTGTGGGATCATCTACAACCCCCATTCTTAGCGAAGAGAAGGATAAGGAAATAGCCTATGAACCAAAAAGTACTACTTGTTGAAGATGATCCCACCATGCGTTCCCTCCTAAAAACCTTCTTAGAGTTAGAAGGATATCAAGTTTTCTTCGCTGATGAAGAAAGAGAAGAAACTATTCTTGAGTATTCTAATAAATTGTCTCCAGTTATTTTGATACTGGATGTTAACCTTCAACAGGCGAATGGAATTGATGTCCTAAAAAAGCTTCGGCAGGAAGATCAATTAAGTGGTGTAAGAATTCTAATGACTTCGGGTCTAGATGTAGAACAACAATGTCTTGACGCAGGCGCCGATGGGTTTCTGCTAAAACCATATAATCCTGATGAACTTATAAATTTGTTACGACGCTTATCCTGATCCTAATGAAAACGATGAACATCCGTATAGGAATTCTGACTGTCTCAGATCGTGCTTCTCGCAATGAACGCCCAGACCTCTCAGGCCAATCATTGATAGCCAAGGTAGCCGAAAAGGATTGGCAAACGATCAATTATCAGGTTATTCCGGACGATTATGAACGAATTAAATCGCTTCTGGTTTCCTGGTGCGATTCAGAATTATTAGACGTGATCCTGACCACGGGTGGCACCGGGTTCTCACCTCGAGATGTGACACCTGAAGCCACTCAGGCAGTCATCCAACGCCAAGCGCCAGGTGTAGCTGAGGCCATGCGGCAGGCGAGTATGAGTGTCACTCCACATGCCATGCTTTCGCGAGCTGTCGCAGGTATTCGACGCCACACATTAATTATTAACCTACCCGGAAGTCCCAAAGCAGCTGTTGAAAATTTCTCGGTTGTAGCTCCTGTACTTCCTCATGCTATTGAACTACTAAGGGATAATCCTACTG
>Ga0315268_10005087_pt1 | contig 14169 bp, 10 predicted proteins | sample C1_top_MG_FD_204535 | JGI IMG/M metagenome (GOLD analysis project Ga0315268, IMG submission 204535) | Sediment microbial communities from Yellowstone Lake, YNP, Wyoming, USA - C1_top | ecosystem: Environmental > Aquatic > Freshwater > Lake > Sediment | place: USA: Wyoming | collected 2017-08-01 | reverse complement strand
CTGCCGGGCCAACGTGGTTTTCCCCACCTGGCGGGGACCGGCCAGGATCTGAAGAAACCGCCGCTTCTCGCGCAACCGGCGCAACAAAACCCTATGAAGGTCCTTGCGGATCATACAATTTACTCACTTCTGTGAGTAATTTGACTCATCATAAAGTCTATGCAAGTGCTCATTTTTCGGCGTTTTGGGAGCGTTGACGATCAGGCGCTTGCACAAGCCGGCCGCGCATACGATCGCAGCGGCGAGAAGGTTTGTTGCGCGGGTGGATTTCATGGTTGTGCCCCTTCTCTCGTTTATCACGGTCGCTCGATCCCCGCTACCCGCCATAGTGCGCTGACAGGGACGGCGTAGAGATTTGGGCCGAACACCACCGGCGTGTCGGCCAGAGCCGCGAGAACCATGCGGATAACATGGCGTCGTTTCACGGTTGAATATCAACCAGATAGTGGGTGATTATCGACCATATTAATTTGCCTTGGCCGCACCCTGCTGAGATGGGCGCGGCCCGTCCAGCACCACGGCGGAAAGCCTTTCACCGCCTGCAACACCTGCTCCTCCGGTTGGCGTCGAATGTAGCGCATGAATGAGAATCGTAAACTGCCATTTTAGATTTCTCAAGCCCGAACTGAAACGAGCGCGATGGCGAGGAGGCTTTGCCTGCCCGCCGACTTGTCCGCCATAGCTCGAAGAGCGACGGCGGAAGCTTTAGCGAAGGCGGGCGTGTCTGTGGTTTTCATGGTTGTGCTCATTTTTGTTGGTTGTCGAGAATGGTATTATTGACAGCCATCGCCTCACTTGTTATCATGTCACCATAAATGTAATCACTGGAGGTATTATGGTCAGAACACAAATCCAAATCACAGAGGAACAGGCAAAGGCTGTTAAGAGAATCGCCCTCTCGCGCCATTTATCCGTCGCCGAGCTGATACGGCGCGCCGTCGATATCATGGTCAAGTCAAGCCCGGTTGCCGATCCTGAAGAGAGGCTGAAGAGGGCGATCGAAATCGTCGGAAAATTCCGCTCGGGAAAGCATGATATTGCCAAAAAACACGATAAATATCTTGCGGATGCGTACAGGAAATGAGAATTTTCATCGATACATCCGCCTTCTACGCCCTGCTCGACAGGGATGACATCCATCATCCGAGGGCCAAGAAGACGTGGACTGAACTGCTGAAGGCTGTGCACACGCTTGTGACGAGCAATTATGTTCTGGTAGAAACTTCTGCGCTTTTACAAAATCGCCTTGGCATAGAAGCGATACGAGCATTTCATGATGATATACTCCCGCTGATCAATATTGAGTTTGTTCCCTCGGGGACGCATCAATCCGGGGTCGCGGCTCTTCTGTCTGCATCAAGACGGGATCTCAGCCTGGTGGATTGTGTCAGTTTCGAGGTCATGCGCACCTCAGGGATCAACACCGTCTTTGCCTTCGATAAGCATTTTAAAGAGCAAGGGTTTACTATAGTCTAACTCTCGTAACCCCTGCGTGATCCGGGATGCGTGATATCTCGTATCTCGTATCCCGTATCCCGTATCCCGTATCCCGTAACTCACATCCCATCGCCCGCATCGTCACTTCACCAGTTCGATGTCCACGGGACGCCACTGCTGGTCATTTCGCATCGAACTGGCTCTCCCGGTCAGAAGTCGGCCTTGGCGCGGAAGCCGATCACGACGGCGGAGTCGACCCTTTCACTCGCTGGCTTGATGAACTGTACATCGGGCGTCAGATGGAACCACGGGGTCACCCCGATATTGTAGAACAGTTCGACCCCTTGACCGACACTCGTGAGCGCGAGAACCGCCTTGGCGAACTGCGCCGTTTCATCGCTGACCTTTGAGTAAAACCAACCGACCCCGAACGTGTCGTACTCCCGCCCCGGGATCGGGCTATTGCCCCCGATGCCGGCGCTTAAAAACCAGTGGATCGGATTCGTCTCTTTATCGGCCAGCCCTGCGCGTGCGAAGACTCCCCACCCACGACCGGGCCGTTGGGGGTCCTCGATCAAGTACTGATCAAAGTTCCAGTAGGCGGACCACGAACCCTGATTTTTTGTGGTCTGCACGTTTGGCAGGAGCACCCGGGGATCCTGGTTCAGCCCGGTAAATTCTCGACTGCTCCAGACCGCGCCGACCAACTGATGCCCCGTCAGGCCGAAGAACCTGGTGGGCAGCCGCGCTTCCGGCGCGAGAGCCACGCCATCCTGAAAGAGTTCGTTGAAGCCAGCGGTCTTGATGGTTTCGCTGGCATTGAGGACCGTGAAGGTGAACCAGGGTACTTCATTCTTGACGAGGACAAATCCGGCTCCCAGCGTTGCGTAGGGGGCGACCAGGAGCCCCGCGGGATTGGCGAGAAGCGCGACGTTGAGGAATTGATCCTTGCCCCGCCCGTGGGCGAAGGCATTCAGATCCCCATCGAGCGTGTCCAGCTTGCCGGCGAACACCCCAAAGGATTCGGACAGAAACTGCATCAGCAGTACATTGGTCAGATAGACCTGATCACTGTCCGGAGTCGGTAAGTCCGCCGCGAGGGCGGCCGGCAAGATGGATCCCGTCCTGTTGTTGACGTTCTGTCCGAACCGGTGTTCGGCGCGGACCTTGATAAACATCCCCGGCAGACCGACGAGCTTCTGGCCGTCCACGTTCATGACGTAATCGCCGTGGCCGCCATATTGGAAGGTGCGATTCAGTCCTCCGCTGGTGACGCCCTGATAGAACTGCGTCACGTCCGCATCGAGCGTCACACCCTTCAGCGCGAGGCGGGACCGAAAGCCGCCCCAATCGCCCGTCAGTTTCGAGCGGTCCAGGAATTCGCCGCCGAACGTCGGCGAGGCGCCAGCAACCGTGTCGGAATCCTGAGCGGAGACAGACGTCCCTGACCACAGGACACACAAGACCAGGGTGACCACGAAGGAACGCACCCATGTTCCGAGACGCGGCGCACCGACCACGCTTCGACGGCGAGCCTCTCGATAGGCCGCCTCACTCCCTGCGCCATCTTCGCGCCTCACGTCGTCACGCACCCAGCCTCCGCTCTCCCTGATAGCCTTATTTCGGCGGCATGTACGGATCCGGCGTGCCCATCGGGATCAGCGGATGGTCTTTCGTGGTCGCTTGAAAGGCGCCCACGATTTTCAACATCGGAGTCACCACCCAGGTATCCACGGTGGGCTTCTCTTCGCGCGGGTCGGTGTAGAGGTTGATGATGAAGGGAATCCCCAGCTTCACGGGCGGATCAAACATCGTATCCTGCCGGAAGAAGTGCAGCTTCCAGTTATGCCACTTCACGGCCGTCAGACGATCCGCGCACCAGATGGGGAACCCCTCGCGGGCCGACTTCTCGGATGTGCCGAGGAGAAAATCGGACTGATCCACGCTGTCCATGGGCCGGTCGGTGGGCACCTTGGCGCCGGCGATCTTCGCGAGGGTCGCGAACAGGTCCACGCCATGCACGATCTCGTTGCTCTCGCGCCCGGCGGGCACCTTGCCCGGCCAGCGGATCAGAAACGGCACCCGGATACCGCCTTCCAGCGCGGTGAAATACTGGCCTCGCCACGGACCCGACCAGCCGTCCCAGGGTTTGATGAATTCCGCGCCATTGTCGCTGGTGAAGATCACGATGGTGTTGTCGCTGATGCCAAGTGCGTCCACGGCATCAAGCATCTGCCCGACGTTGGCGTCCATCTCGGCCAGCATGTCGGCCCACTCGCCTTTGCCGGTTTTGCCCGCGAAGGTGGGATTTGGCAGCGTGGGCAAATGCGGCTGGGTGAGGGACGCATACATGAAGAAGGGCTTGCCCGCCTTGGCCTGCCGTTCCATGAACGCGACCGAGCGTTTGGTGATCTCGGCATCGATGAGCCGGCGCTGCACGATGTCGTAGTCCTTCAGGTCACGGCTCTTCTCGCCCTTCTTGCCCTCCATGATGGTTTCCTGCGGCACAATACTCGTCGAGTACCGATCCGAGGCTGACCACAACGCCTCATCTGTGGTGCGCGGGATGCCATACCACTCGTCAAAGCCCTGATCGTTCGGCAGCCGGCCATCGTGGCTGCCGAGATGCCATTTCCCGTGCATCGCCGTCGCGTACCCCGCCTCCGACAGCGACTCCGCAATGGTGACTTCCCATTGCGTCAACCCTTCCGGCACGCCCCCGAACGGCACCGCGTAGGTGCCCGAGCGAATAGAGAAGCGGCCGGTCATGAGACTGGAGCGGCTTGGTGTGCATTGCGTCTCCATGTTCATGTTCAGCAATCGCAAGCCGCTCTTGGCGAGACTGTCAATGCGTGGCGTCGGTGCGCCGCGTGTGACCCCGCCGCCGTAGGCACCGATTTCGCCATAGCCCAAGTTATCCACCAGGATGAAGAGGATGTTGGGTTTCTTGCCTGTCCCGAGCCCTGCCGAGGGGTCCGCTGCGTACGCCGGCGCGGCGGCCATGATCACCACAAGCGCCGCTAGCGCGCGCCCGAGCGCGGCGGCCATGAGTGATTGTAGGGATTTCATTTTCATCGTTGTGTTCTTGGTGCGTTTGATTGTTTCGTCATTTCACCTTTACGACCTGCGGCGGCAGCCAGGTGCCGTCGATAATGGATTTCTCCGGCCAGTAGGCGCGGAGGTAGAGCGAGAACGGCTCGTTGGGTGCGGGTAGCCAGTTGGATTCCTTGTCCTTGCCGGGGGACTTGGCGCCGGCATAGAGTGTGAGCGAGCCGTCCGCGTTGTACTTGAGGGTCTTGTTCTTGGTGCCGAGCGCGTAGCGCTTCAGCGGGTTCGGGTGGAAGAAGTGGTACTCATCGTACAAGGTCAGCGACCAGAAGCCCTGGACCGGAGGTACCTGGCCCTTGGCAAACGTGACCGCGTAGGTGTGTTGGCCCGTGAGCAGCTTGCCCTGACTGTCGTTGTCCCTGTAGATGTACTTGGTTTCGTCGAATCGGTTGTCGAACAAGTTCGACCGGGCGGTGGCCGTGCGATTGAGGTAGTCGGTGCCCCACTTCCCATTGTTCACCGGCGAGTTCCAGCCGTTGCCGGCGGGGCGGCCGTTATGGCGCCACTGCATCAGCTTCCAGATCTCGGGTTCGGTCGCGACGGCAGTTTCCTTCAGCGCCTTCTTGACTTCTGGATCCTGGCCGGCAGCCTCAAGCACGCTGCCGATCAAGTTGTACAGGGCTTCTTCGCCCGGCATGGGCGGTACCTGCTTCATTACGGCCGGTAAATCGTCGAAGAAGGTTTCCGGGTTCACGACCATCAGCTCCTTCCTTTGGCTGGCCGGCCAGGGTGCCGGGGCCTTCGGGAGCGTGCTCCAGTCCCTGATCTTTGTCTTCCCGTCGAACTCTGACAACGGGTAGGCGTCGATCTGACTGGTCACCGACTGGATAGCTGCGCGATCCTCAGACGTGTCGTCCATGAAGATGCGTGGAGCCGCGAGCATCAGGTTCGTGGAGGAACGCAACACGGCCGTGATGCCCGGCGGCGTTTCGCCCTTCCAGTCCGGGCCGGCCACCATGTAGAACCCCGGCTTGGTGCCATAGGCCTTGCCCATCTGCGAGAACTCGTCGGTGCGCGCGTCATACAACGCATAGACCCAGAAGCGATCGCCGAAATCCGGCACCTGGAGAACGAGGGGTTCCTTGGCCAGCGAGTTGAAAGCGACGCCGTACACGACATCCTGGTTCGGGCATTCGATGATACGTTCTTCTGCGCTCATGTAGTCGGTCAGCATGGCGAGTCGGTTGGACCCGGCTGGCATGCCGCCGATCACCATGCTCGGTGCGGGCAGCTTGGACATGTTCCCAATGCGATTGGCGACATTGACCAGCGGCCAGCCCCAGAAATAGGCCAGGCGTCCCACCGACTGCACATAGGCCTTGGTCATGGCGGTGCCGGGCGGCGGGCCAGCGACTTCCGCGGCGGAGGTGGGATAGGGATATTGCTGCGCCTGCGCTGGTAGCGCCTGCGCCATCATGGATACCAGCGCGCCAACGAGCGCAGTGGCGAGGAGATGTTGTGCACGTGTGATTCTCATGATGGTGTCCCTTCGTTGCGTGTGTGGCTTGTTGGGCCGCACCCACCTTTCGGCGAGTGCGGCTCAACGAGAGGATTCAGCTTCTCATCTAGCGCGGCGTTTAATCCCGCACCGCCGCGAGCTTCTTGTGGGCTTCTTTGAGCGCCTTCTCATCACTCGCCGTGAGGCCGCTCTTACCTGGTTCAATCACGACCTTCTTCAGAACGCCGGTGAACTTGAACGGCATCTTGTCCACGTAATCCTCGACTACCGGTGTGCCGGTGTCCTCGCCCACGTCCATCGTCTCGTCGAGCGAGAAGCGGATGGGGATGGTGCGCTCGATCTTGCCTTGCGCGACCTGCGTGCCGTCCACCCAGAGCGTACCGGTGCCGCTCTTGCCATAGCCGGGGCCGTCGTAGTGGAAGTCGAACTTGATGGTGTGCGCTCCGGCGGCTAGTTTCGTGTTTGAGGCGACACGATATTTGTGCTGCGGCTGATTGGAGAACGCGTAATCGAACTCCGGTTTGCCGTCCATGAGGAGCATGCCCCAGCCGCCGAACCGTCCGCCTTGCGTGACGAGCACGCCGTTGGCTCCGCCTTCGGGTATTTCCACTTCCCCCGTGACGGTGAAGGACTTGTTCTTCATGTCCGGCGCCGCGCCTTCGGGAACACGAACTGTCCCCGGATAGTAGGTGAATGTGCTGCGTCCGCGCGTAAGGCTCGGACGGATGGATGGGTCGGCGCGCTCGGCAAACGTGGTGTCGAGCGGATAGACGTGATACTTCTTTGCTTCACGGTCGAATACGCCTTGCAGTTCCTTGAGCTTCTTGGGATTCTGAGCTGCCAGGTTGTTCGCCTGCGAGAAGTCCTCTGCCACGTGGTACAGCTCCCATTGGAAGTCATCTGGGTTAATGCCGGCCGCACCCGGAGCCGCCTTGGCCCAGGGCAGACGCAACGGCGTGGTGCTGGCCATCCAGCCGTCGTGATAGATGCCGCGATTGCCGAGCATTTCGAAATACTGCGTCTTGTGGTGCGTGGGGGCCTTGGCGTTGTCGAAGCTATACACCAGACTCGTGCCTTCGATGGGCGTCTGTTTCACGCCGTTGATCATCGTCGGCTCCTTGACCCCAGCCGCTTCGAGAATCGTCGGCACGAGGTCAATGACGTGGCAGAACTGCGAGCGGATTTCGCCGGTCTGTTTGATGCGCTTGGGCCAGGAGATGACCAGATCGTTACGTGTGCCGCCGAAGTGCGAGGCGACCTGCTTGGTCCACTGGAACGGCGTATCCATCGCGTGCGCCCAGCCGACTGGATAGTGGTTGTAGGTCGTCGGCCCGCCGAGGTCGTCCATGATGGACAGAAGATACGGGAGGCTTTCCTCCACACCGTTGGCGGCCACGCCGACTTCGTTGGCGAGACCTTGTAACGTACCTTCGCCGCTCGCGCCGTTGTCTCCCATTTCATAAATGATGAGGGTGTTGTCCAGTTCGCCGGTCTCTTCGACGGCGGTAACGACCCGGCCGATGTTGTAATCGACATAGGCCAGACTCCCGGCATACACCTCCATCATGTGAGCATAGAGCTTCTTCTGGTCGGCAGTCAGCGAGTCCCATGCGGGGATTTGCTCGGGCCGCGCGGTCAGTTTGGCATTCGCCGGAATAATGCCCATCTGCTGCTGGCGGGCGAACGTCTCCTCGCGCACCTTGTCCCAGCCCTGGTCGAACTGTCCTTTGAACTTGGCGATCCACTCCTTCGGCGCGTGGTGCGGCGCGTGGGTCAGGCCCGGCGTGTAATAGGCGAAGAACGGCTTGTCCGGCGCGAGCGAGTTCTGCTGACGGATCCATGCGATGGCGTGGTCGGCCAGGTCCGCGTCCAGGTGATACTTCGGATCATTCGGCGCTTCGATGGGTTTGGTGCCGTCGAAGATGGCGGGATGCCACTGGTCGGTGTCCCCGCCAATGAAGCCGTAGAAATATTCGAAGCCCAGCCCGGTGGGCCAGAGGTCGAACGGCCCAGCCTGGCTCGATTGCCAGTCGGGTACATTATGGTTCTTGCCATACCATGACGTGTTGTAGCCGTTCTGCTTGAGGATTTCCCCGACCGTGCCAGAGCTCTTCGACATCAGCGAATTGTAGCCGGGAAAGCCCGTGCCGAATTCCGTGATGACGCCGCTGGCGTTGGTGTGATGGTTGCGTCCGGTGATCAGCGCCGAGCGCGTGGGCGAACACAGCGCCGTGGTGTGGAACGTATTGTACCGCAGACCGTTCTTGGCCAGCTTCTCAAACGTCGGCGTCGGGATCGGCCCGCCGTACGTGGAGGACGCGCCGAAGCCCACGTCATCGGTCATGATGAGCAGCACATTGGGCGCGCCCTTGGGCGCGGTGATGCCCTTGGGGAAGTCCGGCGTGGAGTCCTTGGCCGTGCGACCAATCTTGCCTTTGAACGCCGGTTGAGGCCGCGGCAAGACTTCCTGCGCCTCTGTCGGCAGCACGAATGCCGCACCCAGCGCGAGGCTAAGGACGGCCGCAATGAAATGTTGTGTGCGGATGATTGTCATTGATGGGTTCCCTCCGTTGAGTGTGTGACTTGTTGCCTTGAGCCATCTCCCGCTTCCGGACCGCGACATTACGCGGTTTTGATTGCCCGGACCTCTGCGGCGCGCTCATCAACCGGGATCACTGGCAGTTCGCCCTTGTTCTTGACCGGCAGACTACGGAGGTGATCCATGATCGCCTCCCATTCCTTGATCTCGCGGCCGGCGTGCTTCCCCACCCCGGTGGCGACACTGCTACTGTCCGTTATGCCCGGAGGCGGCAGTAGTTCCGGAGTACTGGCGGGGAGTTCGAGGGCCTCGACCCTGGACTTGAGCGGCTGACCCTCCTTATTTTTTGGCACCAGCGTCAGTTTGCCCTTGCTGAGCTTGGAAAGGGCCATGATAAGCGGGGCGAGCATCAAGGGGCAGGTGAGGCTGTATAGGCGCTCATCCTTGCCGCTGATGTCGATGGCCTTGTAACCGCGATCCAGGTCGCCCAGTTCGATGGCCGTGACGGCATCGTACTGCGGCCGGGACATGTCATAGCGGAACCGCATACCGGACACACGCGGGAACCACTCTCCGGGGTGGGTCGGATTGTCCACGAGCCAATAATCGAGCAGAGACTTCAGATCCTGGCCGGTGAAGTAGCCGGTCACGAGGGCACTACCGGCCGTATTGTCCACGACCCCGGCGCCGAGGGGCGCCACCGCGAACACGTCGTAAACGGTTTGCACGCCCGACTTTCCTCGGGTAAGGCTGGCGCGCATCAGCCCGTTGACGCTGAAGCCGATGTCCGCCTTGGTCGCGTTTCTGAAGGCGTCGGTACAGAGGTTGGCGAGGAGCGTGCTCGCGACGATGTCGGTGAACGTGTTGGGCAGGTCACGCGGCGCAATCGCCAGCGGCTGATCGACGCTGTAACCGCGCGACGCGAACACGGCCTGATTGACACTCTTCTTGAGCGTTTCGATCTCACCGGCGATGGCCCGGTCTCCGGCGATGGAGTCATCGATCGGCAGGAGGTTGTAGGACACGACTTTCGGCTTGCCGCCGTCCATGGCGATGACCAGTTCGCCAAGATACTCTCCGTTCTTCCCGGCCTGGACCACGGGCGTGCGGTCGTTGACGATGAACGCTTCCTTCAACACGGTGTGGCTGTGGCCGCTGATCACCACGTCGATGTCCAACACGTCTCTGGCCAGCTGCACGTCCTCGCCATTGGTGTAGCGCCCATCCTTGTCTTTCACCATGCCGCCGTGGGTGAGCGCGATGACGACATCCACTTTCTCGGTCTCACGGAGGAGCTTCACCATCTCTTTGGCGGTTTCGACGGGATCGGCAAACTTCACCGCGCCGGCGCCGACGGCGACGGACGCGGCCTCTTTGCCCATCAGCCCGAATAGGCCAAAGCGCATGCCGCCGCGCTCGACTACAAGGTAACGCCGGATCACCCCAGCCTTGGCTAGGCGTTGGAGATCGGCCAATGTGGGGTCGTTCGCCGTGAAGTCGGTATTCGAGGCGACCAGCGCCGGCACATGGCCCGCCTTGACGGCCACGTTGATGGACTTGCCCAGGCCTTCAGGGCCGAGGTCGAACTCATGGTTGCCGAAGGTGGTGGCGTCATAGCCCATCCTGGCCATGAGTTGCAGTTCGCCGCCGGTCTCGCGGGTGGCAGCGCCGAAGGGAGTGCCCATGCTGTAGTCACCCGCGCAAAGCACCAACACCGGACCCTGTGCTTTGCGCGCCTGCTTTCTCTGCGCGATCAACGCGGCCTGACGCGCGTACCCGCCGCGGGTTGCGTCATTGTTGAGCGTGAACGGCGAGTAGTCCGCGGCCGGACCCAACCCGAGAAAGTTCGAGTGAAGGTCGTTGGTGTGCAGGATGGTGAAGGTCTTCGCTCCGGCCGGTGCCGCACGGATGAATCCGGGCAGGAGCATTGTGACACCGACTGCCGCTGTGCCGGTGAGGAAGGCACGGCGTGTAATGGCTTTGTCTTGCAGCCTGTGTGTGCGGGTGATTGTCATGATGGGTTCCCTTAGGCGGTGAATGCGTTGCGGGATACGCGATGCGGGATCCGGGATGCTTGATCCGAGATGCGTGATTCGTGATCCGCGATATCTCGTATCCCGTATCTCGTATCCCAGAACTCATATCCCAGAACTCGCGGCCCGGTGTGTTGAGTCAGCGTTTCCCCGAGTCTGCTGTTACTTTTGTGGCTTCTGGAGCATCTCCAACACCTCGTCCATGCTGAAGCTCGCCGCTTTCATTCTGTGGGCGTTCTTTCATTCGTTCGCCCCTCGGATTTTTTTAGAACTTCCAGGCGGCAGGTAGTTTTCGCCGGTCACGACGCGTTTGCCGGTCTGGGCTTCGAGCTCCAAGCGAGCGCGTTTCGCAATCTTACCGCCCGTCTTCGCGGCGGTCTGGTTCTCGGCCAGGCCGGTGGCGGTGACGGTCTCGGCAATCTGGCGGGTGGAAAGTTCGGCGAGGGCGGTGAAGATGAGTTCGGCCTCGCTCATGTGGTCGCGGAGGTTCTGGGTTTTGAGACCTTTCAAATCTTTGTGCGCATTGACGCTGACGCCGCTCCATTCCTGATGGATGAGGTTGGTGAGGATGGCATACTCATCGCCTTTCTTGATGTCGTGCGCGGCCCAGTAGTCGGTGAGTTTGTTGCGGGTTTCCTGCCCGGTCATGCGTTGCTGAATCCACTTATCGCTGCGGCCATGTTTCTGCCAGGTGGCGCGGGCACGTCCGAGGGCACGGGCGGGGTCAGACATCTCCTGCATCCGCTCGTAGCCAACTTTGGCTAGCCAGAGCTTGATCGGCTCGGCCTTGGGGCTGGGAACGCTCTGGACGAGGCGCAGCAGGGTCTCGGCATTGGCGACATCAGTGAGGTAGCTTTTGCCGTCGGTGGCGGGCAATTTGAGTCGGTGACAATTTGTCACCGACTGGCTGCCTTCCTTTCCAAGTCGCTCTTTCAGCTTGTTCCAGTATTTTCTGGCCGTCTGAAAGTCGGGCTGTTGGGTGAGGACTTGGATGATATCCACGACGGAGAAAAACCAAGTCTCAGTCTTCTCATCGTAGAGGCGACGGATTTCGTGAACCTCGAAGATGGCGGGGATAATTTTCATCCGTGATGGGTCCCTTTCTCAAAGAGCATTTGCAGAGGGAACAGAGATTTCTTTTCCGGTCTCTGTTTCCTCTCCGCCACGGTGGACAAGTATCCGCTCCTGATGAATCGGGTTTTTACTTCTGCGTGGGCCGCACCCGCCTTGCGGCGGATGCGGCCCGGTGTGTTGAGTCAGCGTGTCGCCGAGTCGGGTCTTACTTTTGGGGCTGCTGGAGCATCTGCAGCACCTCGTCCATGCTGAAGCTCGCCGCTTTCTGCCGTGGCGGATACTCCCTGAACGTCCCGAGGAACTGGCCGACGTACTGCTGTGCGGGCACCAGGAGGAACGCGTGGTTGAGCAGATCATCCCAATAGGTATTGGAGGTGATGGAAGACCGCTCGTACGGGTCGGTGCGCAGGTTGGTGATCATGGGAATGCGCGTTTTCACGAAAGGCTCACTCCAGATCTGCATGGTCCCTTGGACCCGCTGCTGGGCGAATCCGAGCTTCCAGTTGTCGTAGCGCAGGCCCAACAGGTCGCCGTCGTCCGAGAAGTAGAAGAACTCCTTGCGCGGGCTTTGGGCAACCTGGCCCGTGAGCAGCGGCAGCAGGTTGTAGCCATCCAGGTGGATTTTGAAGGTCTTCTTGCGGGGCGAATCCACGTGGTAGCCCGTCAAGAGCTTTGCCTTGAGGTCGGGTTCCCCGGCCATGGCGGCAAACGTCGGCAACCAATCCATGTGACTCACGATGTCATTGGACACGGTGCCGGGTTTAATGTGACCGGGCCAGCGCACCATCGCGGGGACGCGGAACGCGCCTTCCCAGTTGGAATTCTTCTCGCTGCGAAAGGGGGTCATGCCGCCATCGGGCCAGGAGTTCATGTGCGGTCCGTTGTCCGTGCTGTAGAGGAACAACGTGTCATTGGCAATGCCCAGTTCGTCGAGCACGGCCAGCACCTGGCCGACGTTCTTGTCGTGATCAATCATCACGTCGTGATATTCGGATTGCCAGCGCCCCGCCTGCCCCACGCTCTCCGCCTTCTCGTGCGTGCGGAAGTGCATGTGGGTGGTGTTGATCCAGACAAAGAAGGGCGTGCCGGCCGCTTGCTGTTTCTTGATCCAGGCGACTGACAGGGCCGTGATGTCATCGTCAATGGTTTCCATGCGCTTCTTGGTCAGCGGGCCGGTATTCTCGATTTTCTGCGTGCCGTCTGGATTGGCCCAGGTATGCAGCACGCCGCGCGGACCGAACTTTGCGCGGAAGTTCGGGAAATCCTTCGCCGGTGGGTAGTCGCGCAGCTCCGGCTCCTCCTCGGCATTGAGGTGATAGAGATTGCCGAAGAACTCATCGAAGCCATGCATCGTCGGCAGGTGCTCGTCTCGATCGCCCAGATGGTTTTTCCCGAACTGGGCGGTGGCATACCCGAGCGGTTTCAGCACCTCGGCGATGGTGGGATCCTCGGCCTGCATGCCCGCGGCGGCGCCCGGCAGTCCGACCTTGCTCAAGCCAGTGCGGAAGACACTCTGGCCCATGATGAAAGCCGAGCGTCCGGCGGTGCAACTCTGCTCGGCATAGTAGTCGGTGAAGAGCATGCCCTCATTAGCCACCCGGTCAATGTTCGGGGTCTTGTAGCCCATCACCCCTTTCGTGTAGGCGCTGAGGTTCGCCTGGCCGATGTCATCGCCCCAGAAGACGACGATGTTGGGCTGCTTGCCTGCGGCGACCGCGGGGAGCGCCCCAGTGACCAGCGCCACCGCCCCCACGAGAACGGACCACTGAAGTAAACGATTCATGTACTACTCCTTTTGTGTTGTGTGCGCTTATCTTGACGGAACGCCTGTTCAGCCGTGACTGAACAGGCGTTCGAACGATCCCGCTAATCCTTCGGCATCTCGCACTCGGATGCGTCACTCACCCGCAGTGTGCAGAACCGCCACCGCATCTTCTTGGCCCAATAGGCAGAGGCTTGCTCAGCATCTTCCCATCGGCTCAACGGTTTCCAGGCGTACTTCCCACCACCGCGTCGATCCACACCGGCTGCCAACAGTTCACCGGTCTGACTATCCGTTATCTCTCCTTCGATCGACGCCTTGCCGACAAAACTTTCCGTTCCGCCGATTGACTTTTTCCCATAGGACAAGACATAGGCAGCTGGGTACGCCGCCGTCAGGTTGTCTATAAACGGAATGCCTTTCCCGGCCTCCGTGATCGCAACACGGATCCGCATCACGTCGGGTCCCGCTTCTCGCGTCATCTTGTAGTCCTTGCGCAATTCTTCATCGAGACGCGACCAGAGAAATTGAGACATATGCTCGCTATCCTCCTTGTCGAGGTCCTTGGCGTCCGACTTCTCCCCACGCCAGATCTCCACCGGTTCCAGCCAGATCTTCGTGTAGGATTTGAACTTGGATTTATCCGGTATGAAATAGACCAGCGTCGCCTCGGTGTCGTCCGCCGCTTTATGAAGCTTCGAATAGTCTTTCAGAAATCCGGACGGTTCTGCCTTGCCATATCCCCCCGCATGTTCCG
>Ga0315268_10005086_pt1 | contig 14170 bp, 9 predicted proteins | sample C1_top_MG_FD_204535 | JGI IMG/M metagenome (GOLD analysis project Ga0315268, IMG submission 204535) | Sediment microbial communities from Yellowstone Lake, YNP, Wyoming, USA - C1_top | ecosystem: Environmental > Aquatic > Freshwater > Lake > Sediment | place: USA: Wyoming | collected 2017-08-01 | reverse complement strand
TCGCGCCCCAACCTGGAGCGGTGACGCTCGAACCGGGCGGAGCGAGGCTGGACATGACGTATCAATTCTCTGTGACACAGCCGATGCCCAACGGCCCGACGAGCGTCACGCTGCGCGTGCCTCAGTTCTACAGGCAGACGCCTTCCGGCTGGGTGCGCGCCAGTCCGAGTGCAGAGTATTGGGGAGCGTGGCAGTCGCGGAGCGGCAAGTTTTTTGCCATGATGTACACTCGCCGTGACGCCGACGTGCTCCAAGCTCTGCTGCCGCGCATGAACGACATGCTGGCGCGCATGTGTGCCTCGCTGCCCTGCCCGCCGCAGCCGATTGACGTTATTTTTGAAAACTCGCCAGGCTCAGTGGCGGAGTTGAGCGATTTTTCGTACGGCTTTGACGAGGGCGGGTTCCTGCTCAGGCTTCCTTCGCCGCAACTGATCGGCGTGCCCGCCGACGGGCGTTCACGCGACGAGCTGTATCGCGCGATTGGCACGCGCGTGATGCAGGCTTTGATCTATGAGGCTTCGGGCCGGCATCTGGGCATGATGTATTCTTCGTCTCAGAGTATCTTGCGCTGGGGACTGGCGCAGGCCGGCCTGGCCCGGCCACTCGCCACCCCGGAACTGACGCGCACGTTGGCGCTGCGGGGATCCTCGCCGTCGCTATCTGCCATCCCTTTGCGCGCGCAAGCCGACGAGCCTCTGTTGTCGCTGGCGTTCACATTCATTGATCAGGCCAAAGGCCCCGGCAGCGCCCTGCGCATCGTCCCGGCGATGGGGACGAGCCAAACGTTGGGCGAAGCGATCAGCACGACGCTGCACGTCAACCCGGCGACGCTCGAACAAGGTTGGCAAAAATACCTAAATCAGTTGACGTACATGCCCGAGCCTGCTCCTCCACCAGCAGGCGAGCTTTGGCTGAGTTGCTCAACTGACAAGATGAGAACGTCTGCAATCTGGCGCGTTCGCACGGATGGTTCGGGGCTGACACAAATGACTGGGTCGGCCAGTGCAGGCATGTGGCTGTTTGCCTGGTCACGCGATGGTCAACGGCTGGCGAACCTGGGAAATGAGGGCGTGTTGGTGATGGAGGCTGATGGCCGGTTGATCAATACCTACCAACTTGGCGGGCCGATAGGCTGGCTGCCCGACGGTCGCCTGTGGATCATGAATGCGCTCAGCGATGACCGCGAAATAAAGTCGCGCGTTCTCAACCTTGACACGGGTGAAGCTGACGAAATCACTGGTACGTATCCTGTCTGGTCTCCCGATGGAACTCGTGTGGCGTATTTTGTCCAAGACCCGCCCGACGCGACAGTGTGGGTGGCGGATGCGGATGGACGGAATGCGCGCGCGCTTGCCTCTGGGTACATGGCGACCTGGTCGCCGGATAGCCGCCGGATCGCGTTCCTGAGCGGCTTTCATACCGATCCGGCAGAGCCAATGGGGCAAGCCCTGGACGCAAGCAAGATTGAAATAGCTGATGTTGCAAGTGGAGATGTGACGACGTTCGCGCGCCGCAGTGATATGTTGCGCTCGCTGGGCCAAGACGACATGCAGTGGATGATGGGCGATATGAGCTGGTCGCCGGATGGCTCGCGGATTGCCGTGAGTATTGGGCGCACGGGCGCGAGGGCGCCGGCAGAGCCGAATTTTTTGCTGGCTGTCCTCGATGCCACCACCGGCGCGGTGCGCGCCCAATGGCGCGGCAGTAGTTTGACGATTCCGATCAGTTGGCTATCTCCACGAACCTGGTCATCCGATGGCCGTTATCTGGTCTTGGCAGTTCCCACAGAAGGGACCTCGGGCTTGATCGGCGATTTGAATATCCTGGATACAGATACCGGCAAGACGATAACCGTGCCAGGCGTTGGATTCTGGGATTGGTCGCCCGCCGATGTGCGTGGTCAATGGTTGGTTGTGCCGCAGGGCGATAGCGGTGTGCTGCTTTTGACGCCGGGTTTGACATCGGTTCATCGGATAACCAACGTGTCGAATTGCTACAGCGTTGCCTGGAGACCGGATCGGCGTTGAGCGTAGGGTGCAGAGTATAGGAATCATCGCCAACGTTGCCCAATCGTCCATTTACAAATGACGACGATTATGCTATAGTGCGGGCCAACTACGGACCCTCATCCCCTGGGCCAGCAAGCCCTGCCTCAACACTTCTTTCATTCAGCACTCACCTGTCATCAAGTCATGACCATCTCTGACCGCATCTGGTGATGGGAGTTTCCAAAGCGTAGTTGAAGCTTCTATTATCATTGTTTTGCTGACGCACTGTCAATCTCTTTACGCTTGATTCGGCTATGCTATCAGCAGCACATGACTTACCGGGAATATGACATTTTGGTTGAGGAGTCGGGAAAAATGAGCGTCGAGTTCGATTGGCAGATTATCGAAGGTGACGAAGACGAGACCGAGGTTGTCTCTCCGCCGCCGCTGAAGCGGCCCAGGCGGCGATTGCCCCGATGGTTAATTGGGGTCGCATTGATGCCGGTGGCGGCGCTTGCCATCTTTGCAGGTTACGTGACTTGGACCTATCGCGCGCAGCTCTCGCGCGTCTCGGCCGAGGTGAGCGTCGTCGCCAAATCGGAAGCGCAAGCCCTGGCAGCCAATGATCGTGAGTCGTTCATGGCTCTGCAGGACCCAGATGATTCGTCTTGGCGGACGATGCAAGAACGGCGTTTTGGACGGACGGGGCGCTTTGGCTTGCCCGAATACGGCTTGCTGGCGATGAGCGTAGCGCCTCAACTTGGCAGCGTGTCGCTTGAACCGGGCGGAGCGCGGCTGGACGCCACCTACCAGTTTACCGTGACGCAGCCGATGCCCAGCGGTCCAGTGACGGTCACGCTGCGCGTTCCGCAGTTTTACAAGCCGACCCCATCAGGCTGGGTGCACGCGAGGCCCGACGCCGGGTTTTGGGGCCCACAGCGTTCTCTCAGCGGCAAGCATGTCATGGTACTCTACAGCCAGCGTGACGCCGACATCATCGAGCCGCTGGTGCCACATATAGACGCGGTGCTGGACCGCGCGTGCTCCACGCTGAACTGTCCATCACAAGTGACGCTCACGTTTGCAAACTCACTGGATTCACTCGGCGGTTTCAGAGGCTTTCCGTATGGTCGGAGCGATGGGACGTTCACACTCCAAATGCTTTCGCCGTACTTGACCGGCCTGCCTGCCGATGAAGCGTCTCGCAACGAGTTGTATCGCGCCGTCGAATCGCGCATCGTGCGCGGGCTGGTCGCGACAGAGTGGGCGGGCGGGCAGCGTTTCTCGTTCAACTCGGTAGCGTTTCAACAACTAGTGCGTTGGCACTTGAGCCAGGCGGGATTGGCTGGGCCGTTCATCACGCCCGAGATCACGACCGAGCTCGTTATGGCCATGCGGAATGGCATGTGGCAACCGTTAAGCGCGATCTCGCTCCTTGCACGCGCATCTGGGACGAGTTTGACGGCGAGTGATGCGATGATCCCGATGGCGTTCGAGTTCATCTCTGGACGGCTGGGCAAAGATTCGCTGGGCAAGCTCGCTCCGGCGATGGCAACCAGCTCTCAGCTTGGCGATGCGATCCGCACAGCGTTTCACATCAATCCGGCGACGTTGGAAGCCGACTGGCAAAAGTATCTTTATGCCCAGGCCGGCCCATCGCTTATGGTCAAGTCCACTCAAGACCCGACTATCGGATCTAATCCGGTCTGGTCGCTCGACGGCAAAGAGGCGAACCAACGCTCTTGATCCTCGATTCGTACTCGGGTCAGGTACGAGTGCAAAAACGCGGAGCGGCGCTGGGTCGCGCGTGGTCAGCAGGTGGGCGCCACGTTGCATTTCGACCCGAACGAATGAGAACTATCAGTTATCCACAAACAAGATATTACCGGGAACGGCGCCGCCGTGATACGCTGAGGCGGGCCTTTGCCTTCGGCGCGGTGATGTGCTTCCTGGCTGCGTGCACGCTTGTCACCCTGTTGTTCATGATGCGCTTCGTCCCGCCGCGTTACATCGCGCGATTTGTTCCTCAGCCGCTTCAGAGCTACTTTCAACCGGCGCACACGGAACTGCCCACGCCCGAGCCTGTGTCTGCGCCACACGTGGTTGTCTCGCTCCTCACGCCCATCCCGACGGTCACGTCGAATGCCCCGGCAACTCCAACGGGTCTGCCGACTGTGACACCTCTGCCTGCCAACACTGTTGTGCCTCGACCCACGCCGACGCTCACGCTGGTTCCTTTCGTCAATTCGACCGTGGCCGCGCGCAACACCCCGGCTGCAATTGAATTTGCGACGGTACTTCTCACCGGCTTTCGTCACATGTATCAGACCTGGAACAACTGCGGCCCGGCGAATCTTGGGATGGCGCTTTCGTATTACGGCTGGCAAGGCACGCAGGCCGATGCGGCTAAATTCCTCAAGCCGGACCCGGAAGACCGCAACGTCAACCCCGATGAAATGGCCGCCTTCGCGCGCTCGCAAGGTTTCCAGGCTATCGTCCGCTTCAATGGGACGCTTGATTTGTTGCAACAACTCGTCCGCGCGGGAATCCCGCCGATTGTCGAAAAAGGATTCGAGCCGGAAGAAAAGCTCGGCTGGATGGGGCACTATGAACTTGTCGTTGGATGGAGCGACACGACCCGCGAGTTCATCGTGTTGGATTCGTATCTGGGACCGAACCAGGGTGTATCTTTCGAGGACATGGAGAAATATTGGCGTCAGTTCAATCGTACGTATGTCGTCGTGTATAAACCGGAGCAGCAGGCGACGCTCGCCAAAATCATTGGGGCAGAGATGGACGACGCGACGATGTATCACGACGCGCTCGCGCGGGCGCAGGGCGAAGTCGCCGCGAATCAAAAGGACGCGTACGGCTGGTTCGACGTTGGGACGAATTACGCTGCGCTCAAGATGTGGAACGAGGCCGCGACTGCATACGACCAGGCGCGACGGATTGGCTTGCCCTGGCGGATGACCTGGTATCAGTTTGGCTGGTTCGAAGCGTACCTGGCGGTCAATCGTCTTGACGATGTGACCGCGCTGGCGGATGTGACGCTCAAGAATGATCCGTATGCCGAAGAGATGTATTACTACAAGGGGTTGGTGTACCAAAAGCGCGGCGATGAAAATGCGGCGCGGGAGCAATTCAATCTCGCGTTGAAGTATAACCCTAACTTTGGAAAGGCCAAGCAAGCGTCAGGGGCAGCTGGCCCGTGAGGCGTGAAACGTGACTATCACGTTTTTCTAGTATAATGAGCTACGAGGTGACAACTGTGGATGAATCGCACCTTGTCCAAGGGTTGAGCGATCTCCAAAGCTTTATAGATAGCCTCGACGATGCTCTCGTTGTGATTGAAGCTGGTTTTTACATTCTGCAGACAAATGCTGCAGCGGTGCGCAGCACGGGCCGCCCCAATTCTGAATTGATCGGCCGTGCTTGCTACACCGTCCTGCACAACCGTACCGCGCCGTGCGGCGCTTTGGATGGCGGCTGTCCTGTGGCCGAGGTGTGGCGCACGGGCCGCCCGGCGCGAGTATTGCATCACCATTTTGATTCGACCGGCGCTCTCCATGTCACCGAAGTGACGGCCTCTCCGCTGCCCGGCCCTGAATGCCCTCCTCGCGTGGTCGAATTGATGCGCGACATCACAACACAAGTCAGCACGGCCAGGGAAAATGAACGACTGCTGGAAGAAACTCGCCGTGCCCGCGATGAGCTGGATGCCATCTTTGACACCATTCCCGATGCAATCAACATCATCAGCGCCGACTATCGCGTGGTCAAGGCCAACCTCGGGGGCGCGCATATGCACGGTTTGAGGTTGGACCAAGTCATCGGCCAGCCTTGCTTCCAGGTGTTTCACCATCTCGACGCGCCATGCGAAGATTGCTTGGTGGTCCAGACGTTTGGTATGGGCAAACCCGGCCGCGGCACGCATACACGCCTGCGTTCGGATGGCTCCAAGATCGTGACCGACGTGTTCACCTACCCTCTGTTTGACGGACGCGGCCAGGTGTTCCAGGTCCTGGAATACGCGCGTGATGTCACGGAGCGAGTCGCTCTTCAGGAAGAATTGAGCCGCAAGGCCCAGCAACTTCAGCGCTTATTGGCGGCGACGATCAGCATTCAAGAAGAGGAACGCGCCCGGATTGCACGCGACATGCACGACGGCGTCACCCAACTCATCTACGGCGCACTGTATGAAACGCAGGCGGCTCGCGAACTGCTCCGTGCGTCTCCTCATCCGGCCCAAACTAAACTGGAACGCGCCCAGGATCTGCTCAACCAAGTGGAAGCGGAGACACGGCGCGTGATCGGCGATCTGCATCCGCCCATCCTGGACGCGATGGGGCTGGCGCCCGCGCTCAACCGGCACATCGCTGTGTTCCAGGACATGTTCGGTTTGCCTTGCACGCTTCGCGTGACGGGGCAACCCTTCCGCCTGCCCGGCGCGACCGAGCTAGCCGTTTACCGTATCGTGCAAGAGGCGCTCCACAATGTTGAGAGCCATGCTCAGGCAAATTCGGTCGCTGTCCTACTAGGTTTTCGGCCGGGCGGGTTGCGCGTTGTAATCGAAGATGATGGGCAGGGCTTCAACCCAGGTCAGGTACTGACTAACCCAGGCGACCATTTCGGATTACCCAGCATGTATGAACGTGCCCAAAGCATCGGCGCGCGCCTGGGTGTAGATTCCACACCGGGTCAGGGCACGCGCATCATCTTGACTGTCTCTTGCCAAGACTCTGCTGAGTAAGGTCGCATGGAACCCATTCGCGTTTTCTTGGTGGATGATCACCTGGTGGTGCGCGAGGGTCTCCGCAGCTTGCTATCCAGTTTTCCTGATATCGAAGTGGTGGGAGAGGCGGACAACAATTTGGTCGTCCCGGCTCGCGTGCAAGCGACCCAGCCCGATGTATTGCTTCTCGACATTCGGTTGGGCAACGCTAGCGGCATTGAGCTGGCGCGACAGTTGCGGCGCGATCAGCCAGCCGTCAAGATCATCATCCTCACGACCTACGACGACACCGAATACGTCGAGCAGGCTCTGGCTGCCGATGTGCACGGTTATCTGCTCAAGAGCGCCTCGCATCAACAACTTGCCGATGCCATCCGCACTGTCCATCGCGGCGAACGACTGCTCAGTCCGCCATTGGTCAGCCGTGTGCTTGAAGAATTCGGCCACCTAGCCCGTGCTCAGTCGCGCCAAGAGTCCGGACTTTCGGATCAGGAGCTTCAGGTGCTGCATGAGATCGCCGACGGCGCTACCAACCGCGAGATCGCCGAGCTACTGTTTTGGAGTGAGGTGACGGTCAAGCGCAAGATTCAGGATATTATCGAAAAGCTTGGCGTCGCCAATCGCGCTCAGGCCATCGCCGAAGCGATCCGGCACGGCTGGATTTGAAACTTCAAATCTCAAGTGTCAAAGGCCCTCCTCACAATGAGGAGGGTTTTCTTTTTGAGTCATCTGTCACAATCCTCAGACTATCCCGCAACCTGATACAGTCGGACACGAGGTTGACCCGGTTGGACGTTGACCTGGCAATAGCTTGAGTATTACGATAAAGGCAACACCTTCGCGATGACAGATCACTTTGAGGGATGCAACTGTGACCGACGATGTCGCGTATCGCCTGCTGCGGCTGGAACAACGTCTGACTTCCTACGAGCAGCTTCACGCGCAAGAACTGGGCGAGATGCAAGAAGAGCTTGACGCTCTCAAACGGCAGGTGGTCCTCCGCACTCGCCATTCTGAAGCTCCAACTATCCACATTGACGCGACTGGCTGCAATGGGTGCGGCCAGTGCGTATCGGCATGTTTGCACGGCATGTTCGAATTGAAAACGTCGAGCGGGCGGCAGATCGCTGGGACAGTCTCACCCAAGGCAAGCAACTGGTCGCAAGTCTGCGCCGAGTGTTTGGTCGGAACACCGCCGTGTGTGCGAGCCTGTGCGCCAGGGGCAATCACTCTGCGATAAGAGGACAGTCCATGTCATTTACCCAAGAAGTCGAAGCGCTGAGCGGGCAACGGGTCAACCTGTGCTTCCAGTGCAGCAAATGCTCTTCGAGCTGTCCGATGGCTGACTGGATGGATCTCAAGCCGGCGCAGGTAGTGCACAACATCCGGCTAGGAAGAGAACAAGTCGTCCTCAACAGCGCGGCCATTTGGTATTGCGTGGGCTGCGAGACGTGTACTGAGCGCTGTCCCCAAGGAGTTGAACCGGCGGCACTGATGAACGCGGCGCGCGTCCTGGCGGTGCGCAAGGGTATCCAGCCACGAATTCCCGAGGTGGCAATTTATTATCGAGGTTTTGTGGACAACATGCGATTGTTTGGCCGTATCCATGATGTATCGCTCGTCGCCATCACACGGCTGCTCGCTGGCCATCTCTTTGATGATCTGCCGCTCGCGCTTCAATTGCTGAAACGCGGTCGGTTGGGCGCGCCGCCCTTGCCGACAGAAGGCACAAGTTTCCGGCGGCTGTACGGTCACGTTCAACAAAGAGAAAAGGCGTTGAGATGAAATACGGCTACTACCCTGGCTGCTCGCTCAAAGGCATCAGCGTCGAGTATGACCTCTCGATTCGAAATCTGTTCCAGCGACTGGGCGTGGAGATGGAAGAGTTGCCGGAATGGATTTGCTGCGGCACGCTGGCGGCGCCTTCCACTTCGCGACTCCTGGGGTTGGCGACGCCGCTGTGGAACATGGCCCAGGCTGTCCGCGCCGGATACGAACAGGTCATCAGCCCGTGCAGCGCGTGCCTGTATCACTTCAAGGCTGCGCAACACAAGCTCCACGTTGAGCCAGACCTGCACCCGGAGGTTGAGGCCGTGATCGGGCTGCCTCTCAACGGACGGCCCAAGGTGGTGCATCCTTTGGAAGTGCTGTCTGCCACCGAGTTCGAAGCCGTCATCCGAAGGAGCGTCGTCCAAGACCTGTCGGGGTTGAAGGCTGTTTGTTACTATGGTTGCCACATCTCGCGCCCGGCCCGCGTGATGCAGTTCGACGATGCAGAGAACCCGCAGAGCATGGATCGCCTCTTGCGGTGGGCTGGCATCCAGGCGCTGGATTGGTCGGGCAAGGTAGACTGTTGCGGCGCGAACTTTTCCCTCATCAAGCCAGCAGTCGTCATTGATCTGGGGCGGCGCATCTTTGAAGCCGCCAAGGCGGCGGGCGCCGAGGCGATCGTCGTCGCTTGCCCCATGTGCCACGCCAACCTGGACACGCGCGAGCAAGAGATCGAAGCCAAGTTCAATACCCACTATGGGATGCCGGTGCTGTATTTTTCACAGGTGCTCGGACTGGCAATGGGCGTTCCGGAATCGGGCCTGGGCTTTCGCAAGCATTTAGTGGATCCTCGACCGATGCTGAATACCAAGTGCCGTTGTTTTGGAAGTTAGAGGCCGGGGGTCGGAGCAATGTCAGGAGCGAACGGCAAAATCGGGGCAGTGATGGTGGTGGGCGGCGGCATCGCGGGGATGCAGGCGTCGCTCGACCTGGCCGAGTCCGGCTTCAAAGTTTACCTGGTGGAGCAGCAGTCCGCCATCGGCGGACACATGGCTCAGCTCGACAAGACGTTCCCGACGAACGACTGCGCCATGTGTACCATCAGCCCCCGGCTCGTGGACACAGCCAGCCACCTGAACATTGAGACTCTCACAAATACCGAGGTCGTCCGAGTGGACGGCGAGGCTGGCGATTTTTCCGTGACCGTTCGGCGCAAGCCGCGCTTCATTGACGCGAAAAAGTGCACCGGCTGCGGCGATTGCGCGACGGCCTGTCCTATCACGTTGCCCGACGAATTCAATCAAGAGCTTTCATCTCGCCGTGCGGTCTACAAACTTTACCCGCAGGCCACGCCCAACGCCTTTGCCATCGAAAAACGCGGTGAGGCTCCGTGCCGCAACGCCTGTCCCATCGAGCAGCGCGCGATGGGCTATGTGGCGCTCATCCGCGAGGGTCGCTTTGCCGATGCTTATCGAACCATTCGGGAAGACAACCCGTTTCCGTCGGTGTGTGGGCGAGTGTGCAATCACCGCTGTGAGGAAGCGTGCTCGCGCAACGCGGCCGGCAGCACGCCGGTCAACATTATGCAGTTAAAAAGATTCGTGGCCGATTGGGCAGTGACAAATGTCAATTCTCAAATCTCAAATTTCAAAGAGGTCGCGCCTGATGCGAAAAAGGTGGCGATTGTGGGCAGTGGCCCGGCGGGGTTGACTGCCGCTCAGGACTTGCGCCGCAAGGGTTACGCCGTCACCATCTTTGAAGCGCTCTCGACGCCGGGCGGGATGATGCGCGTCGGAATCCCGGCGTATCGCCTGCCATACGATTTGCTCCAGCGCGAAATTGAAGACATCCTCTCGCAAGGCGCCGAGCTAAAGCTGAATCATCGTGTTGATGACGTGCCCGCTTTACTCCATGACTTTGATGCTGTGTTCGTCGCCGTCGGCGCGCATACGGGAATCAAACTGCCAATTCCTGGAAATGATTTACCTCAAACGCTCGTCGCGACTGATCTTTTGCGACAAACGGCACTAGGGGCTAGTGACCAAGTCAAACCCCTAATCACTGGTCGCCGAGTCCTAGTCCTCGGCGGTGGCAACGTCGCCATTGATGCGGCAATGACGGCGGTGCGTCTGGGCGCGGCGTGGGTGGGCATGACGTGCCTCGAATCGCGCGAGAAAATGCCTGCGCACGATTGGGAAGTCCGCGACGCGAGCGAAGAAGGCATCGAGGTTTACCCTGGCCGGACGTTCAAAGAGGTGACGAATGAGAACGGTCACGTCACGGGCGTGCGGACGGTCAACGTCAACTTTCGTGGTTTCATGGAGGGCCGCCCCGACTTTGACGAGATTCCGAACACCGAGACCGTCATCTCGTGCGACGTGGTGATCTTTGCCATCGGCCAAAAGCCGGACCTGTCCGCATTGAACGGCAAGGTCGAGACCATTCGCAATCGCACCGTCGCTGTGGACAAGGACACGCTGGCGACCAATGTGCCCGGCATCTTTGCAGGCGGCGACGCAGTGACCGGCACGACGTTCGTGGTGGACGCGATTGCGGCGGGACACAAGGCCGCGCGCGGGGTTGATGCCTTTCTTACGCAGGGCCTTCATCCCCATGTCGGCCAGGAATGGCAAGTCTGGCCGCCGCAGATTGAAGCGATCGAGCGACTGCCTGAAGCAAAACTTGGACCGGTGCAGTTGCAGCAATTGATGGTGGTCAAATCGCAATCGCCACGGGCGATACCTGTCAAGCGTGCGGCGAGTGAGCGCAAGCACGATTTTGCACAGGTCGAAGCGGCGCTCACCGAAGCGCAAGCGATCGAAGAAGCCCGGCGGTGCCTGGAGTGTGGCATTTGCTCCGAGTGCTTGCAGTGCGTGTACGCCTGCAAAGCCGGCGCCGTCAATCACGACCAGCGTGAAGAGACGGCGCAGTTGCAGGTCGGCGCCGTCATCCTTGCGCCTGGCTTTGGGATGTACGACGCGCGGCTTTCGCCCGAATATGGCCTGGGGCGCTTTCCCAACGTCGTCTCCAGTGTCCAGTTCGAGCGTATCCTCTCCCCCAGCGGCCCTTATCGTGGCCATGTGCAGCGCCCGTCGGATGGTCACGAACCCAAGCGCATCGCGTTTATCCAGTGCGTCGGTTCGCGGCGACACGACCGCAACTGGTGCTCGGCCGTCTGCTGCATGTACGCCACCAAGCAGGCGCTCATCGCCAAAGAACATTCGCCCAACCTGGACTGCACTGTGTTCTTTATTGACTTTCGCGCCTTTGGCAAAGGCTTTGATGCCTACTATGACCGCGCGCGCAAGTCCGGTGTTCGCTACGTCCGGGCGATGCCATCTGCCGTCAAAGAGATCCCTGGCAGCGAGAATCTGTCCATTCAGTACACGCCCGGCGGCGACTCTATCACTGAAGAGTTCGATCTCGTCGTCCTCTCCACCGGCATCGAGCCGCCGCCGGGCGCCCAAGAGTTGGCGCGGCGATTGGGTGTGGCTCTCACGCCAGAGGGATTTTGCAGGACCTCGCCCTTTTGGCCGCTCGAGACCAGCCGCGATGGCATCTTTGCGTGCGGCCCTTTCACGGAACCCAAGGACATCCCCGAGACGGTGATGCAGGCCAGCGGCGCAGCGGCCAAAGCAATGTCGCTCTTGGCGAGCGCGCGCGGGACGCTCATTACCCCCAAGGTCTATCCGCCGGAGACGGACACGAGCGGGCAAGAGCCGCGCGTGGGCGTGTTTGTCTGTCACTGCGGGACGAACATTGCCGGCGTCGTGGATGTGAAGCAAGTGGCCGAGTATGCTCGAACGCTGCCTAACGTCGTTCACGCCGAAACGAATCTCTTTACCTGCTCTACCGACACGCAAGAACGGATCAAGACTGCCGTGCGCGAGCTGGGCCTGAACCGCGTCGTCGTCGCCTCGTGCACGCCGCGCACGCACGAGAATCTGTTCCGCCACACGACGCGCGAAGCCAGTCTGAATCCGTACTTTTTCGAGATGGCCAACATCCGCGATCAGTGCTCGTGGGTGCATACGCACCAGCCAGAAGCGGCCACGCGCAAAGCGCAAGACCTGGTGCGCATGGCCATCGCCAAAGTGCGCTTGCTGGAGCCGTTGCAGCGGTCCTCGTTCCCGATCAATCGCAGCGCGCTGGTGATCGGCGGCGGGCTTTCGGGGATGACGGCGGCGCTCGAGATCGCCGACCAGGGCTTTAGAGTCTACCTGGTGGAACGTGAAAAGGTCTTGGGCGGGCACATGCGCCAGATTCACTACCTACTCGAAGACACCGACCCAGTGGATTTCTTGCGCGGCATAGTCAAGCGCGTCCAGGAGAACGGCCGGATTCACGTTATCACGAACGCGCAGGTGATCGAGTTCGAGGGCAGCCTGGGATGCTTCAAGACGACCGTGTCCGTCAACGGCAACGAGCGGCGGCAGATCGAGCACGGCGTCGTCATCGTGGCGACCGGCGCGGAAGAGTTCAAGCCATCAGGGCAATACCTCTATGGTCAAGACCCGCGCGTGCTCACCCAACTCGAACTGGAGCAACGCCTCGCCTCTCCAATACCCAATACCCAATACCCAACTTCCGTCGTCATGATACAATGCGTTGGATCGCGTGACGCAGAGCATCCCTATTGCAGTCGTCTGTGCTGCGGCCAGGCGATCAAGAATGCGCTTAGGATCAAGCAGTTCTGGCCCAAGACGCAAGTCCACATCCTTTACCGCGACATCCGCACCTATGGCTTTCTTGAAAGCTACTATCGCCAGGCGCGCGAGGCCGGCATCCTCTTCCAACGCTTTGAAGACGATCAGATGCCGGCGGTGACGAAAGATGGCGATAGGCTCAAGGTCACTTTCGTAGATGCGATGTTGGGCGAGGAGATGACCCTGCAGCCTGACCTGCTGGCGCTCTCCGTCGCCATCGTCCCGCGAGCTGACGCACCTGAACTCGCCAAGATGCTAAAGGTGCCACTCACACAGGACAAGTTCTTCCTCGAAGCTCACATGAAGCTGCGACCCGTGGATTTTGCCACCGAAGGGATCTTTGTGTGCGGCCTGGCGCACTATCCCAAGCGAGTGCTGCGCGAGGCGGTAGCGCAGGCGTGCGCGGCGGCGGCGCGCGCGGCGACCATCCTCTCTAAAGAAGCCGTCGAGCTTGAGCCGATTCTTTCGCACGTGAACGAGGACAAGTGCGACGGCTGCGCTTACTGCGTAGACCCGTGCCCGTTCAAGGCGATCAAGCTCATCGAATACCAGGCGAACGGGCAGACCAAGAAGCGCGTCCAGATAGACTCGTCGGCCTGCAAGGGCTGCGGCACGTGCCAGGCGACGTGTCCCAAGGGCGCAGTGTTCGTCTCGCATTTCAAGCTGGATCAACTGCGCGCGATGGTGATGGCGGCCCTGGAGGTATAGGCTGCTTGCTATTCGATGCAGACAAAACGCAAACATTCAAGAAAGGGGCCAAGCCATGGTTCTGATGACCAACAACCGCATACGGCATTTGCCCATCCTCGATGGCAGCCGGTTGATCGGGGTGGTCTCGATTGGGGATGTGGTCAAAGCCATCGCAGTGAACGGAAAACAGACCTTTGATCAATTGTCCCGACTCTCACTCAATTGGTGATGGCGACAAGGTCCTGCGAGTTCCCCCGAGTTCCTTGAAATCCGGAGAGGGG
>Ga0315268_10005085_pt1 | contig 14172 bp, 16 predicted proteins | sample C1_top_MG_FD_204535 | JGI IMG/M metagenome (GOLD analysis project Ga0315268, IMG submission 204535) | Sediment microbial communities from Yellowstone Lake, YNP, Wyoming, USA - C1_top | ecosystem: Environmental > Aquatic > Freshwater > Lake > Sediment | place: USA: Wyoming | collected 2017-08-01 | reverse complement strand
TCAGCGCGGGAACGTGCGGGTCGAGAGGATACCGAAAGAGGTGATGATCCTGCAGGACTTCGCCTTCTCGGAGATCGCCTGCGACCCTGGCGACATCGGGATAGCCCATCTCAGGAACTTCCAGGGGGAGACGACCTTCGAGGACTTCGAGATGATACCGACCTTCGAATCGACGACGAGCAAGGATGACGCGCTCGCGCATGCGAAGGCGGACGCGGTCAACCGCGCGAGGGCGGGTGCGCACGTCCCGAACGTGACGTTCGAACGCATCCACGCGTTCCCGAAGCGCCTTTCGCTCATCTATTACCCAGTATGGGTCGTGAGATACAGCTACCGAGATAGGATGTACATGGACACGGTCGACGGGGTCACGGGGACGATACTGTCGGGAAGGGCACCGGGCGACCCACTCTATCAGAGCCTGGCGATAACCGGAGGCACATCGATTGGAGGATTGATCGCCGCCGGCGGGATACTCGCAGGTCAGGCGGATTGGAGAATCGCCGCGGCAGGGATCGTCGTCGGAATCATAGTGCTGGCTGTGACGTACCTGTTCTTCAGGCACGGCTCTGAGATCGCGCAGGGAGATTTCAAGGCGAAGAGGCCTTCGGCAAAGGAGACGATCGCAAGCATTCAGCAGATGGCGAACCAGCTGGGGAGGGTGTGAGCATGAAGGTCATCCAGGTCAAGTGCCCGAAGTGCAACGCTCCGATCGTCATGAAGCAGAAGGACAAGCTATTCCTGTGCAGCCAGTGCAACACATTGCACACGCGGGAGGAAGGCGTCGAAGTGATACCGTTCGAGATTGCGGAGTTCCATCCGAACATACACGGGGACGACGTCTACATTCCGTTCTGGAAGATGAACGCGACGTTCGAGATTAGATACAAGCGCTCGGAAGGAGGAATCATATCGAAGCTGGCATCGTTCGTTAAGGGGGGCTCGAACACGGGCAATATCGTGATCTACATCCCCGCGACGGACCTCGATACCGCGACGTTCCGGAGGCTCGTGTCGTTGTTCATCTCAAATCCTCCGAGATATACCACAAGGTTCAACTTCGGCGGCGTGAGGAACATGCCTTCCACCGTCACGAGAAGAGAAGCCGCCGAGCTGGCGGATTTCGCGGTCGTGACGATGGAAGCCGACCAACCGGGCGTCCTGCAGACGTTGGATTATTCGCTGAAAATAAACGATTCGAAGATAGTCTACCTCCCGTTCGTCGTGACCCCCGGGGGACTCAATCCCGCCCTGTAGGACGGATCGCTTCCGAAGACGCGGACATGTGAACCCATCGAATTGAATCCTCGGTTTCTGGATTCAATCGAGCATTTTATATCAGGTCTCATTCTATCCTCGCCAAGATGCAAGCGGACGCGAAAAAGGCCGAATTGATACCCCTTCTTCTTCTCAGGGGCAGGACGCTTCTGTTCAAGGAATATTCGAAAAGGGCTTTGTCCGAGTTCTCGAAGGACCTCAGGCGACGGAACTTCGAGAGAATATACATAATGGATTTGGACGGGCTGGAGAGGAACAGACCGCAGCTTGACATCGTCCAGCGGCTGTCAGATGATTTCGGGATACTGTATGAGGGAGGACCGAGAAGGGGAGCGAACATCGTCGATTTCATAATGGCCGGAGCCGAGGTCGCCTACATGAACTCGGCATCTCTGGAGTCTTTCGATGAGCTCGAGATCGCGCTATCGTACACGGAGAATGTCGGCTTCAAGGTCGACTGGGATCATGGCATCATTGGGGAACCGTTCAAGGATAGGGCGCTTCGGGACGTCGTGCAGGATTGCGCGAAGCTCGGCATCAGGGATTTCGTTGTCCCGGTAGAGGTGATATCACAGCTCGGAAGCATCCGCTCCGTTCCGAACCTCGTGTTGAGGGCAATCGCGGATAGGCCAGGCGACGAGAACGCCCGCGACATCGATGCCGATTCTATAATCATCGATCACGAGCTGATCAAAGATGGCAGCTGATATCAACAGTGAGCTCAAGAGATGCCTTGCGGCCCTTTTCCGTCAGAAGGGAAAGGATGTGATGACTGAGCGTGAGTTCGTGTATGCCGCATCGATGGACTTGCATTGGCTCACGCCAAAGGAAGCCCAGATGCTGCTGGAGATATCATTGAAATGCGGCCTGTTGCAACTATCGAACGGCGCACTCGCTCCGTCATTCGAAATCTCCGACGATTTGGTGGAGCTCGATTATAAACCCTCTCGAGATATCATCCTCGCGGAACAAAAGAGGGACCGGAAGGACTTCTTCATCGAGCTGGTGGATAGGATATCGACGAGCTCAGGGCTCCAGAGGAAGGAAATCATCGCGAAGATAAACAAGATGCGGGAGAGAATGCCCGTCGACATCGAAGTTGCCGCCCTGATAGTCGGCCGGGACCTCGGCGTGGATATCTCGAACGACATCAAGAGCGTCAGAGAACTACTGCTCACGAGGTAGGGTCAGATCCCAAGGGCATGCGTTACCAAGGGCTTTAATAGCCCCATCAAGAATCACTAGCCTGTTCTATTGAGACAATCGCCGGGGAGCCTGATGGGAGAATTCAAAGAGGAAAGGCAGGAAGAACAACACCCATTGAAGAGGGTGCAGACATATATACCGGATTTCAGAGGATATTCTCGCAAGGAGGATCTCAAAGACGCGGATAGGATGATCCGGATGATCCTCTCACAGAAATTGACGCTTGCGAGAAAGAACATCGAGGATTCTGTGCGGATATTGGAGAACGCTTTGCTTTACGAGGATGTCGACGCCCTGGTTTCCCTTCTGAGCATGGTGAAGAGGATCGAGTCGGAGATCGCGTATGCGGAGTCCGGCCTTTCTTGGCTCGCGAGCGACATGAGCCTGGGCGAAGAGGAGCTGGAAAGACTGTACGAATTCGACGCGCAGCTTCTGGACATTGCCACGCTTGTCCTGAAGAAATCCGAAGAGACAAAGTCGGCGTCATCCGCCGGGAACAGACCGAATATCAAGTCGAGCTTCGTCGACCTTCGCACGAAACTGACGATCCTGGAAGACACCTTCAGGAAGAGGATGCTGTCATTGAACAGGCTCGAATAGCCGTCGGACGCCTCCCTCGATCTCATTGATCCATGCCAACAGATGGGTCTTCTATCTTCGATGCTTTGACAATCTCGTTCGAAAGCACGGCCTTATTGAAATAGTGTCTGAAGAGGATTGGCGCGAGAGCGGTTGAGATGAATGCCATCAGAACGAGGGCGGAGAATATATCGGCGCCGATGAGCCCGATCTCAAGAGCGATCTTTGCGAACACGAGTTCCATCACGCCCTTTCCCATCATCATGAATCCGATCGCATATGATTCGTTCTTCTTGACTCCCGCGAGCCTTGCGGATATCAAGCTACCGAGGACCTTGCCGAGCGTTGCTATCAACAATATGAGAATGAATAGTATGATTGCATCGGGAGTGGTAAAGAAGAGAGCATTGAAATCGACAGAAAAACCGATGAGCACGAAGAATATCGGCGCGAGAAATCCCAAGGTAATGCCAGAAAGTATGTCCTCCACGTGCGCCCAGACCTTGAGCTTGCTTCCGGTTTCTCTGAGCATCATCCCTGCGATGAACGCGCCAACGAAATCAGGAAGTCCGACGAAACTCGCGAATATCGCAAACGCCATTGCGAACCCGATCGCTATTGCGAATGCGGCTTCTCCCGTTCGCAACCTTATCAAGAGCTTGTACAGCTGCGGAATCACATAATGGCTTACCAGAAAAACAAGAACGAAGAACATAATGAACCCGGCACACAGAACCAAGGCCTTTTCAGAGGCCTGTCCGTCGACAGGGGCGGCGACAACCATCGCCATTGCGAACAGAAGCGATATGTCTGTGATCATTGCCGCGCTGATTATTCGGCTGCTCGTTTCCGTCTCAAGAACTTCCAAATCTTTCAGTATTCGAATAGTGACGGGGAGCGCAGTGACAGAAATCGCAATCGCCAGAAAGATTGTCGTGCCTTCATTCATATTGAAGGCAGCACCGAGCATCATTCCGAACACCATGGGGATTATCATTCCTCCCAAAGCAACGAGTAGACCTACTCGATATGATGCCAGGATTCTCTCGAAGGAGAATTCCAGACCGACATATAACAAGAGCAGAAGGATCCCAAGGTCCGCCAGGTTCCTGATGAACTCATCGGCGTACATCATGTGAAGCTCGGACACGAAGCTTCCCAGGACGAACGGGCCGAGGATGATGCCCGCGAGAAGCTCACCCACAATTGCCGGCTGGTTTATCCTTGATACCAGCTCTCCCAGGGCTTTCGCGAATCCTATGATTAGCAGAATGAATACCAGTACGGAGATATCCATTGCGACACCGCGTACTCTTTGTCTTACATCAATGTTCGCTTCAGATTACCATTTAAGAGATTCATTCTCTCCTGAGAAAATCCCCGAGCGTCATGCCCTGAGAATAGGCTCTCTTTTCGACCTTGACTTCGGATACCTTCTCTCTCAATGATATCCCTAGTTCTTTCTCGAGCTTCCTGACAAGCTTGTCATCCGGGTGTAGTTCGCCCCTCTCCAATGCGTGCACGACAGACAGCTTCTCGTTGATCCTCGCGGCCAATTCCTTTTTCGTCAACCTTTTCGAATTTCGCGCGGCCATTATCCTGGTCGCGTAGTCCGGGACGAGGGCCTCATCGGTATCCTGGGTGGAGAACACATCCTTATAAATCGGTCGGTTCGAGATCCGCTCCATCCTTTGTCTGACAATCGGGTGTGTAGCGGCTTTCTGGGCCTCTTTCTTGGCGACCTCGTCCCCGAACCTGGCGCACTTTGAGCATACTTCCATGAGGGTCCCCTCGACCTTCACTTTCTTTAAAACGGGGAACTCCTGGCCGCACATCTCGCACTGCTTTTGTGTCATCGTCGCAAACGATAAATAGCCCAGCCCGGCTATATAGCTTATCGAGCCGAAACTCATCACGCCAGAAGGAGTGTTCAAATTGGGAGACGACCCCGGCGCTTTTAGGGAAGAATCGCGAAAAATCGAGACGATTGAGGAGCAGATGAAACGCATCGCGCTGCTCGAGGAGAGGAACCTCGAACTAGTGGAGGAATCCCGGAGGATCGAGGGAGAGAAGAGGTTCGTAGAGAGCGAGATGCTCCGCCTTCAGAAGGAAATGAAAAGATTGAAAGCTGAGCTTGAAAGATTGAAGGCGCCTCCTCTGATAATCGGGCAGATAAAGGACGTGCTCTCGGACGGACGAGTGGTCGTGAAGAGTTCGACCGGCCCAGATTTCATAGTCAACATATCAGATTATGTTCCGAAGGATAATATCGAGGTGGGAGCGAGGGTCGCGCTGAACAAGCAGACGCTCGCCGTCATGGGAGTCCTTCCCCCGTCTCTCGATCCGATAGTGGTCGGAGCCGAGATAATCGAGAAGCCGGACACGACATACAAGGACATCGGGGGATTGGAGCAGCAGATAGTCGAACTTAGAGAGGCGGTTGAGGACCCGCTGCTAAGGCCCGAGCTTTACAAGAAGGTCGGCATAGACCCGCCGAAGGGCGTATTGCTCGTTGGCCCTCCGGGAACAGGAAAGACGCTCCTGGCAAAGGCCGTGGCGCAACAGACCCATGCGACGTTCATAAGGTTCGTCGGGTCCGAGCTCGTCCAGAAATACATCGGGGAGGGCGCGAGACTGGTCAGAGAACTGTTCGACCTCGCAAGGCAGAAAGCCCCGAGCATAGTCTTCATCGACGAGCTCGATAGCATAGGCGCTAAGAGGCTCGACATGGCGACCTCCGGCGACAGAGAGGTCCAGAGAACCCTGATGCAATTGCTCGCGGAGCTGGACGGGTTCAATCCGCTCGGGGACGTGAAGATCATCGGTGCGACGAACAGGCCGGATATCCTGGATGAGGCGCTGCTGAGACCTGGCAGATTCGACAGGATAATAGAGATACCGATCCCGAACCTTGACGCAAGGGTCGAGATATTCAAGATTCACATGAAGAGGATGAACATAGATGAGACCGTCGGAGCCCAGGAACTTGCCGCGAGGACCGAGGGAGTGACGGGCGCCGAGATAAAGGCGATCTGCACAGAGGCCGGGATGTTCGCAATCAGGGACAACAGGGATACGGTGACCTTCACGGACTTTGAGAAGGCGATATCGAAGGTCATGCACCAGGGAGAGGAATTGCAGAAATCCCCAGAGTCAGGGCCGATGTTCGCATAGTTCGCTCAGCGAAATTTGACCGGTAGAATTCGATTAGAATTCTACTTCTTTCTCTATTACGAACGCCCCGACATATTGGCAATTCTTGCAGTGATACTTGTATCCTGTTATCAGGCCGGCTTCGTAATAAAGATCGGATGAGCCGCATTGCGGACAGGTCAATATTCTCTTCTTCACGGTCTCGGAATGCGGATGGTATCTGAAAAAGGTGCGCATTCAACGCGGCTCCAAATCCTCTCCGCCCGCGATAATATTCTGAGCGAGCGCGTAGATGTCCTCGAGGCCTGTCATCGTCTCGCTCGACACGAAGCAGATCGAGCCGCTCTTGCCGGTCGCAGTCTCGATTGCCCTCAGGAACTCTATGCTGACCTGGTTTTGCGCGCTCGAGACCTCGTCCGATAGGGCGTTGAAGAGGAGCTGATAGTCGGAAGACCAGCCTTCTATTCTATCGACCTCTTCCGCACTGAGGAGATCGGACTTCGAAATCATTGTCAACATCGGGAGACCGAGCCTGAAGCTCGCGGTCGTTGCCAAGAGGAGCGATGAAACGAATCCGTTCGGGTTTTTCGCAAGCATGGGGTCTATCAGGAAGCAGAGCATGGAGGTCTCCCTGCCGAAGCTCTCGATTATTTTCCTGCTGCTCTCTCTGAACGTGAACAACTCCAGCTGGCCGGGGGTGTCGAAAACCACATAGTCGGTGTCGTATTCATCCAGTATCTCCTTGACTTCCGGCACGTTCAGGGCGAGAAGATCCGCGGCCGCAATCTGCGCACCGTTCGGTCCTAAGCCGTATTCCTGCATGACATCTGAAAGCTTGATCCACTCACGGATATCGATGTCAGGCTCGTAAGGAAGATCATCCGCTCCGGGATCGAGGTTCAGAAGTACCGAGTCTATGCCTTCATTGTCGAGGTATTCATGAAACGCCGCCGTGAGGGTGCTCTTGCCGCATCCGGCCGTTCCGATAAAATAGATATTGAACGCCTCTTCCAAGCACCCACCTCAATACCTTCAAATTGACGAGCGGGCCTGAAGGGATGTTCGGACGCTTCGAGCGCCTTTCGAACCCTTGGCCGATCGGTCTCTCTTCTCCGAACAGAGATTAAGAGCCGATTGCTCTACCTGCCTGAGCTACAGGCCCGCGTGCGCTCATAATAACTGGCCACTAATAAAGTTATCGAAGCATATTCCGTAACATCCAGTCCTTCTAAAAAGGCCAATTCTTTCCGGGAGAAATCGAAGGATAGATTGTTCGGCCAAAAGCATTATCTCCTGCACGCGTCTGCCTCCCGAGCGAAAGCGATTCATAGACTCATGGAGACGGAGAATGTTTGAGCCCTGGTTACTGTTCGCATTGGTCGCCGTCTTCATGTACGGGACATCGCAGGCGATAGTTAAGGTCGCGCTCGGAGATATCTCTGTAGCCAAGCTGATAATCATCAATTTCATCATAACGATGCCGATATACCTGGCCTTTCTTCTCGCCTCTTCGGTGCAGATAGACCTATCACAGTTCGGCCTGCAGATGATAACGATAGGCTTTCTCGCCGCGCTGCTCGGGAGAGCCGGCTACTATACATATCTGGAAGCGCTCGAGAGCGGCCCTGTGACCATCGTCGGCAGCATAACCGCCGCATACCCTGCGATCATAACGATACTCGCCCTGACGATACTGCGCGAAAGCATCACACCGGTACAGGCGATAGGCGTCGTCCTGGTAATCGGGGGGATAGTCGCACTGTCGTATTCGGTCAACGGGCAGGGAGGCGAGAAGAAGCTTTCGAGGAGGGCTGTTTTCTACTGCGCGGCGACGCTTGCGATTTGGGGCGTCTGGGGATTGTTCGCGAAGATGGCGCTCCTGGTCTTGCCGATCGGCATCTATTTGGGGCTGTATGCGCTGGCACTGCCAATTGTCTTCTCAGGATACATGATTGGAAAGGGAATCCGCGTCAGGGACGAATTCCCGAGATGGTCGCTCCCGGTCACGATAGCGGCGATATCGGTTATGATAGGACAGCTCGGGCTGTTCGCCGATACGACGGCCGTTTCGATAGGCAACGCGTCGATAGTGTTCCCGCTGATCGCCGCATACCCGGTAATCACGATAATCGAGGCGCAGGTGTTTCTGAAGGAAGCTCTCGCGAGGAAGGACTTCGCCATGATCGCGCTCGTGATAGTGGGAATAGTGCTCGTGTCTACGGTGTAGCAACGCCTCGGGTCTCACGGCAAAGACTATCTATCGGCACTCTCTATGGTTCCTCCAGAGCCTGAAAAGAGCGATGGGACTCTCTCATGGAAGTCGCTTTTCTGGGGAGCAGCAGCAGCGGCAATTCGACTTTGATATTCAGCGAGGATACTCGCGTACTGGTAGATGCCGGACTGTCTGCCAGAGAGATGGAAAGAAGGCTGGAGTTCCTCGGACATTCCCCGGAGGACATCGATGCGATCGTGCTGACGCACGAGCACACCGATCACTGCAGAGGCGCCGGGATATTCGCGAGGAAATACGATATCCCGATTCGGGCCAACGCGCCGACGATCGCCATGTCCCCGATCGGGAACGCGCACTTCGAAGAGTTCCACACGCAGGAGGAGTTCTCCGTCGGGGACCTCAGGATGATCGCGTTCCCCGTACCGCATAATGCCGCAGAGCCGGTCTGCTTCGTCGTGACGGATTACAGGCACAATATCGGCTTCGCGACCGACCTCGGCCGAATGACCAGGATGCTCAGTGGCGTGCTGTTCGACAAGGACCTCCTGATAATCGAGGCAAACCACGATGAGGAGATGCTGAGGACCGGCCCGTACCCGGAATTCCTGAAGCGCTCCATCGCGTCCTCCATGGGGCATCTTTCCAACAGGCAGACCGCAACGGCGGCTGCGGAGCTTGTGACCGATCGGACCAAGGGGGTCGTCCTCGTCCATCTGAGCGAAGAGAACAACACCCCTGAGAAGGCCGAGAATGCGGTCAAGAGTGCACTGGCGAGAAAGCTCAAGACGACGCATATACACGCCGCAGAGAGATATAGGATAACGAAGCCGATCTCATTGAAGTGAATGCCTTATCTCGATCGCCTTGTTGTTCCTCAGGAGGATCTCGGCGTATCTTCTGGGAAGGTCGATGACATCCTCTTTCGTCAGCTGATAGTTCTTATCGGCACCAGCAATCACCGGCAGGTCCTCGAGTATCCGAACGAGCACGGTATCACGCTTCTCCTCAGAATTCTTGGCATTCATGGCAGACGGATTCTCATCGATAGGCTGAGGCGCGACAGCCATAGCCGCCAACTCGAGCTTCGGCTCCTGAGACGCGGACTCGTCGCACTTCGGGCTAAGGGTCCGTCTTCGATGCTCAACGAAGTAGCTCTTGATGGATTCGAACGCCTTCAACTCCTCCGGGGTCGCGTTCTCGAGCTTCGGCTCGGCACCGAACGCGCTGCTCATGGCCATCAGCACGAGCTTCCGCATCCTGATCTCGTAGACTCCTGCGCTCTTTTCCTTCGCGGTCTTCAACTGGTTCAGGAGCATGCCGGAGATGTCCGCCCCTCCCTTGCTCTCCGAGCATCTCTTATCGAGAGCGTCCAGATACAGCGCCACTCGGGGATAGAAATCCGAGGGAAGCTTCGAGAGCGTCGTCTGTCTGGACTCCTGTCGGTAGACGGACATCAGCTCCTCATAAGTCATTTCTGGTTTGCCGGGCATCCCGATTCCTCATGCAATTACATCTTCTTAGCATTTTGCGAAGGCACTGAATAAATAGCTCGCATCCCAATTAACATAACTGTCGAGGAGAGTATCTCAGGTTGAATAAGAAGATTGCCGCGATAGAGGGAGCGAAGAACGGGATATACATCAATCTGAAAGTCAGCGCGAACCAAAGAGAAACGAGAATAGGCAAGATCGACCCCTGGAGAAACGCGCTTGAGGTCTCGGTAGGCTCCGCGCCCGTATCTGGAAAGGCCAATGCGGAATTACTGAGGTTATTTGAGGATATATTCCCCGAAGCGAAAGGCGAAATATTCATAGTGAAAGGTCAGAAATCGAGTTTGAAGAGAATATTCATACCGGTATCTGTAAGATTGGCGAATGACAGATTGGGGTTGGATAGATGACCTCGGAATCGGAAAGACTGGAGATGCTCGAGGAGGTGATAGACGAGCTCGAGCAAAGGAGCGCCTCAGAGCCGATCATCGTCGAAGGCCCGAGAGATGTGAGGGCAATGAGAGCGCTCGGCGTCACAGGGATTGTGAAATCAATCAACACTGGCAATAGCCTCGTGAATTTCTGCGCAGCATTGGCTGCGGAACACCACAGATTCATTATATTGACCGATTGGGACAGGAAGGGAGGGCACATCGCTCAGCTTCTGAGAAGGGGGTTTGAAGCCGTTGATGCGAAATATGACGATGCCCTGAGAAGGAAGATAGCGAATCTTACGAAGAAAGAACTTAAGGACATTGAAGGCTTCCCTGCATATCTCGACAGGTTGAGAAAATCCGTGGAGCACGAATCATTCCCCAGATCCCGTGAGAGAATGCAGAGGAGAAGAGGATAATCTCCGTTCGGGCAGGGATCGAAACATGATTCCCAAGAAAATGCTGGATATCCTTCAGATAGGAACGGTCGATGAGCTTTTCGACGATATCCCCGATGAGGCTCGAATAGAGGGTTTGGACCTCCCTGAGGGTATCGGAGACATCGAGCTCGAGAGGGACGTGACACGAATATTGGCGAGAAACCGCACGATGGCGGACATCCCGACCTTTCTCGGGGGAGGGGTGTACAGACATTATATTCCTGCAGTCGTGGGAGAGATCCTCAGCCGGGCTGAGTTCTACACAGCGTACACTCCCTATCAGGCGGAGGCAAGCCAGGGCATGCTTCAGGCACTGTTCGAATATCAGAGCATGATGGCCGAACTGACCGGCTTGGAAGCGGTGAACTCGAGCATGTACGATTGGTCGACCGCTCTCGGTGAGGCCGCGCTGATGTGCCATCGGATCAAGCCGGGCAAGAGATTCCTCATCGGAAGGGCGGTTTCCCCGGAAAGAAAGGCTGTGTTGAAGACATATCTGGCGGGCATCGGCGCGAGCATCAAGGAAATCCCGTTCGAAAAGGAATCCGGCAGAATCGCCCTTCAAGGCCTAAGAGGCGAGCTTTCCGATGACGTCTTCGGCCTGTACCTGGAGAATCCGAACTATTTTGGGGTATTGGAAGAGGGCGTGGACGAGGTCTCACCTCTCATCGGAGATATCCCGTTCGTTATCGGGGCCAATCCGCTTTCGCTCGCGATACTGAAGCCCCCATCAGAATACGGGGCGGACATCGTGATAGGCGAAGGACATCATCTCGGGACCAATCCGAATTTCGGCGGGCCGCTTCTGGGGATATTCGCGACGAAGAAGGAGCATATACGGAAAATGCCCGGAAGGATAATAGGCAGGACCACGGACGTAACTGGAAAAACGGCCTATTGCATGACTCTACAGACGAGAGAGCAGCATATCAGAAGGGATAAGGCGACATCGAACATATGCACGAACGAAGCCTTGATGGCGGTCGCGACAGTCGCCTATCTCGCATCAATAGGGAAGAAGAGACTTATCGAAATCGCCTCGGAAAACATCCGCAAGGCCAGAAGATTCGCAGAGAAGATCTCGTCGGTCAAGGGATATGAAGCACCCGTGTTCAGGGCGAGTCATTTCAACGAATTCGTAATGAGATCGGATACAAGTGTAGAAGGCCTATCGAGCCGGCTTCTATCCAAGGGCGTGCACGGCGGAATCCGCCTTAACAAACACTTTCCGGACCTCGGAGAGAGCATGCTTCTCGCGGTCTCGGAATTGCACTCGGAGGAGGACTTCGAGCTCTTCGTGTCGGCCCTGGAGGTGAAAGATTGACCTATCATCAGGCATCGTTCGACGAGCCGCTGATATTCGAGCTCGATTCGGAGACCTCATGCGGAGACGATATCCTGAGGGACACGCCAGTTCCGGATAGGTTGAGAAGGAACTGCCTTGGAATCCCCGACGTGCCCGAGAGAGAAATCATGAAGCATTTCGTCAGATTGAGCCAGATGAACTACTCCGTCGATACGGGGTTCTATCCGCTCGGTTCCTGCACCATGAAGTACAACCCGAAATTGAACGAGAGGATAGCACGTCTTCCATCGGCGGAACTGTTGCATCCCGATCAGGACGAATCCACCGTCCAGGGAGCGCTCCAGATAATGCACGAGCTCGAGAGAATGCTCTGCGAGATTGGTGGCGTCGACGCTGTCACGCTGCAACCTGCCGCTGGCGCACACGGGGAGTTCACCGGGATGCAGCTCGTCAGGGCCTACCACGAAGACAGAGGCGAGGAGAGAAGGGACATACTTGTTCCCGAGACCGCCCACGGAACGAACCCCGCGAGCGCTGCGATGGCGGGATTCGATGTGATAGAACTGCCGTCGAGGAACGGGCGGGTGGATTGCGAAGCGCTGAGATCCGTCGTCGGCAAGAATACCGCAGCGATGATGCTGACCAACCCCAACACGCTGGGGCTGTTCGAAAAGGATGTTCTGAAGATCGCGGACATCTTGCACAACGCCGGGGCGCTGCTCTATTATGACGGCGCGAACATGAACGCGATACTTGGCAGGACGAACCCCGGCAGGATGAACTTCGACATCGTCCATTTCAACCTCCATAAGACGTTCTCGACCCCTCACGGCGGAGGTGGCCCTGGTGCCGGCCCGATCGGAGTCAAGAAACCCCTGGAACCGTATCTGCCCGTCCCGAGGATAGTGAGAAGGGGCGATGCGTTCGGATTCGATTATGACCGCCCGAAATCCATAGGAAAGGTCAGGGCCTATTACGGGAATTTCGGAGTCCTGCTCAGGGCATACGTGTACATACGGTCCATGGGAGGGAACGGCCTGCGAGAAGTATCGGACAGGGCTGTTGCGAACTCGAACTACCTTAGGAAGTTGCTGGAGACCAAGCTGGACCTGCCGTATCCCGGAACACGCATGCACGAGTTCGTTCTCTCGGGCGACAGACTGAAGGAGAAGGGGATCAGGACATTGGACCTGGCAAAACGATTGTTGGACTACGGCGTGCACGCGCCAACGATATATTTCCCGCTGATAGTCGGCGAGGCAATCATGATAGAACCGACGGAGACGGAGTCCGTCCAGACCCTCGACGAGTTCGTTGGGATAATAGACAAGATACTCAGCGAGGATTCGGAGACCGTCAAGAGCGCCCCGCACAACACATCGGTGCGCAGAATCGATGAGGTCAAGGCGGCCAGGGAGCTGATTATGAGCTACAAGATGTTGCTCGAGAAGAGAAAGAACGAGAAGGGCATCGGCCATGGTCCTTAGCCGAATCTGTCCTTGCTATCTTCGACGGGATATTTCGTTTCGTTGAGCGCGACCTTTTCCAGTACGGCTTCTCCGAGGTCGAACTTGCACACGTTCGCAAGCGATATCGCATAGATTGCAACATCGGCAACTTCCATTCTGATTCTCTTGAGCTCGTCATCCGAGAGATCCTTACGGGCGTCCTTCCAGAGGAATAATTCGAGAAGCTCCGACGCTTCCACCGAAAGTGCCATCGCGACGTCCTTCGGCCGATGATATTTCTTCCAGTCCCTCCTTGTCACGAATTCATCGACCGCCGTCGCAAGCTCTCTGATCGTAATATCGTCCAACCTCATGCCCCCTTTGTGATCATACCCGAGGCGAAAACCGCCTGATAGCTATTTTGATGATGTCTCCTGCTTCCTCGCCCGGATGCGATATTTCCCTATCGGAACGAATATCTCCACGCGTGCTCCCCGATAATCCCCATCGGGTATTCCTACAGTCAGGCCCGTTATTGCGAGTATCTGGCTCGCCAGATATAAGCCGAACCCGGACTTCCCCTTGATTCTCGTCTTGAACAGGAT
>Ga0315268_10005084_pt1 | contig 14176 bp, 11 predicted proteins | sample C1_top_MG_FD_204535 | JGI IMG/M metagenome (GOLD analysis project Ga0315268, IMG submission 204535) | Sediment microbial communities from Yellowstone Lake, YNP, Wyoming, USA - C1_top | ecosystem: Environmental > Aquatic > Freshwater > Lake > Sediment | place: USA: Wyoming | collected 2017-08-01 | reverse complement strand
GAGAACGGGGGAGAAATTGGCTGAAAAGGTTGATTCACAATTGAACACAATCAGAAATAATCCGAGCTTGGTACGGTCATTCTTTGGACATCCAAGTGTCGCCTATATTTCTGACTTATGAGTAAATCCAGGTCGTGCGCCATGGAAATAATTGCCGTAACAATTGCAGCATCTTCCGGGTCGGTTGCAAGATCGCGCACAAATGTCTGATCAATTTTTAGCCTGCTCACAGCAAAACGTTTCAGATAGGATAAGCTTGAATAACCGGTGCCAAAGTCATCAATCGAGAAGCAGACGCCAAGAGCCTTGATTTGGCGTACTGTGTTCAGCACATTTTCCGCACCTTGAATCAGGATCGACTCTGTCAACTCGAGCTCAAGAAGAGCGGGGGGCAACCCGGATTCGGCAAGCGCCCTGGAAACGCTTTTCTTCAAATCGCCGCACTTGAATTGCACCGCCGAGATATTCACCGCTACAACCAGGGATATTCCGGCACGATGCCACTCGACTGCCTGTCGGCACGCCTCCAGCAGTATCCATTCCCCGATTGGCACAATAAGTCCACTGCTCTCGGCAACCGGAATAAAACACCCCGGCTGCATCATGCCAAGTTTAGGATGGTTCCAGCGGATTAGTGTCTCAGCACCAAACACCTCTCCACTGGCAAGATCGACCTGTGGCTGGTAATGAAGAACCAGTTCGCCACGCTCCAGCGCCTTCCCCAACTCATTACGCATATACAGATGCTCAATTACATCGATGTTCATCTGCTTGTTGAAAAAACGGTAGGTATTCCGCCCCGCCCCCTTGGCCTGGTACATGGCCGTGTCCGCATTCCTGAAGAGGGATTCGAAATCTTTACCGTCATCCGGATAAACAACAATACCGGCGGAAGCGGAAGTAAACCATTCCATGCCTTCAATATTGAAGGCTTCCGCCAGTCTTTTCAGAATCTTTTCAATAACACCGGTGATGGCGTCCGCCTCATGCAGCTCGGTGAGCACTATCAAAAACTCATCTCCGCCTTGACGGCCAATACTGTCCATGCTGCGCACGCTTTCGCCCAACCGGACTGCAACCTCCTTGAGCAGGGCATCGCCAATGGAATGGCCAAGGGAATCGTTGACCTCCTTGAAATTATCGAGATCGAGAAAAATCAATGCTGCTTTGGTGTTGCTCCGGTCCGCATAAGCCATCACTTGCTCAAAACGATCCCGGCTCAATAACCGGTTCGGCAACCCCGTCAGCGCATCATGGTATGCCAGAAAACTAATTTGTTCCTCAGCCCTTTTACGTTCACTTATTTCCAGAGACATTTTTCGAACCAGAGGAACCACTTGCCTGTGCAGCAATATCATGCCAGCGGCCACCAAAGTAAAGAGTAGCGCGAAAAGGGATTTGAATCTCGACCAGATAGGCTGATATAACTCATCCTCATCTATTTTCAGCACCGTCCCCAGCCCGAGAGTGCCCAGCGGCGCATATGCCGCGATAACATCGCGCCCCCGATAATCCGTGGCATGTATCACCCCTGATTTTTTAGCAAGGGCATAACTCATCGGGATGAGTTTCCCCTCCAATCGGTTTGGCAGATTCCGCAGCGCCTTCCCGCCGGTGGATCTAAAGGGAAAACAGTGCATGGTTTCATCTGCGGCCGGTGCACAAATCGCGAAGTCGGTGGTGTCACCCGGATAAGTTTGGTCGTGGATATCTTTTAGTTGCGGCAGTGGACGCTCCGCATCCATGGTGCCTATTATCTTGCCGTTGCTCATGATGCCGGTATGCGTGTGCAAAATGAATCCGTTTTCCCACAAGAGACGGCTTGGCGAAGAAGTGGCCACAACTACGTTAAGCTCGGGGTTACCCGCGAAGGAACCATTTCGGGCAATTTCCCTGCCTGCCGAATCCCGAAAAAGTACCGCCGAGAAACCGAACATGGGGGAACTTTCCACTACTTTACGAATTTGCTCACGCCGAACTTTATCGTTTGGTGCTGCGCCCATCATTCTTATCGTCTCTAACTGGAGGGGCTGGTTGGCGAAGTTAAAACTGTCCACCCATCCTTGCTCTATAACGCTTTTGAACGTATTGTCGCGGCTTTCCAGTGACTGCTGAAGGCGCTTATGGAGTTCCTCCTGAAACTGTGGGTATAAAACCGCAAAGCCACCGAACACCCCGATTGACGCGGTAACCAGGAAAATTAAACCTCCTGCCAAACTGATTTTTCGGCTGTCGCCCTGCATCAGAGAACTGTTACCGTTTTATACATGGCGACATAAATCTACTACGCGAACTGGCATCGGGGTCGCGCGGTGCTCGGCATCCGGGGCCGCGTAGCGGTAAACTGAGTTGTACACTCCGGTGCCTGTGCTCCGGGCTCCCCCAATGCCAGCCCGCTCGCTACGATTTCTGTCGCCATGTATAGTACCGGTTGCCGGAAGAGTTTTTGCATAATCATGATGAGTCATTATTCTTGTTATTGAAAGTGAAGAAAAGTGACTATTCAGACAATCCGCTTTGCAGCCCATTCGAATGCCCCTCCCGGCACTGACCCGAAGCCCATGAAACCATATTTGTAGCCGGAAAGCCGCCCATCGGAACTCTGCATTCAGATCAGAGTTATTTTTTCGTCGTGCAACCATGAGTCGCGTTTTTACATCCGGCACGCTCAATAACCAAATACAACAATTTCAAGGCGTAATCAACCCTACGCTTGGAAAATAATTCCGGTATCGCCGCGCATCGCGCGTCAGCAGCGAACATCCGAGCACAGCCGCGTGTGCGCCAATGAAGAAATCGGCCAGCACGTTGCCGGCTTTGCCGCCCTGCCGCCGATATTGCACAAACGCCTTGCCCGCCAGGAACAAGGCGGGGCGGGACAATTCCAATAGTGACAGGCCGAGATTTTCGATGGTGTTATCCAGCGCTTCGACTTTTGAAAATGTCAATGAAAGTTCTGCGTAGATGATGGGGTTGATGGCCAATGGGTGAACTTTCGATTGCCCGCGCAACTGCGCGATTGACCAGTCAGCCCATTCCGGGTCGTCTTCCAGAACGGCGATCAATACGTTGGTATCGACGAGCAGCATTAACTATCGGCGCGCAACAGCGACATCAAATCATCGGTGCGCCATTTGACATCCGCCTTGCCGCGCGCGGCCTCGAAACGATCCGGCTTGCGGCTGGCGCGTGCGCCGACTTTGTGGATGACAACATCCCCTTCCCGATTGACGGCGAACTGCACCGAGCATCCAGGCGCCATGTTGAGCGCGTCCCGAATCCGCTTGGGAATGGTGACTTGGCCTTTGCTTGTGAGTGTGGTGGTCATGGCCGCCTCGCTTATGTATTACGTGCGAGGTCATTGTAATACCGCAAAGGGAGACCCGCAACTCGCTCAAGCCGGTGCAATATTTGCGGCTCATTGCAGGGGCGCATCGGGAAAGGGGGCGTATTGATGAAACAACTAGCCATTCGACTAGGTCGGCAAAAAACGCCAACTAAGTCGCTGGTTATGCCATACGCCCTAACCCCCGTACCCTTGTGCGACAAACTTTCCGGTATTGTCGTATTTGCGACCAAGCCCGCTTCGCTGCAACCCGCGCCGATACTGGATTCGCATTCAGGCCCGTTTTTTGCGGAATAACTTCTGTCATTACCACGTGGAGTTTCCCAAATGAGTACACCGTTTGAAAACATGCTGTCCGGCCTGTCCGAAGGCAGCGTCGTTCCCTATCTCGGCCCCGGTGCGCTCGACGGCGTCCTCAATCCGGCCACCGGCAGCGCCATTCCCGCCGACAGCGACAGCCTGATTCTGGCGATGAACGGCGGCCAGCCGATGGCGCCCAAGCTGATGTTCGAGTTTCCGCGCGCCGCGATGAACATCGAGCTCAAGCGCGGACGTTCGACGCTTAACCGCTTTCTCGACACCACTTACCGGGACACGCAGTGGAGCAGCTCGGCACTGCACGAATGGCTGGCGCAGAGCAGGCTGCCTTACATCATCGATACCAATCGCGATACCCAATTACAAAAACAATACGCCACGACTCCGCACAATCTGATTGTCGGCACGGCGCGCATCGCCAGCAAGGAATACCGCTTCCGCCTGTTCCACCACAACGGCACGGGCTATTCCCTCATCGAGCAGGAAGCCGTGGATGCCAGCCTGCCCATCCTGTTCAAACCGCTCGGCACGCCGCTGCCGGAATCAAACTACATCGCATCGGATGCCGACTTTGTGGATTACATCACCGAACTGATGGGCGGCTTTGCGCTGCCCGGCTTCATCAAGCGCATGCGTCAGGGAAAACGTTACCTGTTGCTCGGCTTGCGGCTGAATCGCGACACCGAACGCATGGTGTTTTCCGAAATCATTTTTGGTGCGGATCAACCCGCCGGATGGGCGCTTATCCCGCACCCCACGGACAAGGAAAAACGCTTTCTGGGCCGGTTCAACATCGAAATCATCAACGCGGCTGTGTCCGACTTCTTGACCGCTGCGCAGGTATGGAATGCAACCGAGGTCGCTTAAATGTCTAGTCAACCGGTATGGGATGCACACCGGCATACCTTGGGCGCGGTTGAACGGCTTGGGCTGTAAATCATGGCCCGGAGGATTGCAGAAAATCGATGGATTCCAATGGCCATGCGCCCCTGGCCAATTGCAATAATTTATTGAAAGTCCCCGTCTTGTGAACGACCAGCTCCATGCTGGCAAGTTGACCGAATTGCACGGATTGCAAATGCAGTTGCCGTGCCTGGTCGTGTTTGACAAGCAAATGATAATTCCCTTTGATCTTTATAAGCGATTCAACACTGTCTATCGCATGGCAGGGTGCTTCGCTGTACAGAGCCAACTCTCTCGCCACTTCGGGCATTTGATAGACGTAGATCGGCATCACGGATTGCTTGCCGAATATTTTGGCAGCATTATGAGCCACACTGTAGTGCATAAAAGTTAACGCGGTCATCAACGACAAAAATACATAAAGCAGGTTGATTGCCGCAACAGAGTAAAAGACAGTCCTGAAGTTAAATGACGCCGCTCTTGTTGTGTGGAAGTAATACATCAAGCCGGTCAAAATCACGGCTATCGCCGCCAACAGCACGAAATTCATTACGTATACACCCAGCGCGATCGTCAGCAAGGCGAGCAGGCATATCAGGCCCATCTGTGAAATAAACAGGGGGCGGCTGATGTCGGAAGCAAATAAAAAACGTGCGCAGAGTATCGCTGCAAACGGCAAGATGATGTCTATGTAGTAATCAAATTGGAACCGGGTGGCGCTGAACATTAAAAATGTGAAACCAAATGCACCGCTCAGGAAAACAAATGCGCCGCGTCCGCATGGGTCAGCTTTGCCGAATGCCTTGAGTTGAGCATGGACTGCCGCGAAAAAAACGATAGTCCAGGGTAAAAACGCCCACAAAAACACCAGCACAAAATAAAACGGATGGCCATTGTGGTTCTGTATCGGTCCGGTATTAAAAAAGCGCCCGAACTGACTATCCCAGAAAAAGAATTTGAAACTGGAAATCGGATGTTGCAGGCCTGCACTTCCCGCGTGCCGGTTGAACTGCAAGTTCAGAGCAATAAGCTCCGGTGCGGCAAACAGCAAAGATAAAATCAGCGCTGCCAGCCACTTGATGCCGAATAACTTTGACCATTGCTTTTGGTACAGCCATAAACACACCAGGCCGCTGGTAATCGTGAATAGCGTAAAAATTCCCTTGGTCATAATGGCCATGGATGTGAACAGTGCTCCCAACACCAGATATTTAATGCGGGATTGCGCGTCATAGCGCAGCCAGTAATAGCAGGCCGGCATGATTTGCCCGATCAGGTAAGTTTCAGCCTTGACTTCGATGCTCGCATCCATCAGGTTAAAAATGGATACATATATCAATACAGCCAGCACTCCCGTCTGCTTGCTGTAAAGCATCCTGGCCAGGCGATAGGTGTAATACGCGCCGATGAGATGAAAAATAAATCCCGGCAAGATGTAAGTGAACGCGCTGACCCCCCCGAATTTGAAGAATAACGCCGTGATCCAGAACGGCAGATGCGGTTTGTCCAGCCAATCGTGGCCATCCAGCACCAAGCTGGCCCAGTCATGGCTTTGCACGATATGTTGCGAGAGCGCCGCGTAGGTGATTGCATCCCCGCTGTTGATGACAGGAGAAAGCATCGCCGCGGCATTGATCAACACCGTGATAAAGATGGCCCATTGGAGATGCTTTTGAAAATTCATAACAATCAAAAATGATTGGGCTGGAGAAGAATTACGGGCTGCTGCCGATGATAAACCTTATTGTTCTGATCGCCGCGAACGCCCATGTATGTTGAAAAATTCTTTGTTGGCAACTCTGAAATCAGTGAATGAAAAACCCTGCGGCAAGTTTGTTGTACACGGTGAAAAGCCGGGATTGCTTTCCTGGCTGCCGCCGGCAGGAAATCACGCAGAGTCCGCCACGTTTGCCCTTACTTCGTTTTTCATCGGCGTAACGTATCTTGCGCAATCCACCCGCGCCCTCGATCACGTCGCCAGCTTCCGGAGTTCTTCATCAACATTTTTTGAAACTCACGAAAACTCTCGTCGTTCGGATAACTCTGCCGATGTCGCTCGAATGGCGCAAGAAACAACGCTCTCTTACAATTTTACACACGAATGCCACCGGGATGATTGCGTCCTTGGCAATTCCCTAGTATATTTTAAGGGTATTTTTCCGCCTGCATAACCAACAATAAGGAAAAGTCTGATGCGCAAATGTTTCGACAAGCAACTCATCCTGTGGTCAAGCCGTCAGTCACTGCGCAAGTTCACATAGATGCCTGACTCTTCATCAGTCAGCAGCGCCATGCGCTCCGCCTTGCGTCGCGGAAATTCGCCTGACCCTCGTTCGCGGGAGGGGTTGCCGTGACAGCAAAAACTCCTCCGGGCCTGGGTCACCAAAATATCTGGACGCGAACCGGCGGCCCGCTCCTGACGCTGGGGATGATAGGCATTCTCGTGTTGACATATCGTACCGGCCTTGAAATCCCCAACCCGCCGGCCTTCCTGGTACTGGCGATCGTGTACTCCGCCTATGCCGGCGGCCTGGTGCCGGGACTGGCCAGCGCTGTGCTGGCCTGTATCTACACCTGCTACTTCTTCTCCGTCCCCGGCCAGATCCTTCACTTTAGCGATGAAAACCTGCGCCGCATTATCGTGTGGGGCATCACGATGCCCGCCATTGCGATCCTGGTGGGCACCCTGAAGCGCCACGCCGAGCGCACCTACCTGTGGCAGGATTTGCTGGAACAATTCTTCAAATTTGCCCCGGATGCCGTTGTGATGGTTGACCGCAAAGGTCGCATCGCACACATCAATGACCAAACGGAGAAGATATTCGGCTACAGCCCTGCCGAGTTGATCGGGGAGCCTGTCGAGATGCTGATACCGGCGCGCCTGTCGGAACGGCACAAGCAGCACCGTGACGGATACATGGCCCATCCGCATAGCCGCCCCATGGGCTGCGGTCTGGACATGAACGGCCGGCGCAAGGATGGAAGCGAATTCCCCGTCGACGTCACGCTGGGGCCGCTGCACACCCGCGAGGGTCCGTTGGTGCTGAGCATCGTCCGCGACATCACCGAACACAAACAGGCCAGAGAAGAGATTCGCCAGCTCAACACCGAACTGCACCGGTTCAAAGACACGCTCGACCAGACGCTGGAGTGCGTTTTCATGTTCCGGCCGGATACGCTGCGATTCACCTACGTAAACGAAGGCGCGAAGCGGCAAACAGGCTACAGCGAATCCGAGTTGATGCAAATGACACCGGTGGACATCAAGCCCGAGTTTACCCTGGAGCGATTCCAGCAGATGCTGCAGCCGTTGATCGATGGTGTGCAACCTTTGCTAACTTTTCAGACCGTACACCGCCACAAGAATGGACACGACACGCCGGTGGAAATCTTTCTCCAGTTGATCCGCATGGAGGGCCAGAATTCGCGCTTCGTGGCTATGGTGAACGATATCTCCGAACGCAAGCAGGCCGAGGAGAATATCCGCCAGCTCAACATCAACCTCGAGCGGCGCGTGCTCGAGCGCACCACCGAGCTCCATGCCGTCAACCGGGAGCTCGAGGCATTCAGCTACTCGATATCGCACGATCTGCGCGCACCGCTGCGCTCGATAGACGGTTTCAGCCAGGCGTTGCTCGAAGATTACGCCGGCCAGCTGGACGATCGGGCCAGGGATTATCTCAACCGCGTGCGCGGCGCCACCCAGCATATGGGACATCTCATTGATGATATGCTCACGTTGTCGCGCGTCACCCGTGCCGAGATGCGGCGCGAGACCGTCGACCTCAGCGCTCTCGCCGCCGATGTGCTTGCGGAACTTCAGAAAAGCGAGCCGGAGCGCAAGGTGGACTGGCGCATCGAGTCCGGACTGGTCGCAGTGTGCGATGAGCGGCTGCTGCGCGTGGCGCTGGTCAACCTGCTCGGCAATGCATGGAAGTTCACCGGCAAAACGGCAAACGCAAAGATCGAGTTCGGTTCGATGCGTAACGCCCCCATACCGAACGCTCAGGGCACGATGGAATTCTTCGTGCGCGACAACGGCGCCGGCTTCGACATGGCCTACGCCGGCAAGCTGTTCGACGCCTTCCAGCGCCTGCATCTGTCCAGTGAGTTCCCCGGCACCGGGGTCGGGCTGGCCACGGTGCAGCGCATCGTGCACCGCCACGGCGGGCAAGTTCGTGGCGAAAGTGTGCCCGGCCAGGGCGCTACTTTTTATTTTACATTGCACGGCTAATTTTATATTGCCCGCTCGGGGCGGAAACGGAGGCTGTCCATGAATTACCTGGACCACAAGATTATCCTGCTCGTCGAAGACAATCCCGACGACGAGGCGCTGACGCTGCGTGCGCTCAGGAACAACAACATCCTGAACGAAGTGACGGTGGCGCGCGACGGCCAGCAAGCCCTCGACTATTTCTTCGGCGAGGGCGCGTCCGCAAAACCCGTTCCGGCGGTGGTGCTGCTGGACCTGAAGCTGCCCAGGATCGACGGACTGGAGGTGCTGCGGCGCGTCCGCGCCGACCGGCGAACGGCCTTGCAGCCGGTCGTGATCCTCACCTCCTCCAGGGAGGAACAGGACATCGTCAGCGGCTACCGCCTCGGCGCCAACAGCTATATCCGCAAGCCGGTGGACTTCGTCCAGTTCATGGAGGCAATCCAGCAGCTCGGACTCTACTGGCTGGTGCTGAATGAACCGGCCCCCGTCCAACGGAAATAACCGGGATGAAACCGCTGCGCGTCCTGATCGTCGAGGACTCGGAAAACGATGCCGAGTTGCTGCTGCGCGAACTGCGGCGCGGCGGCTATGCACCCGAGTTCGAACGGGTGGAAACGCCCGAGGGGCTGGATGAAGCGCTGTCCCGGGAATCCTGGGACATTATCATCTCCGACTACGCGATGCCGCGCTTCAACGGTCTGCACGCGCTGAAGCTTACCCTGGAAAAGGGGATCGACATCCCGTTCATCATCGTCTCCGGCTCGATCGGCGAGGATGTCGCGGTCGCTGCGATGAAGGCCGGCGCGCACGACTACCTGATGAAAAACAACCTCGCGCGCCTGCTGCCCGCCATCGAGCGCGAGCTGCGCGAGGTGCGCGTGCGGCAGGAACGCCGGCAGGCGGACGAAACCATCCATCGCCTCGCCTACACCGACACGCTCACCGGGCTGCCGAACCGCACCCGTTTCCGCGAACTGGTGCAGGAAGCAATAGTGGCCAGGCAACGCGAACAGCGCCCCCTCGCCCTGTTGCTGATGGACATGGATCATTTTAAGGAAGTCAACGACACGCTCGGCCACGACCGCGGCGACAGCCTGCTGAAGCAAGTCGGCCTGCGCCTGCGCAGCACGTTGTTCGCGCTCGATGTGGTCGCGCGGCTCGGCGGCGACGAGTTCGGCATTCTGCTGCCGCGGCTGGCGGAAGCCGACGACGTGCAATATGTCATCAAAAATATCCATAATTGCCTGAAATTGCCATTCATAATCGACAGGATTCCGATTTTTGTCGAGACCAGCATCGGGGTGGCGATCATGCCCGAACACGCCGAAAGTGCGGATATACTGCTGCAGTGGGCGGATATTGCGATGTATCGCGCCAAGCAGATGGCGAGCGACTATGCCGTCTACACGCCGGAATTCAACCCTCACAGTGCCGAGCGGCTCGGACTCATGGCGGAGTTGCAAGATGCAATCGAGCAAAACCAGTTGCTGCTGCATTTCCAGCCGAAGCTGGAGCTCAGAACCGGCCGCATCGTCGGCACCGAAGCACTGGTGCGCTGGCAACACCCGCGCCTCGGAATGGTTCCGCCCGAAAAATTTATCATGGCTACAGAGCAAACCGGGCTGATCGGCCCGCTGACCCGCTGGGTGCTGATCGATGCGCTGACCCGCTGCCAGGGCGCGCGCCGCGAGGGCATCCGGCTGCGGGTGAGCGTGAACCTCTCGGCGCGCTCGCTGCACGACCCGCAACTGCCAAAAATGATAGCGGAAGTGCTCGAGGCAACCGATGCCGAACCGGGCCAGTTGATGCTGGAAGTCACAGAGAGCGCCATCGTGCTCGATCCGAAACGCGCCATGGAAAACCTGGTTGAACTGAGCCGCATGGGCACGTGGCTATCCATCGACGACTTCGGCACCGGCTATACCTCGCTCTCCAGCATCAAGCACCTTCCCGTCAATGAGATCAAGATCGATAAATCGTTCGTCACCAACATGCTGACGGATAAAAAAGACGCCATGATCGTGCGCACGGTGATCGAGTTAGGGCATAACTTCGGTCTCACCGTCCTCGCGGAAGGCGTAGAAACGAAAGAGGTGCTGGACGCGCTTTCCGCCCTCGGCTGCGACGAGGTCCAGGGTTATTTCATCGGCAATCCGCAGGCCTGCGAACTGCTAAAAAGCTGGTTCTCGACATGCCCCTATAAAATCGGATCGACTGGCGCAGTCTGTTGAAAGGGGTCATCCAGCCGCACGTGGCGTGGCGATGTACCATGGTAATATTCCCGCCATCACGAAAATCCCTATCGACCCTGAACTCGCCGTAGAAACCCTCGAGCAAACCGTTTCCCGGTATGGCTAGTAGTTAGTTCCGGAGTCGCAGTCTGACAGTGAAAATCCCCCCAGGATAAGCCAGTTCGCCCAATTACATGAGGGCATTTTAAGGAAGTATTTGGAGAAAATCCGCCAGCGCACCCTTTGTTTTTTCCCTTTTGCGAGGGTCGGAAAAATCCGCGTTGCTCTCCAAGGCTTCGATTTTTTTGCGTATTTTCTGGCAACGGGCGCGCTCTGATTTTCTCCAGGTAAGCGCCCGTTCGACCGTCTCATGCTGGTGAGCGGAGTTGTCTGCATCATCCAGAAAATCGAGTTTTCCGGTACGGATCATCAGGGTGCTGAAAGCGCGGAGAATGGCGTTGACGTAATAGGCCCAAATCCGGTCAGCGATCAGCAGCGCTACCGCATTCGCTACGAGCATGGCTGCCAGTATGTAAACGCTGTGTTTGAGCAGCAGCGGCAATATCCGCTGGTTGTCGGTGATGTGTATTCGGTAGATATTTTGATCGATGACGTTGCCGAGTTCCAGGTACAGGCCCCACAGTGCCGCGATTACCAGCAAGACCTCCAATGCCACCAATGCAATCAGTAGCCATTTTTGAATGGCGTGGTCAACATAATGAATTTTTCGCCTAACAGGCGACGGTTGCGATAGGCTGTTCATAAGTCATGACACTCGAAACAAAGGGCGGAACGGAAATTCGGCATGACCAGCCTGCCGTGTTGCTTGCTGTAACCATTGTGGCAGGATACGCAACTTACGCGACCGCCGGGTAGCATAATCGCCTTGGAAAGCATGGCCTGCGCCCGGAATCCACCGGAACGCGCAGCATCGGCGTAACTGACCCCGATGGGATGGTTCATCGACTTGCTGTTATGGCGCAGCACGCCATGCCTGTCGACGTTCACCCCCCGTGGGTCGCCGGATTCGCCGTGACAGCCTAGGCATCGGATGGAATCCTGATCCAGTGCCGCAGCATGGCCTGCCTCATGGACGCCGGAATCCATGTGTCCGGCCATCACGGATGCGCCGTGGTCCGGCATTTTGTTGAAAAATTTTTCGTCATGGCAGGCCAGGCAAAAATCCCGTCCACGCTTAACGCCCCGCAGCATATCGGGCGAGTTGCCGTGAGGCGTGTGGCAACTGGTGCAAGTCAGTTCGCCTTTCCAGTCCAGCGGATATTCCGGCGGAATTTTTTCTCTGGGCGTAAACCCGCTGGGGTGGCTGACCTTGAGCGCATTGGCATGACACCCCCCGCATAGTGCTTCCTGGCTGGCGATCAACATGCCAGCCCGATCGGGCTTGGTCTGTTTGCCCGCAAGGTGGCAGTTTTGGCATTCCACCCCCAGAGGATGGAACCCTCCATCGTCCGCTCCAGCATGCAGCCACCAGGCGACCATACTCGCAACGGCAAGCAGAAGTACGACAAAGGGCAGAGCATTTCTAGAGCCGGACATGGGAATCAAGTTCTTTCAATTTGGCAATGGCCGAGGCCGCTTCGTGATATCCGTGCTTGTCGCCAGATTCGAGAATGGTCATGGCCCGGCCCGCCGTCTCCCGCAAAGCGTCATAATGCGCTTGCAGGCTATGCGCGCTCAACTCTAAATGCCCATATTCCTTTTGCAGCGAATCTCCTTTCCGGATCGGCACAAGCGTTGTCGATCCCCGGGCGATGAACATTTCCAGGTTACGGGAAAAACGGAACAACGGCCCGGCGATCCGGAAACTGCTGTAAAGGGAGATCAGCCAGGTAATCACAGCGGCGAACGCCACCAGAAAAAGCCCGGCTATCAGAAGCGCGGCGCCGAGATGCTCGCGGGTAAGACTGAAGGAGCGGATGCTTTCGGCGTAGGTAGAGCCCGTTTGGTGGGAAATCGACATCAGCACCAATACGAGTCCGGCGCACGCTGTTGCGCCGACCAGCAGGGTGATTTTCGCCACCAGTTTGAGATGAAAAAATATTTGAGGTTCGTCGTTATGCGGGTGATTTAAAGCGGCGTTGCGTCCTTGCATTTTCCTGCTCCGGTTAAATAAATTGCGGCGGGGATGAATGAAATGCCTGGAACCGCATTTACCCCATCTTTCGGGACTATTGTCCTACAAATGGCAAAATTTATGTCGCTCATTTCCGGAGACAGGTCTTCATAAGTTAATCCGCCAGGACCGAAATTGGCCGTTAGCAGTTTGTTGAAATTCTCATATCCGCTTGGAAAATGGTGAATTTTCGGGGGTCACGTCACCCCTCCCAGTGATCTGAAAATCGATTATAAGGCTTTCTGAGAAGCCAGAAATTTTATGAATTTGCAAACACCGTGAATCTCAACAAACTGTTAGGCCAAATAATCCATTAGGCAGGATGAACGAAGGAAGGAATGCAAGATCCCTCGTTGCACTCGGGACGCAAGCGGATTTCTCCCGGAGCCTGTCCTGAGCAAAGTCGAAGGGGTCGAAATGACAAGGCACTTGGTCGAAATGACATGGCGCTTGGCCGAAATGACATGGCACTGTCATCCCGAACCCAACAACTTCGCTCATAACCAGCGACTTGGCTATCGTCTTTATGATAGCCAAGTCGAATGGCTAGTAGTTTCATCAGGGTAGGCTCCGTGTATTGTCATCCCGAACGACGTGAGGGATCTTGTTTTGTGCGTTTCCCCATGTTTGAAACGCCTTATGAACTTTCTGGGTTTACGTATCATGAGTACCTATCACTGTATTTTTTAAAAAATTCTGATTTTTGAGAATCCACGGCGGCAACGCTTCCCAAATACAGGATATAATTCACTCAAATTTACTTGAAGTAATTTAAAATCAAAAACATGCATGCTTGGCATGTTATATGCTGAATACATGTTATACCAAGTATTATTTTAATCAAGTCATCAAGACTGGCAATAAAATTATAATTGTGTTAATATTATTATTGATGTAACTGGTTATTACTCATGAGTCAGTAAATAAGGCGACACACGAGGAACTTCAGGATTGAGATTGTGGTCAGAGTTTGCATGAAAAAAGATGGGCGCAAACTTGATCGAAAAGCACAGGAAGCGATACGGCTG